>PVMS01005336.1_pt1 | contig 13524 bp, 7 predicted proteins | sample 1853461 | NCBI WGS metagenome assembly PVMS01 (sample SAMN08582032, study PRJNA380276) | Marine sediment metagenome, whole genome shotgun sequencing project. | isolation source: ocean sediment barecode stripped | collected 2017 | reverse complement strand
GTGGAAATATTAATAAAATCCGGCAAAAAATTTGAATATGAGGTTGCTTTCGGAAACGATTTTCAGACCGAGCATGAGCGTTACCTGACCGAACGCCACTTTAAACAACCTGTTATTGTGCATGATTATCCTAAAGAGATTAAGCCGTTTTACATGCGGCTAAACGACGACCACAAAACCGTAGGTGCCATGGATGTGCTTGTGCCGGTTATCGGCGAGATTGTCGGCGGCAGTCAGCGCGAAGAACGCCTGGATGTGCTCGAGCGGCGCATGGACGAGATGGGCTTATCTAAAGATGCTTACTGGTGGTACCTTGACTCCCGACGGTTCGGCAGTGTGGAACACAGCGGTTTCGGTTTGGGGTTTGAGCGTTTGCTGATGCTGCTGACCGGCATTAAAAATATTCGGGATGTGGTTCCCTTTCCCAGGACGCCCAACAGCATCGAATTCTAAAGACGGCTTCGCAAAAAGCCCACCTGCGGCGTTGCGCTTCATCTTCAGTCACTGCGGCGTACGAAAAGTACGCCTCGTTCCTAAAGATTCGCGCGCCTTGCATCTGGGCTTTTTGCGAAGCCGTCTGTTTTGTTTCTATAAACTTTTTTTGATCCCGCGAGCTTGTTGGAGCAAAGCGGAACTCCCGCCTTGGCGGGGGTTCTGACGTACGTCAGTGCTTCGCAGGGGGGTTTTATAAAGTCGTAAGGCGATTTTATTCTTTGAGGCAGCGGAGTTTGGCAAGGTCTTCGGCATACCCATAAAGATGCAGGCCCTTGCTTTCTACGATCATTTCGCCGTCTTTTACGCCGATTTCCCCGGCCATGTAGCTTTTCAGATTTTGAATGGCGGCCAAGTTGGCCGGCAACCCCCCCCATAGGTCCCACGACCGAAAATAAACAAAAAAATAAAGGGTTTCGTCCTGGATGCGCGTATCTATGGATCGCAGACAGGGCGGGTCTATCAGCGTCAGGTCTGATGGGTGCGCCACCTGCAGCACCATCTGGTTGTTGCGCTCTCCAAACCGCTTATAGGTCTGAACAATCCATTCGATTTGATTTAGATAGAGTTGGCCGCTTTCTTCAAACACCACTTTTCCGTCTACGTCTCTTTTGTCGGTAATTTCGGTGTTGCCCTCTTCCCACCAGGCCAGCTTGTCCCCTGTAATAGGCGCTCGCGTGATCCGCTCACCGTATGTGTATGATTCTCCCGGCTCTTTACGGCCGGTCATCAGGTATTCGATGTAGGACCTTTCGTAACCTTCACCGCCGTAAATATAGGCTTCTTCGACCGGATTGGGTATGCCGCAAGCCGGGGGTATATCCGGCAAAAGCGGCTCTGTATAAGGATGGATCACATGCCCGCAGAAATAATCATATTCAAGCCTGGTCTGCCCGGCATAACTGCCGCGGTCAATGTTAAACCTGCGCCCGTGTTCGAGAATATCATAGACGGCCTGAAACCATAGGTCCGGCAAGTCTCTTGCTTGAATTTTATGAATATACACCGTTCAAAACCCCACACGTTAAACTGTACCAAAACAACGGCCTTGCTAATATTAATACGTTGTTGGGTGAGATGCTGGATGTTTGATACAGGATAAAACAAGGCCGACATCCTTTTTACAGCCTTGCATCCAGAAACCAGCATCAAGCATCTTTTTGTTAAATTAAAATTTCTCCAAAGAGCGCAAATATTAGAAATATAAAACCCGGTTTAAAACTAAAAGCCTAAATGTCCAGCAAGCTGACTTCAAGGGCGTTTTTCTGGATAAAATCCCGGCGGGGTTCAACCTCTTCACCCATGAGAACCGTAAAGATTTCATCAGTTTCATCAGCATCGTCAACCTTCACCCTTAAAAGGGTCCTTTTGTCCGGATTCATTGTCGTTTCCCACAATTGGTCGGGATTCATTTCGCCAAGGCCTTTATATCGCTGGATGCCCAGGCCCTTTTTACCTTCTTCAATAAGATAAGCAAGCAGTTCTTCTTTGTCTTTAATTTGAACTGAATCCGCCTCGTTGTTATTATTAAAAACAGCAAACGGAGGCGTGTCGTATTGCAAAATGTTTTCGCCTATTACCAAGCTTTTCTGAAAATCTTTTAAGTATACAAACCCCCTTCCAATGATCAGGGGTTTTTCAATTTTTCCCGGCGCTTCGGACACCTTGTCGGCCGGTTGTGTGCTTACGGGCGCAGTGACGGTTAAATTATAGACCCTGCGTTCCGGCTTCCACGCCAGGTCGCCGGCGACATAACCATTTTTTATCAAGGCTTCTCTCAGGTCCGACATTTTTTGTTGGTTTGCGAGAAACTCTTTGTCGGCAACACCTTCTTTAATAAGAAATTCGATCAGGTCTATATTGAAACCGCGGTTTTTAAATTTAGTCATAACGGCGCAATATTCGGCAAGGTCTCCAACAAAACCATAAAGCTTATGACCAGACAATATGAGGTTGCTGCTAATAATTTTGACACTTTGATTGTTACATACGCGTTTTAATATGTGGTCGTTTAATTCCATATCATTCTTGAGATATTGCCCCTTTTTACCTTTGCCGACCTTATACAGGGGTGGTTGGGCGATATAAAGATAGCCCTTGTCGACCATCTCTTGCATGTGCCGGTAAAAGAAGGTTAACAGCAGTGTTCGAATATGAGAGCCGTCAACATCGGCATCGGTCATAATAATGGTTTTGTGGTACCTGATTTTATCAATATTATATTCTTCGTCTCCAATGCCTGTGCCCAGCACCGTGATAATATTCTTTATTTCTTCGCTGTGCAGAATTTTATCGATTCGAGCTTTTTCAACATTTAAAATTTTACCTTTTAAGGGCAATATGGCCTGAAATTTTCTGTCGCGGCCCTGCTTGGCGCTTCCGCCGGCGGAATCGCCCTCCACAAGAAAAATTTCTCTTTCCACGGGGTCGGAACTTTGGCATTCCGCTAATTTGCCGGGGAGTGTCGAATCAATTAAAGATCCCTGTTTGCGGGCTAAATCTCTGGCGCGCTTGGCCGCATCCCTGGCCCTGGCCGCATCCACGGCTTTCCCTAATATTTTTCTGGCCACAGAAGGGTTCTCTTCGAGAAACGCACTTAATTTTTCATTAACCAAGGATTCAACCAGGCCCTTGACCTCGCTATTACCCAGTTTTGTTTTGGTCTGACCTTCGAATTGAGGAGATTTTATTCTAACACTAATTACAGCGGTCAAACCTTCCCGCACATCGTCACCACCGATTTTAATCTGAAGATTTTTGGGCAGGCTTCCATTGGTTGCATATTGATTGACCGTACGGGTTAGTCCTGCTTTAAAACCGACAAGATGAAATCCGCCTTCGGCTGTGTTTATGTTGTTTGCAAACGAAAATATTTTCTCTTTAAATGTATTGTTATATTGCAGGGCAACTTCTATTTTGACATCATTTCTAACACCTTCAATAAAAATAGGCTTGTGTAAGGGTGTATGCCTTCTGTTGAGATATTCCGCATAAGAAACAAGCCCGCCTTCATATAAAAATTCATCCTTTTGATCAGAGCGTTCATCTTCAAGGGATATTTTTACCCCTTTATTTAAAAAGGCCAATTCACGCAAGCGGCGTATCAAAATTTCATAAATAAAATTGTCTGTATTTAATATTTCGGTATCAGGAAAAAAATGGACTTTTGTACCGCGTTTTTCTGTCTTTCCGATTGTTTTTAATTCACATGTTTTAATACCTTTTTCATATGATTGGTAATAAATATTTCCTTGGGTATAAATTTCGACTTCCAAAAGATTTGAAAGTGCATTTACTACAGAGACACCGACACCATGCAGTCCTCCAGAAACCTTATAGGAATGATCATCAAATTTGCCGCCGGCATGAAGTTTGGTCATAACAACTTCAAGCGCGGGCATGTTTTCGCTCTTCTGAATGCCGATTGGAATTCCTCTGCCATTATCTTCGACACTGACACTATTGTTAATATGAATGATCACCTTGATATTATTACAATAACCGGCCATAGCCTCATCAATACTGTTGTCGACAACCTCATAAACCAGATGATGAAGCCCTTCTATATCAATATTGCCAATATACATCGACGGTCTTTTTCTGACCGCTTCCAGCCCTTCAAGTACTTTAATATTATCTGCGTTATAAGTATTTATTTCTGTATTCATATTCTCATCGGCATAATTACGCTTAAATATCTGTCGTTCTCTTCGCCTTGGATTAAACAAGGTTTTTCTTCATCAATAATGTTTAACCTAATTTTATCTTCCTCAATAACATTAAGAGTTTCAATAAAGTATCTGGGGTTGAACATCACCTTAATGGGCTGTCCCTGATATTCTATCTGCATTTCTTCTTTGGATTCACCTATATTAGGATTGGTGGTCGTTATAATCAGATTGTTGTCTGTAAAATTAAAGATTACACCCTTATAATCCTCTGAAGATAATATGGACATTCTTTTGAGCATCATTAAAAATAACTGGCGGTCCATATTAATATCATTTACATCACTTTTTTTAATAATATCATGATATTCGGGAAATTCTCCTTCAAGCAGGCGTATGATAATCGTTTCTGAATCTTTTTTTATAATAAAATTATTGTTTTTAAAACCAATCTGAACCACACCTTCAAAATCGAGGAATTTTACAACCTCTTGCAGTCCTTTTTTGGGTATTAAAATTCCAGGACCGGAAGGGAGTTCGGAATCTTTACCATAAATACAATCTACTTTTGCAAGCCGGTTGCCGTCCGTTGAAACCATCCTAACTAACTTTTGATCATCCTGTTTGATAATTTCAAAATAAAGTCCGCTAATATGGGCCCTTTTTTCATCAGATGTACCCATAATAATGACCATTTTATCGATCATCTTTTTAAATTCAATGGAATCTATTTCGAAAAACTCTATATCATCAACCTGGGGTGACTCTGGGAAATCATCGGGATTCATCCCAACGATATTGTATTCGACATTATTATTGGCTATTTTAATCCAATGGTTTTCAATCTCATGAACCTCGATTTCATCGCTTGGAAATTCTCTTATAATTTCATAAAATTTTCTGGCATTAATAACGATAGAGCCTTCAGATTCAACTGTTCCCGAATACAAGCCCTCATACCCGGTTTCAAGATCAGTAACCCTTAATACAATCCCGTAATTAGTTGTTTGTAAAAAAACATTTGAGGTAATGGGAAGATTGCTTTTACGGCCGGTCAATCCCTGAACTTTCGATAAAACATCCAGAACATCATTTTTTTTAATTTTAAACTTCATATCACTTCCTTAATAAATATATAAAATATAATAATATAATAAAGGGATGATGAAAACTATAACAACTTTTTAATATATTGATTTTATAATAAAAAATCAGTATAAAATGACTTAAAAGTGGTTGTAAAATATATTTAAAACCAGCGAGTTTTAAAATATATTAAAATTATTGTTGATAACTTATGAGTTATTGAAGAAATATTACCAGTACAATTCATAAAATAATAAAGGTAAAAAAACATAAAATACTATATATTGTATTTTTAGTTTTTAAAAATAAATATATATACTATTTTTCAAAGAGTTACAAGGTATTTTTACTATTGATGAGAGCAAAAAAATGATGTTAAATAAAAATTTAATTCAGAGGAAGGTATTTAATTTAAATTTAAATATAACATATTAAAATTAATATAAAAAAATGAAATTTATAGCAGATTTACACATTCATTCCCATTTTTCCAGAGCAACTGCAAAAAATCTTGATCTTGAAAACATTTATATAGCGGCCCAACTTAAAGGAATAACGGTTGTAGCAACCGGTGATTTTACCCATCCGGGATGGTTTGCAGAGATAAAGGAAAAATTAGTTCCGGCCGAAGAGGGACTTTTTAAATTAAAAGATGAAATCGCTGATAGATGTGATAGAAAAATTCCTTTGGCGTGCCGCGGCACGGTTCGTTTTATGTTGGTTTCTGAAATAAGCAGTATTTACAAAAAAGATAATAAAACCAGGAAAATTCATAATCTTGTTTTTTTTCCCGCGTTAGACCTGGCTGAAAAATTCAATTCAAAATTAGATAAAATCGGAAATATTAAATCAGACGGCAGGCCAATTTTGGGTTTAGATGCCAGAAACCTTCTTGAAATACTTCTTAATACTTCGGAGGAGGCTTTTCTTATACCGGCGCACATATGGACGCCATGGTTTTCGTTGTTTGGTTCAAAGTCAGGATTTGATTCCATAGAGGAATGTTTTGAAGATTTGAGCGCTTATATATTTGCCGTTGAAACCGGCCTTTCGTCCGACCCCGCCATGAACCGGCAGGTATCGGGCTTGGACGGTCTTACTTTAGTATCAAATTCAGATGCGCACTCCCCTTTAAAACTGGGAAGAGAAGCAAATATTTTTAATACCGAGCTTGCCTTTAAATCCATAAAATCAGCCCTAGAGACCGGTAGTCCAAATCGTTTTTTGGGAACCTTTGAGTTTTATCCCGAAGAGGGTAAATATCATCTCGACGGGCACCGCAAGTGCGATATTAGATTGTGGCCGGAAGAAACACGCAAATTAAATGGTATTTGTCCGGCTTGCAACAAACCCCTCACGTTAGGGGTTTTGTATCGTGTCGAGGAATTGGCGGACCGCCCGGAAGGCAGTAAGCCTGCAAGGAACCACCCTTTTTATAGTATTATTCCCCTTGTAGAGGTTTTGTCGGAAGTTTTAAGAGTCGGTCCGGGAAGCAAAAAAGTAATGGGCACCTATCATACATTATTGGAGAAGCTGGGTCCCGAATTTAATATTTTAAACAAACTTAATATTAAAACGATTGAAAAGGCCGGCGGCCCTTTGCTGGGAGAGGCTATCGCGAAGATGCGTCGCAACGATGTTGTTATATTGCCCGGGTATGACGGAGAGTTTGGAACTATAAAAATTTTTAATCCGAATGAGCGCGAAAAACTGCTCGCCCAAAAAACACTTTTTACTGTTCCGGCCTTAGGTCCAGCAACCAAAAAAAAAACCACACCCAAAAAAAATACGTTCCCAAAAGACTCGGCCGGAAACCAAAACAATTATCAAAAAAACCACACCCACACCACAAAAAAAACAGATAAAATCGATGGATCCAACCTGGGCGACCTGAACCCCGAACAGCGACAGGCCGTTGAACATCAAGGCGGCCCGCTGATGATCATCGCCGGGCCCGGCACCGGCAAAACCTTCACCCTCACCCAGCGGATTGCCCATTTGGTGCTGGAAAAAGGGGTTTTGCCGCAAAACATTTTAGCGGTCACCTTTACCAACAAGGCGGCCAAGGAAATGCAACACAGGATCGCGCAATTGACGGGATCCTTAAAACCACTTCCTTTTATTGGCACCTTCCATGGTTTGTGTTTTAAGCTATTAAAAGAGCATTACAAAAAGCAATACACGATTATTGATGACCATGACCGCAAAAGCATACTTTTAGATGCGATCAAACATGTCGAGAGGGCCGGCATGCGTGTTGCTGTACAACCCCAAAGGCTGCTCGACGGTATTATAACAGCCAAACAACTAATCATCGACCCCCAAGAGGATCTTGGCGTTGTTGCCGGTTCGGAAAAACAGACGCTTGCGGCTGTATACAAAACCTATCAGAAGCTGTTGTCGATCCAGGGGCTTTGCGATTATGAGGATTTGATATTCAAAACCGTAAAACTTTTTCGGAACAATCAACTGTTTATAAAGAAATATCAGGCCCTTTTCAAATTTATCTTCGTGGATGAGCATCAGGACTTAAACTACGGCCAGTATTGTCTTGTTACATCCCTGGCTCCACCTGCCGAGGCCGGCCAAAATGTTTTTGTAATCGGAGATCCAGACCAGTCAATTTACGGGTTTAGGGGCTCGGACATCAAACATTTTAAAAAATTCCTTAAGGACTATCCGGATGCCGCGGTTATTACATTGCTCCAAAACTACAGATCGGCCCAGACGATCTTAGATGCATCATATCAAGTTATAACCGCCGGGAAAAACGACTCATCCGCGTCCCGGATATCTTCTCAGGGCACAGGAGCTAAACATATAAATATTGTTGAAACCGCTTCAGAAAGAGCCGAAGCCGTGGCCGTAGGCAAGGCCATTGAACAGTCCGTCGGCGGAACAGGGTTTCACTCTCTCGATTTCGGCCATGTTACCGAGCAGCACCAGACAGCTGCGAGAAGTTTTTCTGACTTTGCGGTCTTGTTCCGCACAGCAGCTCAGGGGAATGTTTTTGCCGACGTGTTTGAAAAAGCAGGCATACCTTGTCAGGTTGTTAACAGGGATAATGTTTTAATAAAAAGCTGCGCGGCAGAATGGATTTCATTATTAAAAACTATTGAAGGGTCGGGCAGTTTGGCTGACCTTGAACGGGTCGCCAAACCAAAAGGGTCCGGTATCAGCAAAAAGAGCATGGAAATTTTTAAACAGTGGTGTTATCAAAACAGCTATACACTAACCGCAGCTATGTTCAACTCCCGCCGATTTCCCGTGCAAGGCATGAGCACAGCCCGCCAAATGCGGCTAAATGGTTTTTTAGACACTCTCGAAGCCATCAAAAAGCAGAGCGAGGGAATGTCACTTGAGAAAAAACTGTTGTTTCTTGCTCAAGCGACCAGGCCGGTAGAAGCTCTGCCTGGTGATGCAGAAAAACGTGAAGTCTTGAATCATCTGATCGAAATTGCGCAAACATGCGATGATGAGGCAGAATTTTTGGCCATGACCGCCCTTCAGACCGACACGGATCTTTATACGCACCAAGTCGAAAAGGTGGCGCTAATGACCATGCACGCCGCCAAAGGGCTTGAGTTTCCGGTTGTGTTTATCGTCGGTTGCGAAGATGGTTTTGTTCCGCTGCGGCAACCCGGAACCGGGCGAGTGGATCTCGAAGAGGAAAGACGGCTTTTTTATGTTGCCATGACCCGCGCCAAAGAGCAATTGTACCTGACCTTTGCAGGCAAACGACGGATTTACGGCAAGCAGGAAAAACGGACGCCCTCCCCGTTTGTTGCTGACATCGAGGCGCGCCTGAGAACACACGCGGTGTCGGCTGCAAAGACGCCCCCAAAGAAAGGACCGTCACAACTTAAACTCTTTTAATTATTTTAAATAAAAACATGTATCTCGCCAGGCACAGGGTTAAAGGAAAGATAAACTACACGATCCGGGAGTCGTATGAAAACGATGTTGGTCTGTGCAGTCGGGACCTTTTCGAGCTAGGCTCAGACCCCTCGAAGTATATCGTCTATCCGGGGGGAAATGCCTTTTATGTCGATGAAGCCGTCGAGGAGCAACTACTTGCCGCCGGCCTGCAGTCGGATCCGCAAGCAATAGAAGACATTTTCTGGCCCTTTGTGGACCCAGAGATCAAAAGGATTATAGAACCTTTTAGGAATAGATCCAAAAAGCGGTCAAAAAAAGAACCGCTCGACCCGGACCGTGAAACAAAAACCAAAGCCGGTGTACATGTTTTTGACAAACGACGCCTGCATTTTTTGAGATTCGGACAGATGGATCAGGGTTATATCGGACGGATGCCTGCTGCCATCCTAAAAAGGGTTGCGGGAAAGTCGCGGGATGAAATCGAACAGGACTTCATTGTCCAGGAGCATTCGCTGGCACCCTTTGAATTTAAAAATTATGTTTATGTAATCTTTGATTTGCAGAGCTTTTTTAAAGAGTTGATCGCCAAAGAATTACCCCAGGGACTAGACCAAAAAAACCATTGATCTCCACTTAATAGAAGAGGTCTGCCGGCTAAATCAAAGCCCGGAGTTCTGGAACGGGCGGCCGCCACAGGAAGAACTGCACGCATACTTGAGACGGTATGTGGTTTGGTTTTTCGATTATGAATATGGTCACAGTACGTTTCTGGAAGATTATATCAAGGATTTTCTGAATCGCCACCGCAGATACGGACCGCCGAAACCGAAAGAAACCGTCAGCATCGACGAGGCCCGTAAAATTTTTGGCGTTAAGGAAGAGACGCTGCAGAACAGAACCATCCGAGGCCTCAGGCGCCTTTACCGCCGCCAGGCCCAGAAACTGCACCCCGACACCGGTGGTGATCATGAAAAATTCATAAAACTGACCGATGCCTATAAATCGCTTTTGGCAGCAAAGGTCGCAGAAACGAAAACACGATTATGATTTGAACTGTTCATCGACCCATGCCAGGTTTTCCTTGATCAGGTCCGGGATGGGCAGCTGGTACGGACAGCGCTCCAGACACTCTCCACACTCGGAGCAGTTTCCGGCTTTGTCAATGGCTTCCCGGGGCCAGCCTTCCTTTAAAAAGCTTTTCCCAAACCGTTTGAGCGCGGAGCGCACCCCCAGAATCAGCTGAATGGGAACTTCCTCGCTGCAAGGCTGGCAGTAATCGCAGCGCCTGCAAAAGCTTTTGTCATACTGGTTGCGGAGGTTTTCAATTTTTAACTTTTCTGCAGGGCCTAGCGGGTAGCTGCCCTGAAAAACCTTCCAGTTTTGATCGAAAAGCTCTTTGGTCTCCACGCCGGGTATGATTATGATCTCTGGTTGCGACAGCACATACTTGAGTGCCAGTTGGGGGTCGTCAACAACGCCGCCGGAAAAGGATTTCATGGCGATAACGCCGATATTTTTGGCAAGCGCTTTGGGAATGATCGACTCTTTTGCTTTAGGCTCCAAGAAGCTGTAGCAGACCATAATGGTTTCGAACAGCCCTTCTTCAACAACCCGTTCCAGCAGGTCAAGGCTGTGGCTGGTGAGACCGATATGGCCGATCAGGCCCTCTTTTTTGGCCTGTATCAGTCCCTCGAGGGCGCCGCCGGGCGCAATTATCTCCTGGTACACCTGGTCGTCGCGGACAAAATGGCACTGGTAAAGGTCCAGGTAATCTTTCTGCAGTTCTTTCAGGCTGGTTTCCAGGTCGGCGCGAATATCGTCGGCTGTGCGGCCCTGGGATTTTGATGCCAGCACAACGCGCTTATCGGTTTGTTGCAGCGCCATGCCGATACGGCGCTCGCTGGTTTTGTAGTTTCGGGCGGTATCGATGAAATCCACACCACTTTCCACGGCATGCAAAACCGTTTCAACAGCCTGGCTTTCATCCACCCGCGCAATGGGAATGCCGCCGAAGCCGAGGCGGTTAACTTCGAGGCCGGTTTTTCCTATGGTAATACGATGCATGCTTTTCTCCATATAATTGTTGATGAATTGAGGAAAAGTATGGTGTGTTCGCACAGGATTGTCAACCTCGTTGCGGCATTGTATCCCACGGGTCGGTGCCAAACCATTATCCTTTGCTTGACAGAATCCACCAAAGAGACACATTATAGTTTACAGTCGGCCAAAACCGGGAAGCGCTGTACCCGGATATAAAAGCAGCGCTTAAGCCACTGTGCTTTAACTGTAAACCGTTAATGGAGTTCCACCATGAAAACCCTTGGAGAAATGTTGCTGAAAGAGGAACCTTTTTCAGAAATCGTCATGGGCAATACGGCGCTGGTGCGGGCCATGATCGAGTCATATACACGGGTTGTCACCTCTTACCCCGGATCTCCTACGCCGGAGATCGCCGTGGCAATAGGGGCCATCCCAAAGGATAAGCGACCGTTTTATTTTGAATTTTCAACCAACGAAAAGGTGGCCACGGAAGTGGCTTTCGGTGCCGCTGTCAACGGGCACCTCTCATGCGTATTTTTCAAGAGCGTAGGGCTAAATGTTGCTTCCGATACATTTGTCCAGCTCAACCACATGAATATCATCGGCGGAATGGTGGTGGTTTTAGGCGATGACCCGGGCGCCAATTCTTCACAGAACGAACAGGACAACCGGCACTATGCCTGCTTAAGCTACACGCCGATTTTTGAACCGGCTTCACCGCAAGAAGTATATACATTCTACCAAGAGGCGGTGAAACTATCAAAAGAAAAGGGCATGCCGATTATTTTACGGCTGACCACCCATGTCTGTCATGCCAAAGAAAAGGTCGAGTTTAAGGGCTGGACACCACGCGCTTTGGATAAAACGCCGATGTTTGACGCTCAAAACGGCCCCTATATCCCCATTGCCGCTGATGTGTTTCCTATGAAGCGCCGGGCGTTGCGGCGCCTTGAAGAGGTACAAGACTACGCCAACCGTTCGTCGGCAAACCAGGTCGTTGATCACGGTAACAAAAACCGCGGCATCATTACCATGGGCCTGCCGTTTCTTTCTCTGATGGACGTTCTTGAAAGAGCAGATGTTAAGCCGGATGTTTTAAAGCTGGGGGTGGTCTATCCGATTCCCGGCAAATTAATCAAAGGGTTTCTCGAGACGCACGCAGAAGTAAAGGTTTTAGAAGAACTCGACAATGTCGTTGAAAAAGAGATCAAAATGCTGGCGTATGATCGACAACTTTCCTCCAAAATCATCGGCAAAATCGACACAGAAGACTGGATCGGCGAGTACACGCCGGACAAAGTATACGAGGTTCTTAAAAAAACCTGGCCTGATATGCTGCCGGACAGGAAGGTTCAAGGCGTAGCGACTTACGATGTTCCCGCGCGACCGGCACAGATGTGTCCGGGGTGTGGTCACCGCAGCGCTTTTCACGCCATCAAAAAGGCGCTTAAGGATACAGATATTACGGTGGCGGACATCGGTTGTCATACCCTCGGGTATCTGCCGCCCTATCAAGTCGGAGAATTGATGATGTGCATGGGGGCGTCGACCGCTATCGGTTCCGGGATGTCCTTGTTTAATGACACCCGCAGGGTGGTCGTTTTTCTGGGGGACTCGACTTTTTTCCATGCCGGCCTCCCCGGGATTATCAACGCCTTGTTCAACAAGCACAACATCACCTTGATTTTGATGGAGAACGGTACAACCGCCATGACCGGCCACCAGGATCATGCCGCCTCGGGAAGAAATTTTAACGAAGCGGCAGACACAATTCCGCTGCGCCAGGTCCTGGAAGGTCTGGGCGTCAAGCATATTTGGGAGACAGATACCTATCAACAGTTCCAGCTTGCCGAAATGGTGAAAGCGGCCGTGGATATCGAAGAATTTAGCGTGGTGATAGCCAGACATCCATGCATGCTCAAGTTCACCAGAGAGCAGCGCCGCAAACACGGGTACCAGGCCCGCAGGGTTGATATTGATCAGGAAAAATGTCAGCGACTTTACGAATGTATCGCAAAGTTTGGCTGCCCCACATTTACCAAGATGGACAACGGCAGCATCGTCATCAACCCGGATCTGTGTATCGGCGACGGGTCCTGCCTTCAGACCTGTCCGTCCGAAGCGATAACCAAACCCGAAGCCGCTCAGCCCAAACAATAGCTGAATACGGGATTTTTTACGAGCTTATCAACGGTGAAGGCCTGGAAAACGTCCTCTTCCGGATGGAAACCAAAAGAGGTGAGCCATGAATGCATTTAACATATATTTAGCGGGGGTTGGGGGCCAGGGGATCGGCCTGCTCAGCGAAATACTGCTAAGGGGCGCAGACCATGCCGGCCTGAAAGTTAAGGCGGTCGAT
>PVMS01078413.1_pt1 | contig 13527 bp, 13 predicted proteins | sample 1853461 | NCBI WGS metagenome assembly PVMS01 (sample SAMN08582032, study PRJNA380276) | Marine sediment metagenome, whole genome shotgun sequencing project. | isolation source: ocean sediment barecode stripped | collected 2017 | reverse complement strand
TTAGAGCCATAAAATTTAATGAAATAAAGCTTGACAGGAAAATAAAAATGGATCAAAAATTGGTCCAACCAATGATCATTGACCTATTGGTTGGAGTTAAATTAGCCCCCAAGCGTGTGATTTTTAATCCGAACACAGAAAATAAAGTCGCATATGACCAATTAAAAAGAGCCGGCATTGAAGTGGTTGAGGCGTGCACCCTGGTACTCTTGAAGACTAATCAATATTAATAACTGACAATTTTTTCTTTGTTGGCCTGAACTTTTTTAAACCATTTCTTTTTTGAGGATATTTGATGTATCCGATCTTATTGAGAAAATATTCAGTGAATTACCTTTGCGCCTTTTAAACGCTTGCCTGACTCATGCTCTCGTTTAATAACTGAAAATTGTTTAGAGCCATAAAATTTAATGAAATAAAGCTTGACAGGAAAATAAAAATGGATCAAAAATTGGTCCAACCAATGATAATTGACCTATTGATTGGTCCAAATGAAGTGGGCACGATTAAAATAGGATTAACCATATGACAAAGTTGTTCATCATGAATTGGGTTTTTGCTTTTTCCCCAATTCTTACCGTGCTGATTCTAATGATTTTCAGGAACTGGAGTGGAGCACGGGCAGGTGCTGCAGGCTGGTTTGTTTCTCTTCTCATGGCCTTCCTTTTTTTTGGAGCCCATCCTGAGCTTATTGCCTACTCTCAAATGAAAGGTGTGCTACTTTCCCTGAATGTCCTGTATATTATCTGGGCGGCACTTTTTTTATATCATATTGTCAATGAAACAGGTGCCATTAAAGCTATTGGAATTGGGATTGAACGCTTCAGTGCAGATAAATCTATTCAAATCCTCATATTCGGGTGGATATTCGCCTCTTTTCTACAGGGAGTGGCTGGATACGGTGTGCCCATTGCTGTAATTGCTCCTTTGCTTTTGGGCCTTGGATTTTCACCTGTGGTTGCTGTTGCTGTCCCTGCCATAGGGCATTCATGGTCGGTGACCTTTGGTTCAATGGGTGCATCATTTCAGGCTCTTATGGCTGTATCCGGACTTGAATCGTCATTCCTGGCACCCTGGTCGGCCACTCTTCTGGGAATTGCTACCTTTCTATGTGGTATCTTTTGTGTTCATGTCTATGGCGGATTTAAAATGGTAAAGCATAGTTTTATTGCCATTTTGATTATTGGATCGGTCATGGCCGGTACCCAGTATATCCTTGCGGTTAACGGTATGTGGACTTTAGGAGGTTTTGGTGCAAGTCTTGTGGGCCTAATAGCAGGCCTTTGTGTTGCGAAAATGAAAATCTACAACCAAACACCACCGTCACAGGTCGTATCGGATATGAGTCTTGGGTGGGCTTTATCAGCCTATTTTATCCTAATTGTCATTGTCTTCTCCGGGGTTATGATTCCTGGCCTCAAAACTTTCCTTGGACAGATAAAATTTGGTTTTCCCTTCCCGGAAATAGTTTCGCTTAATGGATGGGTGACCAAAGTCGGCAATGGGAAAGCCATCAATGTTTTTGGTCATGGCGGTGCCTTGCTGCTATATTCATCCATTTTAAGCTTTTTTGTATACCGGGCAAAGGGATATTATAAACCAGGGGCATTTAAAATAATCTTTGATAAGACGATTAAAAGCGGTGTGCCTACAAGTCTTGGTATTGTCAGCATGGTAGGGTTTGCCATGATCATGGACCATTGCCAAATGATATACATCTTGGCCGAGGGAATTTCCAATGTCTTTGGCTCCTTCTATCCTTTAATTTCTCCATGGATCGGTTTATTGGGGGCGTTTATGACCGGCAGTAATACAAATTCAAATGTTGTTTTTACAGCCCTTCAGCAGGGAACGGCTCAGCTTTCAAACTTAAGTGTTGCACTGATTCTGGCTGCCCAGACTACTGGCGGAGCCTTGGGAAGCATGATAGCACCTGCCAAGATCCTGGTAGGATGTTCCACCGTAGGCCTGTCAGGAAAAGAAGGACCTGTGTTAAAAGTAACCCTTAAATATGGCCTTATCATAACAGGGATTATCGGGATTATTACTATTTTAGCATCTATTTTTTTTACAGGTTAAATTTAATTCATGAATGAATTTTTAAAAGTTTACCGCTCAACCCTTAATGCATTGGCCTTAATATTGATGCTTCTGATACCTTTTTTGCAATATGCGGCAGCATCCGGTCATTCCACTTTATTAATACCGACATTGGTATTGTTTGCAGTTGTGCTGCTCTATATCTTGAGAAATGGATGACCCTTGATATTTCCAGGCAAAATGCAGATTGATTGCAATAAAATTAGAAAAGAAGACAAATATGGAAAATAAAAATTTTGGCATCGACAATGATTTTCAGGAGATTGCAAGAACATCTCTTCAAAAACAGATTGTCCAGCAGATTGAACAACTCATTGATGATGGTAAGCTCAAGCATGGGGACAGGCTTCCTCCAGAACGCAAATTAGCGAAAATTTTTAAAGTGTCACGGCATTCGGTAAGAGAAGCCATCAGAACCCTTGAAGAGAAAAATGTACTAAAAAGCAAACCTGGCAGCGGCACCTTTGTATTGATTGAAGATAAGTCCAGGGTTCTGGAATATATTGCAGGCGTGATTGGAAAAGAAAAAAAAGAACAGCAGGAAGTGTTTCAATTTAGAAAATTGCTTGAACCGCAAATTGCAGGACTTGCCGCAGAAAATGTCACAAAAAATGATGTGGCTCAACTTTCAAAAATTCTTGAAAATCAGAAAAATTGCAGTGATGATCTTGAATCTGTTAGAAAATATGATCAGCAATTTCATTTGCTTTTGGCGAGAGCTACGGGTAACTCAATTTTGGTGAAGATTGTTGAGCTCTTAACCGAAATCATTGATAAGAGCCGTGTTGTCTTATTAATAAGCGAAGAACGTTTAATAAAGTCCATCAAAGGCCACACCCTGATTCTTGAAGCATTAAAAGAAAAAAATATAGGTGAAGCCAAGGAGGCAATGGCATTGCACATTGCCGATATTGAACAACTGTCAACAGGCTCCAAAAAAGATTGACTATCATCATTTTTAGGGCTGATGGTGGCTAACATGTTGTTTGTGATGAAAAAAGGTTAATTTAAAAACTAAGGAATTTACCATGATAATTAAAACCAAATCCAAAGTGAATACTTCCGCCAAGGATGACCACGTAACTATCGGGGGGCAAATTAATGATCACTCAGCATTCCTGGCTGGTATATCATCAAAACACTTCTTTACAGATGCCGTAATTTTTACGCAGACACAACTACTGGTTACTGAATATTATAAACTGGATACGGTGAGTAACTTTTGGGATGTCTATAATGTAGAAGCTGAAGCAATGGGACAAAAAGTTATATATCACCCTGATGGACTGCCCGATGTAGACCGAACCCGGCCTTTGATAGCCCAGCCATCGGATCTTGATCGATTACATCCCCCAGATCCATATACATCCGGTCGATTGCCATGGATTCAACAAGTAAACAAAAAATTTTTAGAAATGACAGGAAAACTTGATCGGACTTATTTTACCGCTCCATTCAGCTTGGCTGCTAATATCCGGGGATATGAAAATCTCATGGAGGATATGTTCCTTAGGCCCGGCTTTGCCCATCGCCTTTTTAAATTTCTCTGTGATGATGTACTCGTACCCCATATTGAAGTAATGCGAAAAGAGGTGGACATGCCAGACCTGCTCATGGATGGACGCGATGCTTGGGCATCACCGCCAATGATTACTTTAGATATGGTTGATGAATATGTTGTCACCTATACCGAAAGATTACGGGATAAAACTGGTAGTAATCTAATAACCCGGGGAAACTGGGGAGATGCAAAAAGCCGTGATATAGAACGGTTCTTTTCACAAAAATTAAAATGTACTCCCGGATCATTAAGCGTGTCAGATCCTGATTTGCATGAAATAGGACCAGATCGAGTGAAAGCATTTGTAGATAAACACAACCTCTTTGTGACGGCAGGGGTTGATGCTGCACTTCTTCAGGAAGGGCCTGTTGAGGCAATTGTGGAACGTATAAAGCTTTATATCGATAAACTTGCAAGAAATGGGCGTTGTATGATTCATCTCAACCAAGTCCCCGGTGAAACACCTTGTGAACATGTTCACGCAGCTGTGGCTGCCTGCCATACTTATGGCCGTTTTCCCATCCATGAAAATTTGGATGACATCCATTTTGAACTTCCGAAAAGAGAGAGCTTTTTAGAATTTGTAAAAAAAAAGAAAAAACAATCGGCATTATAGAATAATGGCTATGTTATGGTATTAACAATTCTAATCCTCCCTCGATATTGTACACTTGAAGTTGAGCTATTTTTTGAAAAACATTAGAGAAAATTATATATTTTGTGGTAGTAGTACAGAATAATTTTTCATATTTAATTTTATAAAAATTTGATTTAAGTGAAAGTCTGCCTGGATAATAAAAAACCATCAGAAGATAAGCTTTCTGAACGGGTAGACATAAACTCTTTACTAAATATTCCGATATATTACATTCAAATATTGACATTATATTTGCTCTGGATTAATATTGCCAGCACATTTAATTATAATAATATTTTTAAAATACTTGGAGTATGAAATAAGGCAATGGAAGATAATAATTGTGACCCTTTGAGCCTGGATAAATCCCTGAAAGCAAAATTAATTGTTGACATGGTAACCAGAATTGCAGTTCATTATGGACTCTGGTTTACTGAAGTCAGGCACCAGATGGGAATGGACAAAGCTCTGGATGTGCTTGAAAAAGCAACCGGTAAAAGTGTTTCTATTGGAATGAAAAAGATTGCCAAGGTTCTGGATTTTGAGCTTGAAGATGGCTTGCCAAAGCCATTGCTGGACATGGAAGAGGAAAAAATTAATGCACTCATGGATGCTGTGGCAAAAACCTGGCTTGTGAATGATGGTATGTGGTTCCAGTCTGTTGAATTTGATAATGGCATGAACGATGCCAAAAGATGCAATGATTCATGCTGGGCACAGTTTTCACCCTATGAAGCTTTTGCCATTAAAAAGTTTTTAAAACTCGATGATAACTGCGGGCTTGAAGGGTTGAAAAAAGCATTGAACTTCAGGATGTATTCACTGATAAATGAGCAATCCATTGTTGATGAGGGGCCGGAGAGTTTTGTATTTCAGATGAATGACTGCAGGGTGCAGTCTGCAAGAAAAAGAAAAAATTTGGATGATTATCCCTGTAAGTCAGCAGGGCTGGTTGAATATGAATATTTTGCAAGATCCATTGATAAAAGAATTAAAACCCAGTGCATTGGGTGCCCTCCGGATGATCATCCAGAGGCGTGGTTTTGTGCATGGAGGTTTACTGTTTGAAATTTTTTCATTCTTAGTTCAAAAATAAAAATTCAAAACTAAAAATTATTTATAAAGAGAGGTTTTAAATTATGGGAGTTACATCTGACAATATCCAGGAGCTGATAGAAAAAGAGAAGCAGATTAAGGAAATGGGTGGAGAAAAAGCCCTGGCAAAACGAAAAGATCAGGGTAAGCTAAATGCCAGGGAGAGACTTGATATTCTTTTTGACAAGGGCACTTTTAGAGAACTTGATATGTTTGTTACTCACAGATGTACCAACTTTGGCATGGAAGATATTGAAATTCCTGCAGATGGAGTTGTAACAGGGCATGGTAAAATAGACGGCAGAATTGTATTTGCCTATGCCCAGGATTTTACTGCAAGGGCGGGTTCCTTAGGAGAGATGCAGGCCAAAAAGATTTGCAAGGTCATGGATATGGCTTTAAAGTCGGGTGCTCCCATTATCGGCATAAATGACTCTGGCGGGGCCAGAATCCAGGAAGGCATTGATGCCTTGTCAGGATATGGTGAAATCTTTTTTAGAAATTCAGCAGCTTCCGGTGTTATCCCGCAGATTTCTGCAATCATGGGCCCCACAGCCGGTGGAGCTGTCTACTCTCCTGCCATGACCGATTTTATTTTTATGGTCAAAGAGAAAAGCTATATGTTTATTACAGGACCAAATGTCATAAAGGCTGTTACCGGTGAAGAGATCACATTTGAAGATCTTGGCGGTGCCATGACCCATAATGAGAAATCAGGTGTTGCACAATTTGCATGTGAATCTGATGAAGATGCCATTGTTCAGATGAAAAAACTTCTGTCCTACCTTCCTTCCAATAATATGGAAGATCCACCATTTGTACCCCCCACAGATGACCCTGGCCGCACAGATGAATCCCTGGATTCAATCATACCTGACAACCCCAGCAGGTCATATGATATAAAGGATGTTATTAAATCCATTGTGGATGATGGTGAATTTTTTGAACCCCATGAGTATTTTGCAAAAAATATTGTGGTCTGTTTTGCAAGACTTAACGGACGTTCCATTGGTATTATTGCCAACCAGCCAAATTTTCTTGCAGGATGTCTTGATATTGATGCTTCTGATAAAGCCACAAGGTTTATAAGGTTCTGCGATGCTTTTAATATTCCCATGCTTACCATTGCCGATGTCCCGGGATACCTGCCCGGAAGCAATCAGGAGTGGGGAGGGATTATCCGTCATGGAGCCAAGCTTTTATGGTGCTACTCTGAAGCTACTGTGCCAAAATTACTATTGGTAACAAGAAAAGATTATGGCGGCTCATACATTGCCATGTGTTCCAGACACCTTGGAGCAGATATGGCCTTTGCATGGCCAAGTGCCGAGATCGCTGTAATGGGTGCTGCAGGTGCAGCCAATATCATTCATGCAAGGGAAATTAAAAATTCTGAAAATCCTGTTGAAAAACGAGCAGAAAAGATAGATGAATACAATGAAAAATTTTCCAACCCCTACTGCGCAGCTGCAAGGGGATATGTGGATGCAGTGATAAAACCGTCGGAGACAAGGCCAAGGCTTATTGATGCCCTTGAAGCCATGGCAACCAAAAGAGAATTAAGACCAGCTAAAAAGCATGGAAATATTCCAGTATAAGGAAAAGAAAATGGATAAAAAAAAACTTGCAGCAGCCATGTCTGCTGTATTTGCATATATTAAAACATCAGAAGAGGCAGCTTTCCATACAGCTCAAGCTCTTGAACCTGGAGTGCAACTGCATCAAGTTATGCAGCCCGGCAATCTTTGGGGAATATCAGGACGGCAGACACAAATGCAGGCTAATAACATGATGCAACTACGAATGTTTAAATAAAATAATATATTATTGGAGAAGATCAATGACAGAACACACCCTGATTAAAATGACAGATATGAATTATGACAAAGACAGGCCAAAAGCAGAAAATCCACTTAAAATAGAGGATATATCCCTGCGCGACGGTCATCAGTCCCTTTTTGCAACAAGGGGAAGAACCGAAGACATGATACCTGTTGCAGAAAAAATGGATGACATTGGTTTCTGGGCAGTAGAGGTATGGGGCGGAGCCACCTTTGACACAATGCACAGATTTCTTGGAGAAGATCCATGGGAGAGACTCAGGACTCTTAAAAGATATTTTAAGAAGACAAAGTTTTCCATGCTTTTAAGAGGGCAGAATCTTGTGGGCTACAGAAACTATGCCGATGATGTTGCAAGACTCTTTGTTCAAAAGGCTGTTGATAACGGTATGGATATATTCAGAACCTTTGATGCTTTGAATGATTATCGTAATTTTGAAGCTGTTGTTCCTGTTATAAAGGAGTGCGGTGCACATTTCCAGGGCTGTATCTGTTATACATTGACTGAACCAAGACTTGGCGGAAAAGTTTACAACCTTGACTACTACCTGCAAAAGGCAAAAGAGCTTGAAGATATGGGCGCTGACAGTATATGCATCAAGGATATGGCAGGACTTATTGCACCATACGATGCCTATGAACTCGTAAAAGCCTTAAAAGAGAGTGTCAAACCTTTGATCCATCTTCACAGCCACTTTACTTCAGGCATGTCACCTCTGTCTCATTTTAAAGCTGTTGAAGCAGGAGTTGATATTATTGACACCTGCATGACTCCCTATGCCTACAGAACATCCCATGCAGCACTTGAGCCCTTTGTCATGTCACTGTTAGGGACAAACAGGGATACAGGTTTTGATATTCATGCTCTTGTAGATATTAATGAAACCCTTGAAAAAGATGTTATGCCCAAATACAAACACCTTCTTGATGACAGTAAAATCTCTGGTATTGACATCAATGTACTCCTGCACCAGACTCCCGGCGGAATGCTCTCCAATCTTGTGAACCAGCTCAAAGAGATGGATGCCCTTGATAAAATTGATGAAGTCTATAAACAGCTTCCCAGGGTTAGAAAAGAGCTTGGCCAGATTCCCCTTGTAACTCCGACAAGCCAGATTGTAGGAACCCAGACCGTAAACAATGTACTCTTTGACACACCTGATGAACGCTATAAAATGATAACAGCCCAGGTAAAGGATCTTTGCTACGGACTTTATGGTAAAACAACCATACCAATAGATAAAGAGGTGCAGGAAAAAGCCCTGAAGAACTATGAAAGAGGAGAAGATCCCATTACCTGCAGGCCTGCAGAGGTTCTTAAGCCTGAACTTGAAAAGGCAAAAAAAGAGATAGGAAGTCTTGCTGCAGATGATGAAGATCTTATAGTATATGCCCTTTTTCCTGTTACCGGTAAAAAATACCTCATGCGCAAATATGGTAAGGAAAAAATGCCTGAAAGCATAAAACCCATTACCCTTGAAGATGTAAAAAAACAGGACACAATGATTGAAAAGGCAAAAAAAGGGGAGTTGGTTGAAAAATCCAGTCTCAATGTAATTCCTGAAAAGAGTGAAAACACGCGCACGTTTAACGTCTTTATTGAAGGGGAATACTTTGAAGTGGGTGTTGATGAAGTAGGAGGCAGCCCTGTTATTACCTATGCAGCACCTGCTGCTGCCCCGGTTCCAGCACCTGTAGCTCCTGCTCCGGCAGCAACTGCCAAACCGGCAGCAAAGCCAGAGGCAAAACCAGCTTCTGAACCAAAAGAGGAAACAACCGCTTCAGGTTCCGGAACATCGGTTACTGCTCCAATGCCCGGTATGGTAATTAAATATGATAAAAATGTAGGTGATTCAATAAATGAGGGAGAAACCATTGTTGTGATCGAAGCCATGAAAATGGAAAATGCTCTTCCAGCGCCTGCAGGCGGTGTAGTTAAGGCCATTAATTTTAGCAGTGGAGACTCTGTTGCCAAGGGCGATGTACTTGCTGTAATTGAATAATTAAGGATAAAAGATTAACAATGACTTTTGAAACTAAAGATGAACTTCTTGAAAAATGTATAAAGATGGACAAACCCAATTGTCCCGACTGTGATACCGATATGACATTATGGGAGGTTCCCTCCATTAATTTCAGCGACGGGCTTGGCTGGGGAACTCCATATCTATTTGTCTGTTTTAATGATGAATGTCAAAGCTATAAACAGGGCTGGGAACATCTTGATGAAACCATGGCAAGAAATGCATCCTATCGGTGCTATGTTGAGCCGGGTCGGGATAATTTTGAGTATATGCCTGTGTTCAGCCCCATGGGAGCCCAGGGTGGAATATTGGATGATGAGATTCTGATCCGTGAAGAGGCAAAAAAAGAGCTCTTAAAGAAAACCTTTTCAATATTAACAGATTATTATATCTCAAAAGATTGGGATGAGATTTTAAAGATCTGCCTTGATCCCAATATTCCTGCCAAAGCACGTCTCAAAGCCGCTGAAATGGTTGGAGAACTGGGTGATGCCGATGCAGCAGAACATTTGATTAATCATAAATTTCCAACTCCTGTGCTGCAGGAAGGCGTGCAAAATGCCATTGACCAGCTCCATGAAAGACACTATACCCGTGAATGTCCCTTTTGTGCCGAGATTATTAAAAAACGGGCTATACTTTGTAAACACTGTAATAAAGAGGTACCAAAAGCTTAAATATTGATTTTTTCCATATTAAAGGAGCGGTAGATAATCATTTCCCGCTCTTTTTTATTTTTATCAAAGGGTTGGTATTCCAAGGATTTAACCATTTCAAATGCCTTTTCCCGGGAAGGAATTGCATTCAAACCCTGGTCATATTTTTTTCCGGAAAGTGTATCCATTATAACGGCATCACTTGCATCTGTTGAAACAGCAAAAGGGATTTGATAATCATAAATTAATCTTGCTCCGCTAAGAATTTCTCTTTCATAGGAGCCAATTGAACCGGCCACACAGGTTACAGCCATAAATGCTTTTTCATTGCAGAAAACTATCAGGTCAATTTTTGAAATATAATCTTTGCCCTTAAACTGGACAGTAATTTTTTCATCAACCTTGATATCATCTTTTGCCCATCCTTTGTCCTGGACAAGGAATTTTTCAAAAATCTGCCTGCTGGCTTCCGGCCCGATATTTTTTACAGATAGTCCTGTAATATAATCAGTAACAGTATTATCATCATTGTTCATATCAGAGATGTTCCTGTCATCTGTGATGGCTGTTCTATATTTAAAATCTTTAAAATTGTTGGTGCAATATCACCAAGAATTCCTTTCTTTATTGAAGTGTTTTTATAACGATCGCCTGCAAGTATTAGTCGTACAGGGTTTAAGGTGTGGGCTGTATGGGGTGATCCATCATCTGCAATCATCTGTTCTGAATTTCCATGATCTGCAGTTATCAGAGCAGTGCCGCCTGTTGCCCATATCGATTGAACAACCTGTTGTACGCATCTGTCCACGGTTTCACATGCTTTGATTGCAGCTTCAACTATACCTGTATGGCCAACCATATCCATATTGGCAAAATTGAGTATGATAAATTGGAAATCATTTGAATCTATTTTTTCACAAGCCTTGCCGGCAACTTTTAAGGCACTCATCTGGGGTTTTTCATCGTATGTTGCAACATCCCTGGGCGAAGGTATGAGCTCTCTTTTCTCTTTATGAAAAATCTTTTCATCGCCTCCGTTAAAAAAGTATGTAACATGGGCATATTTTTCAGTTTCAGCAATTCTGAGCTGGGAGATATTGTTTTTGCTCAATATTTCGCCGAGAATGTTATCAAGATGTTGAGGTCCAAAAGCCACAGGCAGATCAAAATTTTCATCATACCGGGTCATGCAAACAAATTCAGACAGCTTCTGTTTCCTGTTCCTTTTAAATTCAATAAAATCATTCTCCATAAAAGCTCTTGTGATTTCCTTTGCTCTGTCTGCTCTGAAATTAAAAAAGATTATTACATCTCCATCTTCAATTATACCCTGGGGAGAGGATTTTGATTTTTTATCATCACTAATAAAAACAGGCTCTATAAATTCATCGGTTTTACCTGAGTCATAGGCTTTTTGGACAGCTTTGACAGGGCTTTGCTCAATTTTACCCTGTGCATCTGTATAGAGATTATATGCTTTTTCCACTCTGTCCCATCTTGTATCCCTGTCCATGGCCCAATAGCGTCCTACTATGGTGGCAATTTTACCGGATTTTGCTTTTTTTAGATGATTTTGCAGCTGCCGGACATAATTAATTCCACTTTTTGGTGAAGTATCTCTGCCATCGAGAATGGGGTGAATAAAAAGATTTTCAATATGGTTTTCTTTTGCCATGTCAATGAGGGCAAAAAGATGGGAAATGTGAGAGTGAACCCCGCCGTCAGACAAAAGACCCATGAGATGAAGACTCCTGCTTGATTTAGAGATCTTTCCCATGATATTTTTCAGTTCTGGTATTTGGAAAAAAGATCTATCTTCAATGGACTGGTTGATCCTTACAAAATTCTGCAATACTTTTCTGCCGGCACCGATATTCATGTGACCTACTTCCGAGTTGCCCATGGTTCCCCTGGGAAGCCCGACTGCACTGCCGGAGCATTCAAGTTCGCAGTTTGGGTAATCTTTAATTAAAGAATCCAGAAAAGGGGTCTTTGCAAGGGCAAAAGCATTGCCTTCTTTTTGTCTGCTTATTCCCCAGCCGTCAAGAATCATTAGGATATGGACAGGATTTAATTTAGAAGTCACTGTCAGTTTCTTTTGGTGCATAGATCTTTTCAAGTTCAGAAAGATCGACTTTTGGTGCATCAGCCCATAAACCTTCAAGATCAAAAAAGGATTTGGCTTGGGATTCAAAAATATGAATAACAGCCTCACCATAATCCAGCAAAGCCCAGTCACTGTTTTTTTTACCTTCCACACCAAGGGTTTTGATCTTTCTTTTTTTTAATTCTTTGATTAAATATTCGGCTGTTGAACTTACCTGGCGCAGGGAGTTGCATTCAATAATTATAAGCGTGTCAGTATAAGAGGAGACCTGTTTTACATTGACAGCTGTAATAGATTTAACTTTTCTTTTAAATGCAGGAATAAGAAATTTTTTAAGATCATCTGATATTGGCTCACTCATTTATACAACTCCTTTGATGTAATAATTTTTTCAACATCTGCCGGTACAAGGTCTTTTATGGGTTTCCTGTTTTTTACTAATTTTCTAATCATGGTTGATGAGATATCAATTTTCGGCACACTGCAAAGTAGTATTTTTTGTTTTGTCTCATGGCAGAAACCATTACCATCTCTATTGAAAATGTACTCCTTTGATATGTTTTCGTCAATAAAAGAGGCAATTGAATCATAATTTTGCCAAAACCCCCGGAGCATGATGATAATAGGAACTATTTTAAAGATTTTATCTTTGTCTTTCCATGTTGTTATGTCTAAAAAAGCATCAGATCCCATTAAAAGATAGAAACGAGTACTACTGTCATGTTCATTTCTAAATTCATTGATAGTATCAATGGTGAACGAGGGACCTTTTCTTGTTAACTCTTTATCTGATACAAAAAAATCATCAAAGGTTTCAAGGCTTTTTTTCACCATATTAAATCTGTCATTTGCACAGGCCAGGTTAATATCAGATTTGTGTGGCGGTGTTGCAGAAGGTATGAAAAATATTTTTTCAAGTCCGTATTGCTCTTTGACGTGATCTATGATTCCAATATGGCCATTGTGAAAAGGGTTAAAAGTCCCTCCAAAAAGCCCGATATTCATTTTCATTCCTCTGCAAGCTTTGAAGATAAAACTTTGACAAGTTCTTTCGTGCCTTTGCCGGTTACGGCTGACAGAGTCAATATTCGAAAATCCTTTAGGGAGTTTTTAAAGGCTTTGATCTTTTCTGAAGTGTCTGATAAATCAATTTTATTAAGAACAACAATCTGGGTTTTTTTTGCCAGGGTGTTGCTGTATTTGGATAACTCTTTGTTGATCAAATTAAAAGAGTCAAGAGGGGAATCAGGGTCAATCAAGGAAGAGTCAATTAAATGTACCAGGATTCCGGTTCTTTCAATATGTTTTAAAAATTTAATACCAAGGCCGATTCCTTGGTGAGCACCTTCAATAAGTCCGGGGATATCTGCCACGGCAAAGGGCTCTCCAAATGGCGGTTCAACCATGCCAAGGATAGGGGATAGCGTCGTGAAAGGGTAGTCTGCAATGTTGGGTCGGGCAGAGGAAATTGCGCTGATTAAAGTGGATTTACCGGCATTGGGAAGA
>PVMS01016815.1_pt1 | contig 13529 bp, 13 predicted proteins | sample 1853461 | NCBI WGS metagenome assembly PVMS01 (sample SAMN08582032, study PRJNA380276) | Marine sediment metagenome, whole genome shotgun sequencing project. | isolation source: ocean sediment barecode stripped | collected 2017 | reverse complement strand
TGCGAGCCTTTTTTGTGCATACAGCTGCATGATGAGTCTCCTTTGGGCCATTATGGGGGCGGTGGATGTGTCATTTACAGAGGCCTCGGTAGGCGCCGGCGTCAGTACCATACTTTTTGTTGCGGCAGTTTTTCGCACCACTAGGAGGACTACAGATCATATGTTATTTGGCTTTCTCATTTTTTGTCCATGGCCGGAGCCCTGCCCGGATTCCAGCGTCCACGATGGCGTGGGTGGCCGTGGGACTGGTGATAAACACAAATACGACAATGAGCATGATTTTTAAACCGGTCAACAGGGACTCTGTTGAGAAGTCCTGGATCGTGTACAAAGCCACGGCAAGCATCGTCATCAGCAGACCGGATGTGTCGAGTTTACCGGCAGCATGAAGGCGTGAGTAGAAATCCGGGAATCTGATAATACCCACTGATCCGCCGATAAAAAATAGGAGTCCGAAGGCCAGAAGGATGATCACAATGATATTCATTTATTTTCTTCCTGTTTCTGTATGTAAGCCCTTTTTCTTTTGAAAATATCTTGAAGCAGCCAGGACTGCGATAAAGTTTAACATGGCATACGCCAGAGCGATGTCTACAAACATGTTTACCCGGTGGTATATCAAACCGATGACCACCAGAAGAGCTGTGGTTTTGGTTCCGATGGCATTCACTCCGACCATTCGATCCAGAACCGTAGGGCCAAAGAGCGCTCTATAAAGAGACAACCCCATGATCAGGCTTAAAAGTAATCCAAAATATAGAAAAAGGCTGTCCATTATTCACCAAAAATTCTTCCCACCCTTGCTTCCATCTCGCCTGGAAGAGATTGTCCGGATGGTTTATCGATGGTATGGACCTGGAAGTCACCATAGACGGAAACATAAACGGTGATTGTACCCGGGGTAAGCGTAATGGAATTAGCAAAGGTAAGCAAAGAAATATTGCTTTTAAGCTTGCTCCTGAATCGGATAATTTTCGGGTCAATCAGATCCATCATTTTCGGATGAAAGGTCAAATAGAGCACATGAATATTTGCGAGAAATACCTGATAGAGTAACCATGGGATATATTGGAGAAAGCGGAGCCATATCACCGTCATCCCCTTTGTCTCAGAAGAAGTGAATAGAAGATCACTAGATAGAAATGCAACAATTAAACAGGAAATGACACCAAGGGAGATGTGGAGTATATCGAACCTCCCGGATAAAAGAAGCCATATGCCAAACAGGATAAAAAACGTAAGAAAAAAGGCAGCGACAGAACGGGTTTGCCGGGGAGGTTTAGGCGAATTGTGTTTTAAGGCAGATGAACTCATTTCAGTTGCTTCCTCATACCAACCACAGATAGACCAACCCATAAATGAGAAAAAAAACAAGTGACATGCAAATCCCCACCCCGATGGGTAGCCGGTAGGTGTGCGGACTGTAGGTCCGATTGGCCGAATCTTTGAGCGGCAGTGCCTTGCCTTGAATTAGATGCCATAGTATTTCCAGCGGCACATAAGGATTTTGGCTCAGGCGGCTCAAAAAGGCTACTTTTTGCGACGAAAGGGTTTGCATTTTCCCTCGGATCTGATTTAACGGTCCATTGCAAAATCGGAGCAAAACCCTGCCGAAATTGCGATAGAACCAATCGGTATCCAAACTGATAGCCGCTTCCCCGCCTAGCTTATCAATGTAGATCCAGAAAGCAGCTAGGGTCAATAAAAGGAGCTGCATCATGGCGACTACTTTCCCGGCTTCAAACGGATGAAAGTTAACCGGGTAGGGTAGAAGATCGTAAAGCAGCTTGGGATAGACCCCGATTAGGATACAGAGAAAGGCGCCGATCCCCATGGCCAAAAGCATATTTAACGGTGGTTCCTTGGCATCAAGGATTTTATCGGTTCCTTTTTGAGAGCCAAACCATATTCCCCGGGGGAGTTTCAAACTGATACTGAGAAAGGTTCCGATGGATGCAAGATGCAGCATCAACTCAATGACCGGTCGGCCCAATTCGCCCGCTGCAGCCACCACCATGTTTTTACTGATAAATCCGTTAAAAAGGGGTACCGCGGAAATGGAAAAAGCACCGATCATATAAAGGGTGAGGGTGACAGGCATTTTCTTATACAAATTATGGCCCTGCAGCTCCGTCGACCTTCTGCAGCCGGTGACGTAGATGACAGCCCCAGCCCCCATAAACAAGACCGCCTTATAGAGAATATGAGAGAATGCATGGGCACCGGCGCCGTTGATGGCCAGTTCACTCCCAAGTCCAACCCCAGCCACCATGAAGCCCACCTGGCTGATGATATGGTAGGCGAGAAGCCTTCTGATGTCGTTTTCCAGGACCGCATAGATCACACCGTAAAGTGCCATGATCGCACCCAGCCAGACCAGAAGTTCAGTTCCGGGAAAGGATCGGGCCAGCACATAAACAGCACTTTTGGTTGTAAATGCGGTCATGAAAACACTCCCGGTTATGGTCCCTTCAGGGTAGGCATCGGAGAGCCACGCATGCAATGGGGGAACCGCAGCATTGACCAGGAAACCGATCAGAATTAATTTTGCAGACAGTTCATGAATGTCAAAACGGACAAGCGCAGTCGATCCTGTGGTAGTGGCGTGAATAACAATTCCTGCCAAAAGAATAGTCCCTCCGGCAAGGTGGACCAGAATATATCGAAAACCCGCATCCAATGCAGATTTGGTTTTTTGGTACCAGATGAGAAACACCGAAGAGGCGGCCATGATTTCCCAAAAGATGAAAAGGGTGAGTAAATCACCGGCAAAAACCACACCGAGGGTGCTTCCCACGTAAAGGTAGGCTGCCACATGCTGGCCGCAATCCTTGATATGAATCGCATAGACCATACCGATGAAGGACATGATGACAAAAACATAGGCAAACAGCATACTGAGTTTGTCCACCTTCCCCAGGACGAGGTCGAAACCGAGAAAGTTATACGTCCAGTAATTACCGTATGGCATATGAATCAGATTGATAAAAGCGATGACCGGTAACAGAAGGGCAAAGGCTTGGCGAACCTTTCTGGTTTTGATAATCGGAAGGATGAGCGCACCGATGAGGTAGATAAACGCAGGCGGGATGATGTCAATCATAATAATGTTCATCCCTCATTAACCAACGGTGGCCGATCCATTTGGAGAATATGATAATGATTATACAGCCGATAAAGCCAAAAATTGCATCAAAAACAGGAATTTTTTGCCACCAGAAGTGGGGATGTTTGTAAGGAAAGACAAAACCCAATACAACGGTTATGGCGATGGCGCCATATAAAATGAAGCGCAATTTTTTTAGCATTGGCGATCCCTTCTTTCAGGGCTGCAAAGTCGATCATTCGGCAAGCGCAACGCTGATGAAAAAATTGTTTTGAGGTATAAATAAAAATATATTTCTGGTCAAGCATTAAAAAGCAAAATAATCGAGGTTTTATGAACACCACCAAATATTAAACCCTAATCGAGTCAAAACTCGATTAGTTGTTATTCGTTATCAGTTATCAGTTATTGGTTTTGCTAAAATTCAAATCAAAATTGTATCTCATTTATATGAGGAATATGACTCTGCGAACGGGATTAAACCCAATAACCATTAACAATTAACAAATAACACCCTCCGTTGAGCTTTTTTTCGCTCAATTGGGGTTAAAGTTTATTTCTGTTTTATGAGTAGCATTTGAGGTATGGAGTCTTTGGTGGGATCTGGGATGTCGGTAGTCAATATCGAACAATCAATCAAATACCCGGCCGAAAAGGGCCGGTTTTCGTAAATCTGCTGTGCGGAATCTGAGTATTTATTTATACTGGTATAAAAAGCGCGATCGGTTACATCTCTGATTTGAAAAATTCTTCCGGCTCGGTAATTGCACCTGGTTGCTTGGTATACTCCGTTGGTGCAGTTCCCTCCTTGAAACATTCAAATATCGTTTTTTTTGATTCGGGAATCGGCAAAAGGCCGGTTGTAGCGTCGATTTTGGAAAAGACAATGCCCTCAGGAACCTGAAAAACCCTTATGGGTCTGCCGGCAACCACTTTCTTCATAAAATCGAGCCATATGGGACTCGCTGCCCTGGATCCGGTTTCGTTCTTTCCGAGGGAATGCCCGTCATCAAAACCGACCCAAGTTCCGGTGATATAACGGGGTGTATAGCCGACAAACCAGGCATCATAAAGGTTATTTGTGGTGCCGGTTTTACCGGCCACAGGCCGGCCCAACGCCCGTACTCTCCAGCCGGTTCCATGTTTGACTACGCCTTCAAGGAGGTTCGTCATGATGTAGGCGGTACTTTTCTCGATAACTTTTTCTCGCGCAGGAGTGATTTCCTCAAGAATATTTCCATTTCGATCGACGATTTTTGTTATAAAAACAGGCTTAACGAGAAACCCGCCGTTGGCAAAAACAGAATAGGCATTAACCAATTCAAGCAATGATACACCCGATGATCCCAAAGCAATAGAAAGGTCTCTGCTCAGGTTGGAAGTGATGCCAAGTTTTTTGGCGTAATCGATGATATAGTCAATCCCAATATCTTTTAAAATCTTAATTGTAACCACATTTCGCGACTTGACCAGGGCCTGGCGAAGCAGGGTCGGACCGAAAAATTTTTCCTTGTAGTTTTTGGGTTTCCATTTGAAGCCACGCTCGATATCCTGAAATACGATCGGTGAATCGATGATCATAGTTGCAGGGGTATAGCCCTTGTCGAGGGCCGCTGCATAAATGATCGGTTTAAAAGCAGAGCCAGGCTGCCGCCTTGACTGGATTGCCCGGTTAAACTGGCTTTCTCTGAAATCCTTCCCTCCGATCATTACCTTGACCCTGCCGGTTTCCGACTCGATGGCCAGCAGCGCCCCCTGAACCTTCGGTACCTGTTCCAGGGCGAGTGCCCATAGATCCGAATCTTTTTTCTTGCCTTTTAACTTTACAAGGATAACATCGCCGACCCTTAAAACATCACCCACATGTTTGATAGATGATTCATAGGAGGCTACCTCAGGGTTTGGCTCTCGAGCCCATTTCATATCCCCAACACCGATAATTCCCTTGGCATTTCCCATGCGGACCGTGATCTCATTTTTTCGGTCGTTTACATCAATTACCACGCCTTTTACGGTCTTTCCCTTTTCCAGTGGAATCTTATCGAACTCGATTTGAAGTTTTTTTGAAAATGTTTCGATTTCTTCCGGTGCAAAAAGGTTTAGAGGGCCTCGGTATCCCTGTCGTTTATCCAGTTCTTTTAACCCTTTTACTATTTCCGCGCGTGCGATTTTCTGCATCTCGATATTTACCGCAGTATAAATCTTGAGCCCCTCATTGTACAGGATGTCCGGACCATATTTTTTTTCAGCATAACGCCTGACATGTTCTGTATAAAAAGGAACCTCTTCAATATACCAATTTCGTCTGGGTTTTATATCGAGCTTGACATTTATGGCCTCGGTCGCTTGGATGTTATTGATATATCCCTCGACAACCATCCGATTTAATACGTAAATCTGGCGCTCCTTTGCCTTTTCCGGAAATTTAAAGGGAGAATATTTGCTGGGTGCCTGGGGCAGGCCGGCCAGGATGGCGCATTCCGCCAAGTTTAGCTCCTTGACAGATTTTCTAAAATAATTCTCGGCAGCCGCTTCCACGCCGTAGGCGCCATGCCCTAAATATATTTGGTTTAAGTATAATAAAAGAATTTCATCTTTACTAAATGTTCGATCAATCCGATGCGCAAGGATGGCTTCTTTTATCTTTCGTGTATAGCTTTTTTCCGGGGTTAATAAGAACGATTTGGTAACCTGCTGGGTTATGGTGCTCCCTCCCTGAACGATTGCACCCGCTTCAATATTCTTGAAAAAAGCCCTTAGAATAGAAAGAAAATCGATTCCTTTGTGTTTATAAAATCTTGCATCCTCGGCAGCGACAAAGGCATCGATCAGCGTTTTGGGAATCTCGGACATCGGAATAACAATTCTTCTTTCTTTGTAAAATTCAGCGATTTTTCTGTTATCATCTGAATAGACAGTTGTAATGATGGGCGGATTATAATCCTTAAGTGACGAAATTTTAGGGAGATCTTGACTGAGATAAAGATAGATACCGGCGCTCCCCAACACACCGAGGACAGACAAGACAACCGCAGTCCAGATGAACCAGCGGGTTATTGCGGCAATGTATTTCCGTTTTTGGGCCCTGGCCCTTTTTTTTAAGATCTGCGAAGCACTTTTCTTTTTCGATCTCATATAATCACGGATAGCTTTTTCAAAAAATTTACATTTGAATCGCCCGGGCTCCGTAAACTTTACACTTCAGGACCCTAGGACCTTCAAGCCTTGCAGTTCAAGCTAGATCTGAACCATATTTTATCAAACATTGTGCCGCTTATCAAGGATCTATACAAGTTTTAAAAAAAAATTGACTTTGTTCCCAGTTATGTTTACTCAACGGATTCGAAACGATTGTTTGCAGTTTAAGTGGTAAAAACTTCTCAAAAGGATTAAAATAAAGTGGAGAATCTAATCGGATGATAAAACTTGATTTTGATAAGATGAACGGTCTATTACCTGCGATTGTTCAAGATTATAAAACCGATGAAATCCTGATGCTGGGTTTTATGAACGAAGAGGCATGGAAAGCGACCCTTGCGACAGGCCAGGCGACGTTTTTCAGCCGCAGCCGACAGACGCTTTGGGTAAAGGGGGAAACTTCCGGCAATATACAGATCGTAAAAGAGATTCGGATTGATTGTGATAATGATGCGGTTCTTCTGATCGTTGAGCAGATCGGTGGGGCAGCATGTCATACCGGCTATAGAAGCTGTTTTTTCAAAAGAGTGAAGAAGGGGGACGTCGAGGTCATCGGAACGCCGGCAATTGATCCAAGGGAGATATATCATAGATGAAAAATAAAATAAAACTGGGCATTCCAAAGGGTAGTCTGCAAAATGCAACCATTGCACTCTTCAAACGTTCCGGATGGATGATTAGTATCGAAGGGAGAAGCTATTACCCCGAGATCAACGACGAAGAAATCGAGTGCGCCATCTGCAGGGCCCAGGAGATGTCGCGTTATGTTGAAGGCGGCACCCTGGATGCCGGGCTTACCGGCAAAGACTGGATCGTTGAAAACAACTCGGACATACAAGTTGTTGCCGACCTTGTCTATTCCAAGGTAAGCTCTCGACCCGCACGATGGGTTCTTGCCGTCCCTTTCGAATCCCCCATTAAAAAACCGGAAGATCTCCAGGGGAAAAAAGTGGCCACGGAGCTGGTTCAATATACAGAGAAATATTTTTCAGATCGGAACATCGATGTAACGGTTGAATTCTCATGGGGAGCTACCGAAGCGAAAGCAAGCTCCGGGCTTGCAGATGCGGTTGTGGAGATTACTGAAACCGAAAGCACCATAAAAGCCCATGGACTTCGTATTATAGCAGAGTTAATGCAGACCAACACCCAGCTTATTGCCAACCACAATACCTGGAAGGATCAGGGCAAAAGGAAAAAAATTGAACAGATCGCACTCTTATTAAAAGGTGCCCTCCTGGGTGAACAACTCGTGGGCCTTAAAATGAATGTTCCCAACACGCACCTTGAAAAGGTAATTTCGCTGCTCCCAAGTCTCAATGCCCCCACCGTTGCACCACTGTATCAGTCCGACTGGTTTTCAGTGGAGACAGTGGTCAACTCCCATAAAGTGAGAGAGCTTATACCCCAGCTTTTGAAACACGGTGCAGAAGGGATCATAGAATATCCGTTGAATAAGGTGGTTTAGTACCCTAATCGAGTCAAAACTCGATTAGATGTTAATTAACAATTAACAAATAACACCCCCGGTTGAGCCTTTTTTCGCTCAATTGGGGTAGTACCTTCAACCTGAAACGCTCGGGATAGAAAGAAGATTGTGATGATTTCAGCACGGGCCCGAAAAATTACTTCGTTCATCGTCATGGATGTTCTAGAAAAGGCCCAGGAATTGGAGCGTGATGGTATTGATATTATCCATCTGGAGGTGGGTGAGCCGGATTTTGATACCCCTTTGTGTATCAAGGAGGCTGCCTGCAAGGCCTTGGAGGATGGGCATACGCACTACACTCACAGCCTCGGCATGCTGGCCTTGAGGGAAGCCATTTGCAGGCACTATTTTTCTACATACCGTGTTTCACTAAGTCCTGACCAGATTATTATTACTTCAGGAACTTCCCCTGCCATGTTTCTTCTTTTTTCTGTGCTTCTTGAAAAAGGGGACCAGGTCATCATCTCAGATCCGCATTATGCCTGCTACCCCAATTTTATCATTTTCTCGGAAGGGGAACCGGTTATTGTACCGGTCTACGAAGAGGACGGATTTCAATACAGACCCGAAGCCATTGAGGAGAAGATTACAAATAGAACCCGGGGTATTTTGATCAATTCTCCATCGAATCCCACCGGGAATCTACTTTCAGCGAACCGTATGGGGGCGATTGCCGAATTTTCGCCCCATATCATTTCAGATGAAATCTATCATGGCCTGGTGTACGAGGGGGAGGCGCATTCTATTCTTGAATTTACCGACAATGCGTTTGTTTTCAACGGGTTTTCCAAACTTTATGCCATGACAGGGCTAAGACTCGGATACCTGGTGGCGCCAAAATCGTTCATCCGTCCCCTTCAAAAACTCCATCAAAATTTTTTTATTTCAGCCAATTCGGTTATTCAGATGGCAGGTATGGCTGCGCTGGAAAATGCTGGTGAAGATACCGCCCGTATGGTACAGATTTACGATGAGCGTCGACGTTACATGATCCACCGGCTAAAGAAAATAGGATTTGGAATTACGGTTGAACCGACAGGCGCCTTCTATGTATTTGCAAATGCAAAACACATTTCAACCGATTCATATGCCTTGGCCTTTGACATACTTGAAAAGGCACATGTGGGTGTGGGGCCGGGGATCGATTTCGGGAAAAACGGTGAGGGTTATCTCAGATTTTCCTATGCAAACTCCATGGAAAATATTGAGATAGGGTTGGACCGGATAGAGAAATATCTGCAAGCGGAGTCGTTGCTTGGGAAATAGAACTTATATTTGACAAACCAGGGAATGCCCCGAAGATGATTTGACATGATTATCACCTCCGCCCATTTTGTGACCAGTGCTGTAAAATCGCCACAATACCCATCCGGAAATCTACCGGAAATTGCCTTTTCCGGCCGGTCAAATGTGGGGAAATCTTCTCTGATCAATACGCTCCTTAATCGGAAGCATCTGGTAAAAACCAGCTCTACCCCCGGGCGAACCCGCCTGATTAACTTCTTTGAAATCAATGCATCCTTTTTATTCGTTGATCTTCCAGGGTATGGCTATGCAAAGGTTCCCATCTCTGAGAAAAAAAAATGGCGGCCGATGATCGAAACATATCTGTTAACAAGAAAGGCATTAAAAGGGGTTATCCTGATCCTCGATATCCGCCGTGTTCCCGGAGAGGAAGAACATCAGCTTATCGATTGGCTTTGCCACTTCAATATCCCAAAGATGCTGGTAATTACGAAATCTGACAAACTCTCAAAATCTAATCGGATGAAGAATCGAAAATCTATTGCTGAATCTCTCTTGGTTGACGAAAATGAATTGACGCTTTTTTCGACCAAGTCGCGACTGGGAAAGGATGCTGTTTGGGAAGGTATAACAAATTTGATCGCAAGCGGGTGAATGGAAAAAAAAGAAGAAGATGAAGCCGATGGACTTTAAATCCGGGTTTATTGGTATTGTCGGTGCGCCCAATGTGGGGAAATCGACTCTTTTGAACCGGCTGCTCGGCGGTAAAATTTCAATCACCTCAAAAAAACCGCAGACCACCCGAAACCGCATACTTGGAATCGTCCAACGGCCGGCATCCCAGATCATCTTCCTCGATACCCCAGGTATTTTTAGTACTTCAAACAGATTCAATATCAGATTGGTCGAAACCGCCTTTGCGGTTTTGGGTGATGTGGATATAGCGCTTTTGATGATCGACGCCTCAAAACCGGACCCAGGTTCAGAACAGCTGGTGGTTAAAAAGCTGAGAAACCAAAAAAAACCGGTGATTCTTGCATTTAACAAAATAGATATTGTCGAAAGGTCGACACTCCTATCCAAAATAGATTCATGGGCAAAACAGTTTTCCTTTGAAGCAATCATCCCGATTTCAGCCAAACAGGGAACTCAGATGGAGGAACTGCTTCGTGCCATGGAGGCAGCCCTGCCAAAAGGTCCGCAATACTTTCCCAAAGATCTCATTACCGATATGCCGGAAAAATTTATTGCCGCAGAAATGGTGCGTGAGAAGGTATTCCGTCTTACCGGGCAGGAAATTCCATATGCGACCGCAGTTACCATTGATTCTTTTTCAGAGGATAGAAAGCGATCACTAGTAAAAATCTATGCCAGCATCCATGTTGAGCGGACTTCACAGAAAGGAATTGTTATTGGAAAAAAAGGAATCAAGCTTAAAGAGATCGGCGAAGCCGCCCGAATAGAAATTGAGCGAATGATGGGGTGTAGGGTGTTTTTAAAACTGTTTGTCAGGGTCCAGAAAAACTGGAGCAAGGATATGAAGGCCCTGAGGAGATTCGGTTACTGATGATTCTTTCCTTTTCAACTGATTTTGATGAAGGTCATACTAAAAGGGAACGCCACAAAGCTAGGGAGCTGAGGGAATCTCAATGGTGGAAACGCCGTCTGGCAAAGGGTCTATGCCATTATTGCCAAAGGGCCTATTCTCCCGCAGAACTTACCATGGACCATATTGTCCCGATATCCAGGGGAGGGAGGAGTACAAAAGGCAATGTGGTTCCTTCCTGCAAGGCGTGCAACAATAAAAAAAGATATCTTCTCCCCATGGAATGGGAGGACTATTTAAAATCCGGACAGCAGGGGCCATGATGCGTTTGGATAAATTCACTTTAAAATCACAGGAACTGATTCAAAATGCCCAGGGTTTGGCGTCACAACAAACCCATCAACAGATTGAGCCGGAACATCTGCTCAGCGTCATGCTGAGGGAATCCGAGGGAGTTGCAAGAGCCATTTTGCTTAAACTGGGTATCTCGCCGGATAGTGTTTCCGAGGAGATCTCCATTTTTATTGAAAAACAGCCGAAAGTGAGCGGAGCGAGGGATGTTTATTTTTCCCCGAGGACAAAAAATGTCCTTGATGCGGCATTTTTAGAAGCCTCCAACATGAAGGATGAGTATGTGAGCATCGAACATGTTCTTCTGGCTATTTCCGGTGAAACCGATGGAGAAGCGGCAAGAATTCTGAACCGATATGGAATAACCCGGGAATCGATTTTAAAGGTCCTTATCGATATTCGTGGTGCTCAACGGATAACCGATCCGAATCCTGAGGAAAAATATCAGGCCCTGGATAAGTTCAGCCGGGATCTGACCGATCTGGCCCGTTTGGGTAAACTCGATCCGATAATCGGCCGCGATGATGAAATCAGGCGTATTGTTCAGGTGCTTTCCAGACGGACAAAAAACAACCCAGTACTCATCGGTGAGCCGGGTGTTGGAAAAACAGCCATCGTTGACGGTCTCGCCCAACGCATTGTCGCAGGGGATGTTTCAGAAACATTAAAAAACCGGCGGGTTGTGGCGCTGGATATGGGAGCCCTCATTGCAGGGGCCAAATACAGGGGCGAATTTGAAGATCGGTTAAAAGCGGTTTTAAAGGAAATTGAAAAAGCAAAGGGTGAGATCATCCTTTTCATAGATGAGCTGCATACGCTGGTCGGTGCTGGAGCCGCTGAAGGGGCCATGGATGCGTCCAACATGCTGAAACCAGCCCTCGCCCGCGGGACCCTTCGGTGCGTTGGCGCCACCACACTCAATGAATATCGAAAATATATTGAAAAAGACGCCGCTTTTGAACGGCGATTTCAACCGGTGATGACACTAGAACCGAGTGTAGAGGATACCATTTCCATTCTTCGTGGGATCAAAGAAAAGTACGAGGTTCATCATGGGGTCAGGATAAAGGATTCGGCGATTGTTGCTGCAGCAACCCTTTCAAATCGTTATATCTCTGATCGCTTTCTTCCGGATAAGGCAATCGATCTTATCGACGAGTGTGCCTCAAAGCTGAGAATTGAAATTGACAGCATGCCGACGGAGATAGATGAAATCCAGCGTAGAATTACACAATCGGAGATCGAAAGAGAAGCCCTCAAAAAAGAGTCGGATCCTGTATCACGGGAACGGTTGCAAAAATTGGAAGCGGAGCTGGGGGCGATGAAGGAAGAGATAACTTCGATGAAGGTCCATTGGCAAAGTGAAAAAGAGGTTATCCAGACGATAAGATCAGTCAAAGAAGCATGTGAGCAACTCAACATTGAAGAGCAGCAGGCGGAAAGAGAAGGCGATTTGTCCAGGGTAGCCGAAATCAGGTATGGAAAGGCGGTGGAGCTGCAAAATCGTCTGGAAGAGGCCAACGAAAAACTCTCCCAACTCCAAAAAGACCGAAAAATGCTCAAAGAGGAAGTCGACGACGAGGATATTGCCGAAGTCGTATCCAAGTGGACCGGGATTCCGGTTAAAAAAATGCTCGAAGGTGAACGGGAAAGACTGGTCCGCATGGAAGACTATCTATCCCTTCGGGTTGTCGGACAAACCGAGGCGATATTCGCCATTTCAAATGCGGTCCGTCGAGCAAGATCAGGATTACAGGACCCGGACCGGCCGATCGGCTCATTCATTTTCATGGGGCCGACCGGTGTTGGCAAAACCGAACTCGCCAAAGCGTTGGCTGAATTCATTTTTGATACCGAACAAGCCATCGTCCGGGTCGATATGTCAGAATATATGGAGAGACATGCGGTCTCAAGACTTATCGGTGCTCCGCCCGGGTATGTCGGCTACGAGGAAGGCGGGTACCTGACAGAAGCGGTCCGAAGGCGGCCGTATTCAGTTATCCTGTTTGATGAAATCGAAAAAGCACATCCGGAAGTTTTCAATGTATTGCTGCAGATTTTAGACGACGGCCGCATGACCGACGGACAGGGAAGAACCGTTGACTTTAAAAATACGATCATCATCATGACCTCCAATGTGGGAAGTCACTGGATCCAGGAGATGGAGGGAACAAGTCGTCTGGAGATGGAGGAAAAGATAACGGAATCTTTAAGGGCACATTTTAAACCCGAGTTTTTAAACCGGGTAGATGAAACCATCATATTCCAGAATCTGACACCCGAACAGATCGGTAAAATCGTTTATATACAGATGAAAATGCTCAGTAAACGGCTTTCTGATCAGCATATTGAGCTCGACCTGTCGGATCGTGCAATTTCATTGCTCGCAAAATTGGGGTATGATCCCATCTACGGTGCACGACCGCTAAAGCGAGCCATTCAAAAGTATATCGAAAATCCTCTGGCAACTGAAATCTTAAAAGGAACCTTTACGGAAGGAACTCGAATCAGGGGAGATGTGGAAGGGAATCAAATTGTCTTTAAGGCGATATAAAAGTAAATTCGCCGCAACAGAGCCGCCTCCTTTGTCGGTT
>PVMS01001469.1_pt1 | contig 13532 bp, 14 predicted proteins | sample 1853461 | NCBI WGS metagenome assembly PVMS01 (sample SAMN08582032, study PRJNA380276) | Marine sediment metagenome, whole genome shotgun sequencing project. | isolation source: ocean sediment barecode stripped | collected 2017 | reverse complement strand
CAAGCCAAGCCAAGCCAAGCCAAGCCAAGCCAAGCCAAGCCAAGCCAAGCCAAGCCAAGCCAAGCCAAGCCAAGCCAAGCCAAGCCAAGCCAAGCCAAGCCAAGCCGTCAGCAACCTCTGAGACGAAAAAAAATGATGAATCAAGACACATTGAAAAAATCCCGCATAGCTTTTTGTTTTTTGTGGACATATAGCAAGCTGTTCGCTCCTGGCGGAGATAGGACAATATTCCAATATGATCACTGCAATTCGAAACGTTAAAAATGATGACAGAGATAAAACATTCATTTTGAGCGAAATGGATTGCAATATTTCTTTTCAAAATACTTACGGTCGGGTAGTGGAAAAAAAGAAATTGCTGAATTCGGGCGAAACGTTCACGATACCCCCCAAAGTATCCACTCTGATATTCGAATGGGAATACTCAAAAGAAAAAACAAAAAAGACGCCGTTAATTGCAACACAAATCACAGCAGCAACATCTGGAGGAGTTCGAGAGAGTGACATTCCGCAATCTTGCTTGGATGGCGATCATGAAGGCACACGGGTTCGCACAATGCGATTCTTGTCAGATGGATCTAGAATGGGATGTTGCATGGAATGTTTACCATTCCAAGAAACTCCATCATCGAATAACGATTATTTTAATTTTAAATGGTTTTAACAAAAAATAAATTTTTTTGAATAGAAAAGTAAAAATGTGTTGTGATTTTCATATTAGTAATCTATTTATTTACGGAATCCGTCGCAGATAATACCAATATTGTCTAAAATTAGAAAGATCCAGTATTTTGCACGCGGTAAAAAACCAGTAGCGTCATTTTGAAAATAGACATAATCTTAAAAAATTTAGGCTGTGAAACACTCTATGATCCAGGGGACCGATTCCGCAAAGAAATAGATCACTCGTAACTTCCACCTTTAAATCGATGATGGCAGTCTACTCCAGTTCATCTCCACTATTTTCTCTCAAAGGTCCTTGCTTTCCTTGAAATTGTTGTTTGTTATTGAACTGTTAGATATTCAAGATATATGGCAGATTTTGAGAATATCGCTCACATCTTCAAAGAAAACGACCATGCACTGGCCCGATGTTTTCTCAGCCTTCTGATCCAAGAATTCGTTGCATATCCCGAACTCTTGGAACTTTATTTGCATATCATAATATGTTTCCATGACAACCGCGTGGAACTTTTCCTATCCTGTTTCAAAAGTGAAGTGCGATTGAAACAGATGAGTGTTGTTATGCGAGAACAGACACCAGCTGTCTTCGTCATGAGGGATGTATTGAAACCGTTTCATAAATTCTTTCTCGGAAAATCCTCGAGTCTCATGAAGTTCGCGATGGGAAAGCAAATTTGTGATTTCGAACAAAATCCTTCGACTATTGCAGCCCTTCTAACCAAGTTGAAAAATGGTATCAAAAAACTCTTCGATCTCACAAACTTCCCTCTTGTGATCAGCAGCATCTGCTTTTCTTGCGTTGAAATATATGAACACTCCTCCATTATTCAAAAGGAGGAAGGGTTGTGCATATCCCACTGGGTCATCGCATCGGTGATGTTCTTGCGCTTTCTGGTCCCAATGTTCACATCTCACAAGGACATACAGAAAAAGAAGGGGTTGTTGTTTGTTGGGAAGTTTCTGATGAAGTTGTGTTGTGGGGGTCATTTCGATGAAAATGAGATAGTCCTCAACAATCTTCTGGATGAGTGCTCTACCATGTATGATGAATTTTGTACGGGGGTGATTCTAAAGGGGAAGCTCGAAATGGTGTGGCCAAATCGGCATTATGTGTCCCCTTCGAATCAGAACTTGTCTAGGTTTTGCAAGTATTTGATGGACTGGAACATACAAAAGAAAATTCACATCCTCGTCAAGGACTCTGAACTCGACGAGCAAATACGAATCCTGCACTCTTTCGACTCATTCAAGCGCCTCTTTTTTCCCACGTTCGAAAAGCCCTCTCACTCTCTCTCGACCTATCGCTCTTTCCCCCTGATTTCCCCATCATCCTCCATATGGCACCCCGTGTCTATCCCTAGATCCATGTCTCTTCCTAGATCCATATCCCGCCTGAAAAATTGAATTTAGTAAAAGAGATTAAAGTTGAAATGTGATTTATTCTTAATTATATGGAAGGTTACGAAACCGTGTATGATCGACTTTCCCATCATGTGCTGTCTAAATATCAATTGGCTCCTTTTTCCATCGTTGTACTGCTTTCCATCTATTCTTCGGCTGATCCGAAGTACCCCAAAAATGTACCCTGCGAGTCCATAGCTTTGAAAAAATATGTGAGACTGCTAATCCTGACTGAGCCCCACTTGTGATTGACTTGGAAGAAGATAACTTATGTATACAGAAACCTTGCAAAAAAATGAGGAAGCTGATACAGCAGCTCCGAATATTAAGAAGTTAAGATACACACATCAGGAATTTATTTCGTCACCGCTCAAGTTCCTTGCTTGCTTGCTGACTAGCTCAGCACTTTCGCTGTCTGTGGGAACGATCGGACATCGCATAACTTTGTTTGTGTCGTCGACGTCCAGAGCCAGAGCCAGAGCCAGAGCCAGAGCCAGGTGTATCAAGTCGTCGTCGATGGCGCTGATGCAAAACTTGTTGAGGTGGGTCAATCCGAGAGGTGACTTTAGTTCTTTGCAGGATGCTATCCGGGGATGATGAAACTCGAGTGAAAATTGGGACCCCCATTTTGGAGATTTCCAAAATGCAACCCAAGAGAAAAATGCCCAATTTGTAAATGTAAATAAATTACCCCAACTCTGCATCGGGAAATAAGTTAAGTAAGTATGGCAGGGATCGTAATTATAATTTGTGGAAAACAATGTAGTAAAAAAATAATCAAAGATGCAGGAGAATATTTTGGTTTTACGTTACTCGTTTTAAAGAAAATGCCTGGCCATTTCGAAATTATGTAAAATTAAACAATAAAAAAAGGATTTTCTAATAAAATGTCAATAGCACCAGTCTCCACTCGAAGATATACCAATATGTCGGGATTCAACTTGATCACATATCCATCCATTCCATTGAATGATTTCGTTGACTTTATATTAGCAGAACTGCAGGTTTTTCTTGACATCAAATTGCCGCAGCTGGTCCTCGACTCAACGATCTTCAACGAACGCCTCCCGCATATCCAGTCCAGTATCTCCTATATTGTGTGGCATCTCGTGAAATATCTCCCGTGCTCATCCGAATGTTTTATGATTGGGCTCATTTATTTGTATCGAATCAAGGCGGGTCAACCGGATTTCGTGAACTCCAAGACCGTTGGAAAACTTTTTGCTGTTTCTGTGATGATTGCTTCAAAGTATTTTGACGATTACAATCACAACAACCTGACTTATGCCGAATTGTTGCTCGTAGATGTCTCCAAGTTATATCATATGGAGCATCTGTTTTTGTTGGCCATCACGCATCACTGTTTCATTGACCATGAAGAGTTTGATAAGATATTTCACAAAATGCTGTTGGGTGTGGACCCATTACAGAATGGTTTCTGGACCAATTGGATTCGACAACTCCCGCCACGTGCAAAACATACTCCATGTCCCTCAACGAATATCGCAAGATGACCTTTGCCACAGCATAGACTTCGCAGGGAAGTTCTAACTACGGCACACCCATATACTAACAATAAACCTTTTGTTTAAATCTTTTTTTTATTATTTTTTATCATGTCCAGAAACCATTTCTGTAATATGTCCAGAAACCATTTCTGTAATGGGTCCAGAAACCATTTCTGTAATGAGTCCAGAAAAGTAATACCTCTTTTTTTTGTTTGCCTTTGATGTGGATGAAAAATTTTTTCTAAGAAAAATGAACCATCCTAAACCCTAAACCCTAATTGCCAATTTGGAACATTTTATCAAAAAAAAATGGATTCTCAAATGATGAATATGATGTTTATTACCATGAGTACCAGCATGGCAATGCAAGCTACCAATTCGATCGATAAATTGATTGTACTATTCTCCAATTTCATTCAATTTATTTTTGCAAAATTTACGAAATGGTGGAAAGGACCGGTGCATACCGTAATCATAGAAAGGATATTCGACAATTCCCCAGAAGACATAAACAACAAAATTTTGATTGACGCGCTTCTGGACGGATGCGATCATGGGTACCAATTCAAAGCCGACAACAAATCTTTAGAAAGAAAGTACGAAAATGAATACGAGCGAGAAAAATCACGGAAAATATTTGTGCGGAAAAACGAGACCTTTACGGAGAATGGAATCACGTTGACGATGGAGTTGAAAACGCGAATGACAAAACAATCCTCGAATACCTCCAGTTCTTCTTCCTCTTTCAGAAATTCGAAAACTGAAGATGATTCCGGAGTAGAAGTACCCGATAGAGAAATTGTGAGACTCACTTCTGCGAAATCTATAGACGAAATTGTAAAATTCATTGAAGAAAAAAAGGAAAAATATATTTGCAAAATGTGTAGCAAAGACATTACTTTGTCTGTATTCAATACCGTCCATTATGGGCCGAGTTACAATGAATTCAGTCGCGTCCCTTTTGGTTCGCAAAAAGTTTTCGATTCCTGGTTCATACCAAAGAAACTCGAATTTTTGAAATTGATACAAGATTTCGAAAGCAATTCTGGAGCTTTCGCTATTCCTGGTGTACAAAAAAAATTGATTATTCTGTTGTACGGACAGCCCGGTTGTGGTAGATATCTCTTTTTTTTTTTCCATTTTTTACTATACACCATCAGGAATTATTTTTTATTAATTATTTATGTATAGGGAAAAGTTCATTTGTCAAAGCCCTGGCGAATCGATTGCAACGACATTTATTTCCTGCGGCCTTGGACAAATTCGCAAATATCATTGCGTTTCAAAGATTTTTTTACAATCAAAATGTATTCAACGATGAAACTCGGTGTTACGATTATGTGCCTTTCAAAAAACGTATTGTGGTTCTAGAGGAGATCGACACAGCAGGAGCGATCGTGATGGATCGCGAAAGAATACGAAAAGCCCAAGAAGATAACGACGAAAAAATATTGGAGAAATTTAGTTTTTTTGGAGATTTACAAAAAAAAAAAAAAATCCATGACAACACATCGAAACAAAGCAAACATGCTCGTGATAAAAAAAAAAACCAAATGGAAATGGAATTTTCCAAAGAACGTGTAAAAGTAGAAAATGATCTAAAAGAACAACTTAAAAAAAAAGAAATCAGCGAAAAATTGATGAAAAAACATTTGGATTTATTTGATGAAAAAGTGAAGTTGGAATTCGATTCCTTGGAAATTGAGGAGGAGAGAATGGAAAAAACGAAAAATCAGAAAAAGAAATATTCAATGATGTGCTCAAACCGAAAAATGGCATTCATTTGGGAGATCTTCTCAATATTTTCGATGGCATTACAGAATTAAAAGATTTTGTGTGTGTGATAACCACGAACCACAAGGAAATTTTGGATCCTGCTTTGATACGACCAGGAAGAATAACGTACGAAATTGAACTGACCAAAATGCATGAGCGCGATATCCAACAGATGCTTGGATATTATTTCATACAACACGATTGTCAGGAAGAAAAGATTCCAATTGAAGATAAAAAAAGGATGATCTCTAGCATCGCGAAACATTGGGACGGAAAGTTTGCTCCGAGTAAAATCGAAACAGAGTGTTTTCGCAACTCTTTGCAATCTCTATATGAGTCTCTATCTCCCTGCTGAGAAGCGATATCCCCGGGAAGGTCAACTTATAAAGAACCCTAATTTTTTGATATTCCAAGCGTTGTTGTTGAGGCGAAAAATAAAAAAATCACCATTTTTTAGAAAAAAGAAATTTTCATTTTCCTATAGTATAAATTTTAGTATCGATGCCCACACGAAAAGCCAGAAAGAAAAAAGAAAAAGAAACAAAAGATAAAATTTTGGACCCATTGTTTCTGGACATGGAAAATGTAAATGATGATGACTCCGCACAACTACATTTTAGCAATTTAAATCAAGATTGGCCTACTTATGTGTTCTTGAAAGGACAGTGTTATAACTCCCGTACTTCGAAAAAAAAGAAAGGGCTTGCTTCTCTCGCGAGAGATATTCGTGTGAACCAAGTACACTTGACCGTTCCCGGGAAAGTCTTACTGCACGAGGATACCAAATTCAAAGTGAATGCAGGGAGTAAATATGGAATAGTTGGTGGAAATGGTCTAGGGAAGTCTGTACTGATGAAGCGGCTTTCAGAACGAGAAGAACCTTTTCATAATATTCCCGAATACATCAACATCCTCTACGTAGAACAAGAAATTGTTGGAGATGATAGAACCGCCTTGGAAGCTGTAATGCAATCCAATCAAGAACTAGCGTGGCTTTTGGAACAAAACAAATTGTTTGAGGAGGCAGAAAATGATGAGGATGAGGATGAGGATGAACATGAGAAGAATCTTCCTATTTCAGAAAGTCATATCTCTTCATACTCCCTGAATCCGCACGGAGAAACCGCCAGGAGCAGAATGATGCAAAAAAGTTACGATCTCAATGACATTCACGATAGAATGCGAGAGATTCGTGCCTATGCTGCCGAGGGGAAAGCGAGAAAAATTTTATTCGGTCTGGGGTTTTCAAATGAAGAAGTCACCCTAAAAAAAACTTTTGAATATTCAGGCGGATGGAAGATGCGAATCGCGCTGGCTTGTGCATTGTTTGGAGAACCTGATTTACTCATTCTCGACGAGCCGACGAATCATTTGGATATTCCGGCAGTGATTTGGTTGGAAAGTTATCTCTCAAAGTGGAAAAAATCTCTTTTGTTGGTCTCGCATGATTGTAATTTTTTAGATTCTGTCCTGGGAAATGAGGTCAGTGAAGAACACTACATCATTCATTTATGTGATCAGACACTCACGTATTACAAAGGAGGGTTTCGAGATTTTCAAAGCCAGCGTGAGCAAAAGTTGAGGGAAGAAAAAAATAAAAAAAGAAAAGTAGCAGCTTCCAAGCAGAACAAAAAAATCAACCCGGGGAAAGAAGAGAAAAAAGTTGTCTTTAATTTTCCAGAACCGAAAGATTTCAAATCCGAAATTGCAGTAATTTCTATCAAGGAAGTGTCGTTTCGATATAATAATTCTTCTGGAGATAAAAACTTTATTTTCGAAAATTTGAATTTGGGAATATACATGAATAGTCGAATCGGATGTGTCGGACCTAATGGCGCTGGAAAAAGTACTTTACTTAAATTGATCGACGCTTCTTTGACACCCATCTCTGGCTTCATCGAAAAACGAAACCATTTGAGAATCGCTCGTTTTCATCAACATCATGTGGATCAATTGGATTTGACATTATCTCCAATAGAATATTTCATTCAAAAATATAACGGTCGTCCCCCAGCATTGCGGAATCATTTAGCCAGATTTTGGATCCGCGGAGATTTGGCTTTACAAAAAATGGAATCTTTATCCGGGGGTCAAAAGAGTCGTGTCGCCATCGCTGATCTCGCGTACAATGAACCTCACATTTTGTTGTTGGACGAGCCGACCAATCATCTGGATATGGATTCCATAGAAAGTTTGATCAAAGGAATAGCAGAGTACAAAGGTGCCGTAATTATCATTTCGCATAATCAGCATCTCATTGAAGCTGCCACCAATGAGTTATGGGTGATTTCTCCATGCGGAGGCAGGGAGGGAAGTAAAAGAAATAATTCTCCTAATGTGAAAAGATTCAACGGAACTTTTGAAGAATACAAAGAGGAAATCATGAAACGATTTGATGAAGATGAGCCTGCTGACAATTGTTTATCAAAAATTATTCAATCCTGACTCGCACATGCCATCCCATTTACTCTCTATTTTTTTTTTTTGCAAATAACTGATGAATAATAAAATATTTCAATTTCTATAAAAATAGATCATGAATCCTCAACAAGACAAAGAATTCAGCAATTTAAAAGTCAACGGAATTTTTGTAGCCGAACGTAGTACTTTTGGAACCCTTCGTGCTAATAGAGCAGCAATAGGAAGTTTGATTCAAGGCGTCGGACATGATGGCGCATTATTAACTACTTTCGTGCACGGTCCTACTGATGAGTTGGTTTTTCAGGTTACGGAAGCGGATGGTACGGTAAAATACGCGAGACTACCGTTAAGCATGGGCCCACCCATCTTCGGCTCATCATCTTTTGCCGATCCTTGTGTACGCACATTGAGTGTTGTGACGGAACCCACCGCATTAGCAAAATTATTGGCCATACGACCAATCAAGGGTATCAATTACCAACCAAGTCCGTCAGATTATACCGGACTTCCTGCGCCTCCTGCTTACTTTGATTCCGACTTTTACAATTCAGATTTCGAAGGGCTCTGGGGAGATACTCTAGTTCCCGGGGGCGGCAGCCCGTGTGGCGTCTCTAAAGCCAGAAACGATTTGAAAAGATTCCACGAAGATTTGGATTTGAATTTCGTCAGATTCTTCAACTTGAATCAAGAAGCTCAAAGGGACCATATTCCATTCCTAAATGCGTGCGAGAAAAATCAGATATCCGTTATTCTTCCATTGGATTTTTGGACTCAACAGGTGGATGGAACGAACTGGCCATCTCCCTTTCAAGATCTTGTGATAGATCTTATAACGACGTTGGGTCCGCACCCGGCCGTGGTTGCATGGCAGTTGGGAAACGAATTGAACGGATCCGTAAACGCCGGAAAAATTGCAACAATTTTTGATTTGCTCGTAAAACACGACGTCAATAAGAAACCGGTCACGTCAGCGTTGCAGCTAGGATTTTTCCCGAGTTTTGCATCAGAAATCAAAGATGCGATACTCGCGAAAGGTTTGGAAACGGATTACACAAATAGATTTTTTCAATCTGTAAATATATATCCACCACAAGGCAGTGTAGTGGCGGATGCATTGGTCAATTTGCAACTAATTGTAAATACGACGTGGCCCACTTCCGAATTTTCCAATCAACCGATGCTTGTGAGTGAATATGGTATCGCAGAAAATGTCGGTGATCCTCAAGACCAAGCAGACTCTATTGCAGCACAAGCAAAATGGATTAAAAATGTGGATAACAAAAAATTCTTAGGTGCTTGTCTGTTCGAATTTTCGAATGAATTATGGAAAGGAATTTCGCAAGATGATTTGGGAATAGTAGAATTTCCTGTTGTTCTAGACTTCTGCACCGCAGAGGAACCTTCAAATTCTACAATTTATCGCGTAGATAAGTTGGAAGAAAAGCCGCTTATTTATGATGCCTTTAAAGCAGTCGTGAACCCGTAAAGAAATAAATTTATTTTCAATATTTATTATTTTCTTCTTCGTTTAATTTCCGACGTTTGTGTGGTATCCCAAATTTTTTCTCCCCATTTCATATTATATATTATATATTTTGCCCAATGGAGTAAATTATGATGAAATATAACTCCATATCCTATTTTGGGTTGCATAGTATAAATTTTATGTTTTTGCTGGTGTCTCATGACTACAATTATGAATAAAAATAAAAACTTAATTGCAAAAAACAAAAATTTATTAGGTTATAAGGAAGCATTTTCGGAGTAATTAATGAAATTTTTCTAAGCATTAACTAACTCACTCACTCATTTAGGAGCACCAAAATTTTGCGAAATGGCACCAGAGCGGGATGATTCGGCGACGTCTTTGGTCAATTGGATCTGAGCTGCGATGTCTTTTTCGCGCCTTTCCAAGATGCTATTCAAGTGGACGATTTGAATTTCTTGTTGTTTGGCGCGTGCTTGCAAATCGGCACATTCTGCCTTGTGTTGCAGCCCCTGAGCTTTGATTGCTTCGCTGACGGCACGTTTGCTGTGTTCTTTCTCTTTATCGATTGTTTTCCGTGCTTCGTCCTCGGAAACTTGTCTGGCCACTTCAAGATTAGCGTATTTCTCTTTTTCCACAGCGATAAAATTGTGCGCCTCCAGAAATTTATTGGCGGCATCAAATTTATCTTTCAAGATTTGATTGTCCATGTCGATGCGACGACGCTTTTGTTCTTGCTCATATTCATCTTGTAAATCCAATAATTTTCGTTTTCGATCATTGATCTGTGCATCCAAAGTAAAGATGGTGTCACTTTTGAAGTTTTCTAGATTTTTCACATTCTGAACAAAGTCTTGCTCAATCGTCGCCATTTTGTGCACCAGTTTATTCAATTCCAAGTTTGTGGTGTCCAACTTGGCAGAAGAAATCACGTCAGTGTCTTTTTTTGAAGCTGCAGAAGATTTTCGAGAAGCCATTTGGTTTTTTTCTTTTGTAAAGATTTAGAGAGATGAAAATTACCTCTTGGTTAGAAAAAATTCAATGTTTTACAAAAAAAAAATCTTTTTTTCCAAGAAAATATTGAAATTGATTTTTTATTTTAAACAGTTTTGTTATATAAACTACTGTTTGCAAGAGATGTCTTCGATTCCCGCATTTTCTCCCGTCGATGATTTGGGAAAATACGGATGGTGTGGCAATTCCTATTTTTTCGAGGATGATGTTAGGAGGAATTTCGAGTTGGAATTCTTTGCATCGAAAGGGTCAGGAGGAGATCGAGATCTCGGTCATTACTCAGTGATCGGAATGAGAAATGGTCTGTACTACTGGATCTCACTTGGTGATTATGGAAAAACTATCGAACATCACATCTTGGCCCAACATTACTGTCATTTGAAAGAATGTGGCCAGACTTACGAAGAGTTGCTGGCTTCTATCAAGAGAAGTGAAGATGGCGGATGGGGGAGCGATCAGTACTGTCGAGGATTCCCGTTGAAACACAAGATCCCCAAATCAAAGAAAAAGGATATTTGGAATGAGGCCCTGAAAGAAGACAGGATAAATTTCGTACTGTCCCCTTGGAATAAGGGGAAATGCTACATTTGCTCCGAGAAATGATTTTAAAAAATTAAAAAAACTCATCACTTAATAAGTTACTTGTTACTATAACGTTATTACTATTTTCAGAAATCAATAATAACTATTTTATTTAATAATAGTTCGCTTCGCTCGTAGTGTGGTAGGTTAACAATAAATATAATTTATATTTATTGAAATTCTAAATAAGATCTTTTATTTGCAATTTGGTATCCAACCCATTTTATTTTGGTGCGTTGGTAATCCGCACCAGCTATCTTGTGGCATAAATCCTCATCAATTATAAAAATCCAATCGAATTAACTGACATAGATGACCACCGTGGCAAATATCTATGCGGCAATTCGATATCCCCCCCCTGAAGACCTAATCACAAAAAACCTGAAATTATTGAATTCCAGGTTTACTAGCACGGACGCCCAAGCCAAAGTATTGAATGCGATCGCCGAATGTGCAGATTTGGTTTCTCAAGTGGTGGGTATATTGGGTCGTGAAAATTCTTCTGAATCAGTGCTGATTGCTGCAACATATTTATTGTGTAATATATCAACTGGTGAATCGAGAGATATCAAATCGATCATCGACGCAGGTGGTGTGCCGATATTGTTCGAATTGTCCATGAAAGAAGCAAATCCACAAATGGAAAAGTATGAAGAGATTCGTTGTAATGCTGCGTGGACTTTGGCCAATATCTGTTCAGACCCCGACCCTCAATGTTTGCAATGCGTATTGAAGCATGATTTGTTCGGGTTGGTGGCATTTGGATTGAACCGGGCACATAAATTCGACGGTTTCCAACAAACCGCGATATGGATTTTAAGTTTGATCGCATATCAACAATCAACCAAGAACCAACTCGTTTATATCTTGCCAAAATTGAGTTCGTTGATTCTTACAGATAATCGGGAAGTCCGAGAACACATTTTCATAACTCTCGACAGATTCATTGCGAAAAATGAGAATCACGTCAACGCACAAATCATAGTGGACGATCCGACCATGTTGCCGGCAATCATATCTACATGTGAAAAAGCCATCTCGGAACGTGATTTCAACGGCATATCTCAAATACTTCGTTTTTTCGTCGCCTTCACAGCGGGTACCAATGAACAAACGCAAGAATTTGCCGATCTGGGTGGCTTACGTTTTTATTCCCGCACTCTCAAAATGTGTGACACTGAGAAGCCAGAGGTGATCCCCGAAAACATGGTGAAATACTGTTGTTGGGGGATATCTAACATTGTCGCAGGTTCGAAATCTCAAACCGAAGAAATGATGACCCCGAAAGTGATGAAACGACTACTGTCTATTTATGACAAATTCAAAGCAAATGCGATGGTGCGCAAACAGATCTTTTTTTCCTTTTCAAATTGCATAGTACACTCTTCCCCCGATTATATCATGAGGAATACTTCTATGATGGCAATGAAGATTTTGATTGATGAGGGTTTGAATGGAAAAGTATGTGCCCATCTACGTGGTCGGGCAATGGAAGCATTGTTGGGTTATCTGCGCGCGGAAGGTAATATGAAATTGTATTTCAAAGTTTTCAAGTACTACGGGGGTCTTCCAAAACTACACTCGTCCGAGTTTACAACAAAGCTTACGCCACCCGTTTGCGATAGAAATCCAGACGTCATGAAAGATGATATGATATACCAGACCAAGACCACAGATGACTTCTTTCAAACTATATCCATAAAGTTAAACGACCATGTGTCTATGTTGGAAAAGATGTCGTTGCAGTCTCCAGATGAGTCGCCAGACGAGTCGTCACAGTTGCTCGTCGTCTCTCAATTGCCGGTGGTGTCACAGTTGCCCATAGAATCGTCACAGTCGCTCGTCATGTCGCAGTCGCCCGCAGAATCCTTGCAGTCACCCGTGGAGTCCTTGCAATCACCTGTAGAGTCATCACAGTCCCCCGTGGGGTCGTCACAATTGCTGGCGGTGTCAAAGTTGCCCGAGGAGTTATTGGAATCGACGTCGCAATCCTTGCAATCGCCTGTAGAGTCGTCGCAGTCCCCCGTGGGGTCGTCACAATTGCTGGCGGTGTCAAAGTTGCCCGAGGAGTTAGTCGCCGCAGTTAAACTGAGGGTAAGTGGAGATTGAGAATGTTTTTTATTGACCCAAAAAAAGACGATCAAAAATAAATGTTGCTTTAAAAAAAAAGAAAGACGATGAATGTCGATTCTCTGACAAAATTAGAAGTTTTATTACTTCTTTTGATATGTGCATTTGTTTTTTCCACCACATTAATCAATTTACTTTATTTGGATCCTGATGAAAACGACGAGTCCCAAACATACTTGATTGTCGTTTCGTACATATCGATTGTGTTTTTCGGAATAGCACTCGTGGTCTTTTTGGTTTGGGGCGGGATAAAATCATGGAAAATGTTCTCTGATGTTGGTATTAGTGGTGGTGGTGACAAAGGACCATTGCAGAGATTATTGGGATTCGAGGATACCGGTTGGGCCTTCGTATTTTTCGCTCTAGTTTCAATTTTATTGGCGTATAGTGCCATCACGGTATCTTACATAAACGACCAGTGCACAAAAGGATAACAAAATGATGGAAGTCACGTATAAATATTGATGAGGATGTAGACAGGAGTCTCCTTGCTGTTCATGGTCGTTTATGTAAGATACCGTGATGGCACT
>PVMS01124080.1_pt1 | contig 13533 bp, 16 predicted proteins | sample 1853461 | NCBI WGS metagenome assembly PVMS01 (sample SAMN08582032, study PRJNA380276) | Marine sediment metagenome, whole genome shotgun sequencing project. | isolation source: ocean sediment barecode stripped | collected 2017 | reverse complement strand
TTGTTAATACTCATAATTTTGATTTTTTTAACTTAATTTATTCATGTTTAATTTTGCTGCTTTCACTTGATAATCCGCAATCTGTAAGTCACCTGTTGCTATCAACACAGCTAAGTCCACAATTTCTCTATGAGTATGCTCAGGGAGTTCACAATCCTGAGTACCTGTCAATAAAGTTCCATTTGGCATATTATACCCAGCAGCATTAAACCCTATAGCATTGTGGATATATGCCGGAATTCTAATGTAGCTTAAGCAAAACTGGCTTAAGGTAAACGTGCCATCTGTTGAAAATTTCACACCATCTTCAAAAAATACCCCATTAACAGTTCTCCATTCAAATGAAGACTTGTCAAAAGGACTAAGTTCAAATTCATCATCATGTTGTTTAACATGAAATTTTCCTCTAACCTCAGTACAGTTGCCTTTTTCCATAACAACCTCAGCACCTACAAAGTGCATATAGTTATCTGGTAAAGTTGCAATATTGTTAGTGATAGCCACACAGTTGCTGTTTACAACCAGTGTGCGAATATCATCTATATTTCTTTGACTAACTTCAAATCCCATGTGGTTTTTGATTCGAGGCTCTGCTACCATCTTTATAAACAGTCTATAACCTTCATTTAATTTCCAATCAATTTCAGGAATCTTTAAATTCCTGTATTGTTGAGAATCAATTTTGTTGATTTTCTGTTTAAAATCATAATGCATATCCGCAATAGTCATAATAATCTAATTTAATCTTTGTTCAATTTTGCTTCCAACTTGAGTCTCCACTCATTGTTTTCATCATCATTTACATATCTAATCACAGCTTCCATATCTTCTCCTAGCATAGACTCATAGTACCAATACTTGTGCCCTTTCTTTTTGAAGATATTTGCCTTCAAACATTTTAATATAAAGTCATGAGCCTCTGTTGTCTCAACTGGAATCTCAAGCATTCTTAAAACTTCTTTTGCTTTGTCTTCAGTTAATTTTGATAACTCTACTTCTACATACTTGTCAGATTTACCTGTACAGTCTTTACCTGCAAGTATGTTAATAATTTGTTTCTTTCTTTGAGTTGAAATTTGACTCGCTTTAATAATAGCATTATTTCTAGTTGCTACTCTTGAAGCTTTAATCTCAACTTCTTCTGCTTCATTAAAAATAACATGAGTTGCATTTGGGAATTCCCCTGCCTCATATTCTTTTGTTGAATTAGCTACAAATTTAGATCCTCTCATAATTGCCACTTTAATTAAATCAAGTGGTTTTGAAGTATCATATATTGCAGTTGCATTTTTTAAATTCACTACTCCAGATTTACTATCCCAATATGGGTGTGGTTCATCCGGATTATAATTGTCTGATAAGTCACCTTTAAATCCACTTTTAGTTAAAAAAGCTATGTCTTCTTCAGTCAACCCAGTTTGGTATTTCATATCCTCACCTACAAGGGCTTGAATCTTCTTGTCTCTAGTGAAGCTATCTTCTCCAGTTTTACCATGCCACTTATGTCTATCAATTGGCCTTACTTCTATTTTGCTCATACTCTTCTGTTGTATTTATTTCTAATTTTTAAAAAAATGCATGGGGCATTTACTCCCCATGCAAATATACTATATTTTGTATTAGGATTAACCTCTTGACAAGATTAATTCTCCACACTTAGTAATATCCTTAACATGAACACCACAAGATTTCTCTACGTGCATTTCATAATAAGAACCAGAGTGTGCCATTGTTCCTCCTTTTTTAGGACCATAAGGACCTACTAAACCTTCAATGTAACCAAAAGATTCAGAATCTTTCTTATTCATTAATTTGATGTTAGAAGAATTTGAGTTCTCTCCAGAGAAGTCTAAGAATGTAATTCTTTGTGACTCTACAGGGTATCCTGAAACTGGGTCAATCTCAAAGTTAATTTGTCTATCATCATATAATGGGTTGTGTACTAATTCAAGTACAGCACCATTAGCCATTGAGTATCTAGTGAATTGGTAACCAGCTCCTAATGAATTCTCATGAATATCAGAAGAAACTTTGTTAGTAAATACCTCAACATTCTTAATGAATCCTGATTTATTCATCCAATCTTGGATAGCTCTGTGGAACATCATCATCCCGTATTCTCCAGTATAACCTTTGATACGTCTTCCAGCACCTGGTTTAACTCTTGAATAGAAAATATCCATTAAATACTCTTCAATTAACTTTGCAGTTAAGTGAGTATAGTGGTGTACATGAGAATCTTCTAATTGCTCTTGTAACCCTGGTCCAGATTTTACAGGTCTTCCTGTAGCACCCATAACTCTATCAGTAGATCTTGAGTACCAGAAACCTCTTTCTAATTCTCTGTACCACTGCATCCAGTATTCAACCTCAGCATATTTCATCCAAGACTCATGGTAATTTCCTTTTGAATCAGGAATTGCCATAGATAATACTTCTTGGTTAGCGTAATCAGTAATCTTGTACTTCTTTCTGTACTTAGACATTTTGTTTTTCAACGCAATAGGTAAAGAGAACTGAGTAGAACCAGATTGTTCAGCAGCTTCTTCATATTGAGAGAATAACTTAGCCCATTGAGTACCTGCCGCTAAATAAGCTAACGGTAAGAATTCTTGTGGGTTATCAGTCATTAACTGTACAGTGTAGATGTAACCATCACCACTACGTCTAACTTCATCAGTAACACGTACTTGATATCTTTTGTTAGATGTTCCTGGAGTTAACACATCACCTGGTACATACCAATTCTCATCCAATTTAATTTTGAATGTAGTATTGTATTGTCCTGGTTTAGTAATTGAAGTATCCAATACGTTCTCTATAATTACAAGAGGTCTCGTATTAGCTCCTTTCAATTCCCATTCCCATTCAGTACTGGTAATTGTCTCCTCTCCAACTTTTGACCCCATCAACATAGATGATAAAGGGTTGTCAGAGTAATAATTCTGGGACGTAAATAGTTGATCCATTTTGCCCATCAATTTTGCTGGTTCTGCAATAAGAGCTGCACCTAAGTGGTTTAACTCTGTCATATTTGCATTCCAGCTCATTTCTTTAGTAATTAACTTACTTCCTAATGATGCCATAATTTTTATTTGTTTTTATTTATTCAGCTAATAATTCTGCTAAAGTCTTGCGTGAACTAACTCCAGTAGATGCCGATGGTGTGCTATTATTACTTCTTCTAACATTTTTCTTAATGTCTGTAGTTTTCTCAGTAACTGCCGCCTGCTTTAGCTTTTTAAAGTCAAGACCATTTCTTAATAGTTTTGCCAATAGTACTGAATTTTCTGGGTCTGACATTGCAGCATATAAATCTCTATGCATTGGTGTCATTTCTGCCCCATTATCAAGTTTTACTGATTTCTCAGTCATGTAACCTGGTAATTCTTTTTTATCATTTCGAGATATCTTAAAGCCTTTGATACTATCAGTACCTTTAACATAATCTGAAACATTTCTTTTTTCTTGCTTTTTTTGTTCCTTTGCAGCTCTTCTTTGAGCTTCTTGAGATTCAAGTAAAGCTTTCTGTGCAGCTTTATCCTTAATTTCCCATTTGCCATAATGAGTATTTGCAGTTTTTTCAAGCATTCCAGAATCTTTTAAATACTGAAGTTGACTTTTTACATACTCATCATCAAAGCCATCTTGCCTTAACTGATTACTTACAATAGCTTCTTGGTTAGCTTCAACTGTTAAATCCATACCTCTTGTCACACCTACTGGCTTTTGACTTTGTAAGGTCTGAATGTATTCAGCCATTGTACCACCTTGCATAATGAACTTATTCATGTTCTTAACTTCATCAGGTAAATCCTTAAACAGGTCTTCTACTTGATTGGCAATTCTATTATCGTAATCATCTTCAAGAATTTCCTCAGCCAACTCTGCAGTCATCTCAGCTCCATCCTCTAATTCAAAATCTAATAAACCTCTTTCTTTTAAAGAATTGACAAGTCTAATATCAGAAATCATCTCTTGAGTCGACTTCTCTTTTTTCTTGCCTTCTTTAGATGCTGGGGTATTTTTACCCTCTGGCTCATCATCATTATCATCTCCTTTTGCAGGTGGTGTATCATCTCCTTCATTAAATAAGCTATCTATTACAGCTTGTTCTTCAGGTGTTACTACATCATCCCCTTCTTTAACAATCTCTAAGTCATCATCATCCTTTTTTGGATCATCATCTCCTGTATTGTCATCTTTTTTGATTCCTAATTCCTCATCTGAGAAAAATTTAAAATCTTCTGTGGTTTTTTCCCAACCGAATTCTTCTGATTCTTTACTCATGGTTCAAAGTTAATTTATTTATTTAAAATATTTCAATTAAAAATGAAAAAAATAAATGTTATCTGTAATAGCTCTTTTTTATCTTTTATTGTTTTTTAGCTTTGTTAGATTCTTTATTTATTTTTTTCTCTTCTAATTCAAGTTTTTTTGTATCTATGATTTTATCATGATTTAGTTTTTCTCTATTAAGTGCGATTTCTTCACGCTTAATATCGGCATGTAATCCATCTCTGGCAATCTCAAGGAAGTCATTAATACCATCATTATCTGCATCTGTGTCAGGATTAAATCCTGCAGCAACAATTGCTGATTTCTGAATTTCAGTTTTTCTTCTTTCCTCTTCTTTAAGTATGATAAGGTCTTTATCATGCTGCCATTGTTTTTCTTGATGTTGTCTAGCTTTTTCAGCAGCTTCTTTTTCAGCTTGTATTCTTTGTTGAGCCTCAGCTTGTTCTTGTTGTCTACGTTTAGTTTCAGCAGCTTTAAGAACTTCCTCAGCTTCCACAATTCCATCTTGTCTAAGAACTGATAATACATCAGATAATTCAGCTTTACCATTCTGCATAGCAGCATGAGTAAGTTGCTCAATATTCTCCATAATCTTACCGGTCTCAGTAGTATTAGACATAAATATTCCTAATGTAGAATTATCTAATAATTCCATGTCCATATCAAACATCTGTAATGACATATCATCAAGGAAATAAGATAATTTCTCTGGAGCTGATTCTGAATAAGCTACTTTGGCAGTTTCTAGTAATGCTTGTAGAACATTTCGTTTTACAACATTATGTAAATCAAAGAATGGTTCAAGTATGTTTGAAGTCTGTACTAAATTTTGTCTTGTATTACTTACAGCATCATTAGAGTCAATTTGTCCCTCTACTTGTTCTGTAATACCAACAGATTGCCCTGCTTGTTGTTTTAAGTAATTAGCAAGGTCTACATATCTTCCAATATCAGAAGCTAAAGATAGATCTATTGTTTTACCTAATGTTTGGTCTCCAATAGAATTTCCTTCCTCAGAATCATCATACCACATGAAAGGAGAACTCTCAAAGAAGTATTGCCACTTCTTCATATCCATCCCTGCAGAGTCTGGTATGTTTTTTATATTCATCATTACCTTCTTACCTTTGTCTGAAGCAATTAAAAGCTCAATACGATACATAACAATGTTATAATAATATTGGTACACTTTTAACCTATCCATAATAGATTTAGGAGAGGCATTCATGTTATCACAATATGCTCCATAATAAGGTAACTTACAATGATATAAGTTATCAAGGTCTTTAAACTGTCCTGGTATAGGTTGCATTTTCGCATATTTATCATATCCGATTTTCCATGTTTCATAAACTTCTGGAATCCATTCCCATTCAATTCTTATGTCACCATTTTCTACATCCCTTTTATATCCTTCAAAGACAATAGTTTGTTGCTCATCACCATCCTCATCAAGGTAAGTTAAAAAGCCAATTTTTCGCAAAGATTTCCAAACGCAGTGTAATACTCTTACAGTACCATCATCTGCATCTAAATGCTTATAGTCTGAGGATTGTGTGAATAATCCATCTCGTATTCTGTTGTCACCATAAGAATGATGTCTTTCATACACCTCATCAATTTCTTTATCTGATAATTCATCACCAAAATATTTCACTACATCTGAAGGAGTCATTCTATACTCACAACTAGCTGACTCACCATCTTCAATAAGTTCATTATCTGCAGTACTTTTAGTATTAAACCTCATAGAATTTACATTCCACATTTCAGGTTCTCCATTTAGTACCCCAACGTAAAAAATCTCCTTAGCAGATAGATGCATGTGTTTAAATCCAGTATTGAATTTTCTTTTGGCATCTGTTTTTTGGATAAGGTAATTAAGCAGTTGATTTGATAGTACTTCAGCAGGGTCTTGGTGTTCCCTTTCCATGTACCTTAAAACTTCTGGAGGTGTCATTGCTTTTGTTTCCTCAGCAATTTGTTTTTGAATTTTTTCTTGTTGGTCTGGAGATAAAGGTTTACCTTGAGCTTGCTCTTGGTACTTCATTTCAATCTGCTGTTTTATGGGAGTCATTATTGCAGATTGAACATATTCTTTAAGCATCTCCAACTTCTTTTGCTCTTTACGAGTTGTTGCTTCAGAGTTTGTAGCTAAAGCTTTCCAAGGAAATGGTCTTTTCATTTCCATACCTAATAGAGCCTTAATCTTACCAGAAACAATATCTCTGTTTACCATTTTTGCTTGAAGCTCTCCAGCTTCAGAACCAAAAGGTTGACACACATAAGAAAAATCTTCTAAGTTAAGAACATTATTAAACAAGTCATAATTGACTTTCATCCTTTTATAATCTGATATGTTACCAGTGGTTGACCTAGATAGGTTACCATGTTCATTATCTAAGGCATCAGCCTGGTCTTTATACCACTGTTTATCCTTAGCATTTTTCGCACTTAAAGATAACCTTTGGTTCTTAGTTACTCTATTATCTCCCATAATACTATACGTATATTCTTACAAAAATACATTATTTATACATATCTTTCATCATTTTAAGCAAATCTTTTACATTTTTATTTTCTTTCTTCTCCCCATATTCCATATCAAGTGACTCCTCTTGTACTTGGAACATGCACATAAATAGTGATGAAACTAAATCAAAATTTCCTTTTCTGCTATATGAAATTAATTCCTCTAATAATCTTATAGAGTAGATTTTATCAATAGTTCTTATCGGATTACCATCCTCATCATAATCGAGAACTTCCAATAGCCAATCTTTTACATACCTTTCTCCAGCATCTTTCAGTTGAAGATTCATATGACATCCATATACCCTTGCAGTTCGTGAACGCTTCACATTCTTGCTAATTACAGCATCTGGCTGCAATGCCAGTAAATGTAATCTTTTAATTCTTCTAAAATAATTTTTTACTCCAGGTACTTCATTCTCATACATTATTTGAGTATTGTATAAATCTGCTAATTGTTCTGCAATTCTATCTATATCTGCGGCTGATTCCATTCTCCCAATGTATTCTGCCACTATAATACTGTGGTGTTGTGAACCGGTATGCACACCTTTATAAACTATAATTGCTGCCAAGGATGTACCTTCATCTTGTCTAATTGGATCATAACCTATCTTATATAAACCTTTTGCTGCATTCTCCACTGGTTGTTCATAAATCATTATGTTACCACGCTTGTCTGCTGGTGGCATATGATATGAAGTTACACACCTATCACTTCCATCCAGAATAGGTTTAGCATAAGCTTTTCCTTCTTTGTATAATATATGAACTGGAGTCCCATGCGTTTGTTGCCAACCTTTAGCTTTAACTAAGTTTAATTGGGCTTTTAGTTCTACTACAGGAAAATTATTAACAGACACAGCAGCAAATGCTTCTGCAGGTCCTAAAGGTTTTTCCTGCATTCTTTTTTGAATCTCAGAAGATGTTGCTCCATTCTTTACTAAAAAATCTCTATAGTCAATTTCAGTTTTCTTTGCTTCCTCTCTGAACGAGTTACCTTGCCTGTCATATTGCCCCTCCATGTTCCAATTAATAGGGTGGAAGAAACCACAATCTGTAGATTCCATACCATCATCCCATTTATTCTTGAATGGTAAAAAGTCAAAAGCTGCAGGTCTACTGAACATATCCGCATAATCAGCAGTACCACCTTCCATATCTCCAGAGGTTCCGAATACGGTAATCATCCCAGTTTTAAATACTCCGGCCATAACACAATCCTGTGATGCAGCATAAGAATCCTTCAATAATCCTGGGGTACCAAACGCACCTGATTCCTCAAAGAATATATCAACAGCATCCTTTCCCCTGGCAGCATCTGCATTATCTTTAAATGTAAGTGCTACGATTTCAGATTTGAATCCTTTCTCAATATTAATACCATTAAGCTTTATGATATAAGAACCTTTTCTGTGGTCTTGTTTCTCAATAACATCTGAAGGCATTCCCCATCCAGTATGCTCATTTATAAAGTTGATGTAATTATTTGCCATAGTAAAAATACCTCTTGGGTATAAGAACTTCTTTTCATAAGCACCAAAAATGGTTAGTGAATTTGGTTTAGTGTAATAATTACAAGCAGCAATACTTGCTGCTTTATATGAATAACCCTTACGTCTGGATTTACCTACAATGAAGTTTTGGTTACCATGTAAGTATTCATCTTCAATTTCAACACCAAGGTTTAGATTATCGAATTCTTCTCTAGCCCTAAGCTTTTGCTCTTCTTCAGGAAGCTTTAGAATTTGTTCTTTTACTTCTTCATCAAGAGATTCTATAATACCATATCTGGCAATACTACGACACCAAAAATAAATAAAGTCGCCATCCCAGAAGTCACCAAAAGTATTTACTTTCTTTAATTTTGGAATGTGGATCTTCTACTTTTTGAATTGGACAAAAATTTAGATAAAAATAAAATTCACCAGGAATACGGATACCCTCTACAGAATATCCTTTTATACATCTTCTTCTTTGCTCATGCCAATAATCTGCCCATGCAGGTGAACCCCATGGGTCTGGGCAGTAATATCCTTTTTCTTTAAAGGCCAGAGCTGGTTCCCTAAATGCATCAGGGTTTAACCATTTTCCGTTTTCATCTCTTACTGTGTTCATTTATCTTTTGTATGTTCTTCTAAATAGATGAGATAGTTGAGCAACTTGCCCCCCTCTCTTATCATGTATGAACCCTTCAATAGCACCAACTGCATGTTGATATCCAGCTTTATGATGCCAGTAATCTGTCACTGAAGGACTCCTCATATATTCTACTGTTACCCCAATGTATTCTTCAGATACGTGATACTTGTATTTGTGTTTACTGTGCAGGTGGTGTAGGTATATGTATCTGTATTCTGTTGTTGCCCAATCAAGTTTAGCTTCCTCAGCCATCAATAATGGTAGCTGATCCATTTTGGCACCATCCCCATGGGATGTCCCAATTAATGACAATCCATATTTATAATATTTTCTGTGCCTCATGTTCACATCAAATGTGATGTCCGGGCAACTGTGAAACCAACTATATATTGTATCTGCCAACATAAACCCACTTACAAAATCGTGGTTACTTGGATTGTGTACAATATGCACTGGAGCTACTGTAAGTAAGGATTCTATTATTGTGACATAGATTTCTCTGGCAATCTTAAAGTTATCATACCACATTCCATCTGAATCTTGTGGGGTCCCTGACGTAGTACCTTTACCTGCTTCAGTATGCAAAACATCATTACCTATTACAAATAGTATTTGTTCAATGTCAAACCCAGAGGCTTTTTTAAGTAACCCTTCTACACCCTCAAAAGCTCTTTGCTTTGCAAGTTCTGTATTAGATTTCTCTCCAGTACCATCTTCAGTAGCTAATTTTCCAACATGTAAATCTGCAATATCAATTACAAATAAGTGTGGGTCAGCAAAAGGTGTTCTGTCAAATTTTTGAAAAGTTGGCTTGTAGGCCAATAAATCTTTTTTGAATTCTTCTCGTATTTGGTCAAGGGATTTAAAATCAGAATGCTCATTATTTCTAACAAGCATACTAATATTATCATCTTTTAACCAGGCGATTTTCCAATCTCCATTGTTTAAATTATTATCTTCTAATGTTTTTTCTATGGTGGTTTGGTCACCTAAAACCTTCCTTACATACCTCCTCAGCATGTCTTTGTTGTTGTTAGTGATATCAAATCCATGTTTTCCTAAGAATTCAGGAAGATTGTTTTTCATTTTACCTGTGGCAAAAAAAGTTTTGATTTCTTCTTTATACGGTGACCATTTACTCATATTATTCAGTTTTGATTTTCTTTCTGTAAAATTTTCCTAGAATATTTTGATTGTAGTAACATTGGTCTACAAGACAATCTGTTTCAAACTGGTATTTAGTTTCATAATATGTCATGTCCCATTTGTCCATACACACTTTTAAGATTGTTTTGTTTATGATAAGGATTCTGTTTGAGTTAAAATCCTCATGAAATTGCTCATTTTTAATTGAACCATTGTATTTTTTCCAATCACTCTCTACATAATCAACACGCTTACGTTTGTATCCCTTGAGAGGTTTTCTAGTTCTTTTATGGAATAATGCTTTCTTGCCTATATATTTTCTACCATTTGAAAATTCTATGAGATATATAAATCCTACAGCATTCTCAGGTAGCATATTAACTTCTGTAATTTCTCTTCCTTTATAGTTCCAATTCATTTTTCTATTATTGGTCCAGACTCTCTGGGTTAGCAAATATACTAATTTTTTTGTCAGCTTTAGTCTTCATAGTCTCATAAATCTCTTCATGTACCTTTTTCTCCAGGTCTTTTAGAGTGGCTAAAGTCTTACCAGTATCATTCAATGCTGAGGTAATATCCCTTGGTTTCCATATTGGTTTACCAGTTTTTAGATCTCTCTCATTAACATCTACTTCCCTAAAGAAAGCTTGCATTTTTTCAGCAGCTCTCTTTGCGGCCATATAGTAAGTATAAGTAGTTGAAGCTTCAGTCATAAACACTTGAACAACTTTCATTGCCGCAAATATCTGAGCATCTGGCTTCCAACCTTTCATGAAAATTACAGCTTCCTGTACTACTACAGGTTTCTTTATTTCTGTATATTGCTTATAAGGATTTGACTCTAACATAGAGGTACAAAATTCTATGTAAGCAAATTCAGCAAGAGCTTTCTTTTTATCCTTAGACTTATCTCTTTCCCATATTTTATTAAAAGGAGATACGAGTAATGTCTCTGGATGAGGCATCACTCTACTCCCTTCTACTATAAATAACATTGACATATTAAAATTCTTTTAGTAACGTAAAGGTAACTTTTCTTTTTAATGGTATTCTTTTTAATAATTTTGAATAGTAATCTCCTATGTTATTTAAAACAATACATCCTACAGACCACATCTTAATTGACCAACTTTTAATTCCTGTTTTAGATTTATAAGAGTTTGTATGGATATTTGTAGAATAGTTTCCTTTATAAACTCTACCTTCTTCATCAACCTTATTATCAAGGTTTCTGTCTCTGTAGTATAGCATTCTCCTGTTTGTCTTAAACAAGGCATTTTCCCTTTGTGGTGTCTTACTCTTTTACCATCTGATTTTTCAAATGCAAAATAATATATCTCATTTGATTTAATAACTGCGGCTCCAAGCTTAGACCATTTTCTAAAATTCAATAATCCATAAGTACCTGTGTTTGTAGTACAAGTAAACACTGATATACATTCTGTCCCTTTAAACAGGTACATCTTGTCATCAAATTTATCTGGATCATCTTCTGAACTCCTTACTGCAATTATATGATATCCTTCCGGTATGCATAAATAACTTGGCAAACTCATCATCTGCTCAATTAACTCACTGTCTGTGTAATTTCTTACTTTTGTATGTTTACTCATTTCTTTTTATGTGTTTCTATTTCAAATTGTAATATTTCACTATGGGTGTTACTGTAAATCACTGATACAGTTTGTCTTACTTTTGTGAACCCTGGCACTGGCATTAGATGTCTTGGTATAGCTTTTGGTGTGTATATAACTGTTAACTCTTTTGTTCCAGGATTATATACTGGTGTAGTGCATCCACAACTTGATTGCAACGCCATAATCTTTGGTATGCCATCTTTAGCTTTAAATACCGCTTTAGCTTTAGTTCCTACTACCGTAGTAGCTTTATATGATTGTTTTTCAAAATAACTCATCTTCTTTCAAATTTTTCTTTGTCTCTATTTATTCTCCACCTGCATAATTTATTATCCACTTTCCATGCTACACCTTGGTATTTTGGATTTTGCATTAGCTCCCATTCAAATTTGGAAGCCATTCTTGGGTAGCATAATCCTTCACAAGGCTTGTCACACATCTGTAATTGTATAGTGGCACATCCACATTTTATGCAAGCTCCAGTATCATAGCACTCTTTATTCATAGAATTTATTCTATAGGCTATCTGTTCACAAACATGCTTCCTTAATAACCAACTGGCATTGTAGTATGCCCAGTACCTAAAATTACCTTGATTATAATACCAAGCATTTTTAAGTGTCAAATTTTTGTTCTTTAGTATTCTCATCTTGCTCTAAAAATAAATCAAATTTTTTCTTCATTCTAAAATACTCATCATGATCCATATACCCTTTATCAAATCTTTTCTTTATAGAATTTAATCCAGATTGTACAAATCTTTTTGAAGTATAAAATTTACCAAAATACTTAAACCTTACTGATACAGGTAACTCCCCTTTCTCAATCTGCTCTCTAGCATACTTCCATGGGGCTGTTACAATATCTCGCATCTCTTGCAAGTCAATGTCAGGGTAATGTTCTTTTACCATATCATAAAACTCTTTCGTTAAGTCTTTAGTTGTAAGTCTCATCTTATCAGTTTAAATTGATAACCTTGAGCTTTATCTCCGGGAAGTAAAGCATCATGTACTGACAATCTACCACTGTATTCATTCTTACTTATAATAGATTTATTAATAAGAGCTTTCAAGTAGTTACTCATTCCTCCAGGACTTAATCCCAGCTTCTCCATCACCTTCTTCCTAACTACAGTGTTAAATCTGTCATCTTCAACTAACTCTCCTTCTATTTCAAGAAATGCTGCAAGGAATGCAATTTCCTTTGTCGTTAATGGCTTAGGTAAAAAGGGATTTATAATAGTCAGATGTAGGATATGATAATTCCCCTCTGCTTTTATTCCTTTTTGTATAATTTCCATTTCTTTGGTTTGTTAAATACCCCATGGTAATAATGAGGCAATCATTCTATTTTTCGTTTTTACTTAGTATATTGTAATGGGCAACCATCCATGGATCACCATAATCTCTTTCCATTGGGGTATATCCCTTCTTGTCTATCACTAGTCCATTCCAGTCGTAACAATGTACTCCAATCTTTGTAATGATGTGGTCACTGTTATAGTAACATTCAGCATCTCTAAATCTCATTGCAAGTAACATAAATACTCCTGCACATTGAGGTTCTTTTGGAATTTCTCTTCTGAGGTATTGGATATAATCTATTATCTCTTCTATCTGGAGCATGACTTTAGATTTACATTAATAAATCTCTTGGCTTCCTTTAAGAACTTCTTTTTGGATTCTCCTTGTCTAATTGACCTGAATGTGAGCTTGTGCCCATGCTTGGTTTTCTTGTACCTAGACTTCTTGCTTGGTGTCTTCATATTCTTTCTGTT
>PVMS01063497.1_pt1 | contig 13534 bp, 11 predicted proteins | sample 1853461 | NCBI WGS metagenome assembly PVMS01 (sample SAMN08582032, study PRJNA380276) | Marine sediment metagenome, whole genome shotgun sequencing project. | isolation source: ocean sediment barecode stripped | collected 2017 | reverse complement strand
TAAATTCAGCAGATATTCTCCATAACCACTTTTGCTCAATGGTAAGGCTATTTCTTTGAGTTGTTCAGCATTGATAAACCCCCTTCGATAAGCTACTTCTTCAATACACCCGATTTTTAATCCTTGACGCTCCTCTACAACTTGTACAAATTGCTGCGCTTGAATTAACGACGTAAAAGTACCGGTATCTAACCAGGCCGTACCTCTTCCAAAAACATTTACCCTTAATTTATATCGTTTTAAATATTCATTATTCACATCTGTAATTTCATATTCTCCTCTTGATGAAGGTTGGATGTTCTTCGCAATCTCTACTACGCTATTGTCATAGAAATAAATTCCTGGAACGGCATAATTTGATTTCGGATTCGCAGGTTTTTCTTCAATAGATATTGCTTTTCTATTCTCATCAAATTCCACAACACCATATCTCTCAGGGTCTTTTACATGGTAGGCAAAAATTACGCCCCCATCTGGTTTGGTGGCATTTACTAATAATTTCTCTAATCCGGTTCCATAAAAAATATTATCTCCAAGAATCAGAGCAACATCGTCTGCTCCAATGAACTTTTCTCCTATAACAAAGGCCTGTGCAAGACCGTTTGGCACTTCTTGAACTGCGTAGTCAAAATTACATCCTAAGTTTTTTCCATCACCCAACAATCGTTCAAATAGTGGTAAATCATTGGGAGTGGAAATAATTAAAATATCTTTAATACCTGCCAGCATTAAAATTGACAAGGGGTAATATATCATGGGTTTATCATAAACAGGCATTAGTTGCTTACTGATGGCCAAAGTTAAGGGGTGTAATCTTGTACCGCTTCCTCCTGCTAAAATAATTCCTTTCATTTGTTTAAAATTTAATAATTGTTTTGATCGTATCGATTTTATTTTTTTATTTTTAAATTTTCCTCTTTGGGAATAATTACAATTGTCGGTTTTTTGAAAGTCTTTTTATTTGCAATTTTTGACTCCAGTGACAGAAGTAAAGATGGTAATAATAATAAATTCGATATCATAGCAAACAATAGTGTCATTGATACCAATCCTCCCAAGGCAATAGTACCTCCAAAGCTCGATACCGTGAACACTAAGAAACCAAAAAATAAAACTATGGAAGTGTAAAACATGCTTATTCCAGTTTCTCTTAATGCACTATAAACCGATTTCCTGACATTCCATTTATGCGCAATTAATTCTTGTCTATACTTCGCCAAAAAATGTATGGTATCATCCACAGAGATACCAAAAGCTATACTGAAAACCAGAATTGTAGATGGTTTGATCGAAATACCTAAATACCCCATTAAACCAGCAGTTATCAATAAAGGAAGTATATTAGGCAATAAGGAAATAATTATCATTTTATAGGATCGAAACATCCAGGCCATAAACAAAGAAATTAATAAAATTGCCAGAGAAAGAGATATAACAAGGTTTTTTACTAAATAATTCGTTCCTTTTAAAAACAAGAGTGCTTTGCCTGTTAGGCTGACCGTAAAATTTTTATCTTTAAATTCACCCTCTATCTTATTTTGTAACCTCTCCTCTATTTGTTCCATTTTATCGGTTCCAACATCTTTCATAAAGGTCGTAATTCGTGCATATCGACCTGTTGAATCAACAAAATTCTTCAACATATCTGCATTGGTATTAGAATTCTTTGTATAAGCTAAAATGAAATTCTTTTCTTGCTCGGTAGGCAGTTGATAATATTTCGGGTTTCCATTATAAAATGTTTGCTTTGAGTATTTTATCAAATTCAGAATAGAAATTGGTTTGGATAATTCAGGTATTTCATCGATCTCCTCCTCTAACTTACTCATACTTTTTAGTGTAGATAATTTCATTACACCATTTTTTTTGTGAGTATCGACTACTATTTCCAGTGGCATGATTCCACCGAATTCATCTTCAAAAAATACAATATCATCAAAGAATTTTTCGCCTTTAGGCATGTCTTCAATTATACTGCCTGAAATTTCAATCATATAAACTCCAATAATACTAACTATGATGACCACTACTGTTGAAATATAAATTGATATTCGATGATGTCTTACCATCCTTTCCATCCATTTTATAATAGCATCTATCCATTTCCTTTCCAGGTGCTTCAGATGTTTCACCTTGGGCTTCTTCATGAAACTATAAATAATAGGAATTATAAGAAGAGAAAGAATAAAAATAGCAATGATATTTAGCGAAGCCATAATACCAAATTCCTTTAATAACTGACTATTTGTGAATATAAAAGTTGCAAATCCTGAAGCAGTAGTTAAATTGGTCATTAAAGTTGCATTACCAATTTTTGTAATAACGCGTTGCAATGATTTTGCCTGGTTACCGTGAGTTTTAACTTCTTGCTGGTATTTATTAATTAAGAAAATGGCATTTGGAACTCCGATCACGATAATCAATGGCGGAATTAAAGCCATCAAAACAGAAACTTCGTATTGAAACCAACCGATCAGGCCGAAGGCCCATATCACTCCAATACTCACGACTGTGAGTGTTATAAAAGTGGCTCGGTAAGAACGGAAAAATAAAAAGAAAATAAGAGAGGTGATCAATAGTGCCAAACCGACAAAAATGCCAATTTCATCAATAATATTCTGCGCATTCATTGTTCTGATATAAGGCATACCGGATACTCTCACATCCAATCCTGTTTCCAGTTCAAAGGCTTCAATTGCAGGATTTAATTTTTCAAATACAAATTGCACTCTTTTTTTTGAATTCAAAATTTCTTTATCCATATAAACAGCGGTCCTGATCGTACCACTATTTTTATTGAACAAAAGATTCTCAAAAAACGGCAGGTTATTAAATAATTCTTCTTTTATTTCAATTACTTCGGAATCACTTTTAGGATCTTCTTTATACAGGTATTCTACATAGAATTTTTGATTTTCTTTATCCTTTTTTAAGGTCTTTACATTACCTATTGCAACCGTAAAATCAATCTCACTAAAAGAATCAAGCTTTTTTGAGAAATTATTCCATTTATTGAAATTCTCTACCTTAAAAATAGCAGGATCCTGTATGGCAAGAATTATTAAATTCCCTTCGTCGCCAAAGATTTTTACAAAATCATCGTATTTTATGTTTTCGGGATGGTCTTTCGGAAGTAAATTAGCTTCAGTATGTGAGAACTTTATATCGCCAATTTTCGAACCTAAAAATACAGTTATCGCTAAAATAACAAGAAGAATAGGTATTCGTTGCGTTAGGATAAACCGAGATACAACTTGCCAAAAATTCATTATTAAGTAAGTGTTGTAATGACCATAGTCTTAATTATTATTTAACGGTAGGTGTTGCTAAAAAGTAAATTATATGGTCATAATTTCCTTCTCCTTAACCGAATATAATTCATCAATATTTTTAATGTATTTATCTGTTAAGGTCTGAACATCCATTTCAGAATTTATTAAAAGATCTTCAGAAATATCCATTTTTTTTAATTCGGCGTTGGCTTCTTTTCTATCATTTCTAATACTCACTTTCGCATTCTCCCCCTCAGATTTTGCATGTTTAGCCAAATCTCTCCTTCTTTCTTCAGTTAATATAGGGACATTAATTATTACACTTTCTCCGTTATTCATCGGGTTAAAGCCTAAATTAGCCGCCATAATTCCTTTTTCAATTTCAGATATTAATGATTTCTCCCAAGGCTGAATGGTTATTGTATGTGCATCGAGTGTATTAATATTTGCCACCTGGCTCAGTGGAGTACTGGCACCATAATAATTAACGGTTACATTTTTTAACATCGACGGGGTAGCTTTCCCGGCTCTAATATTCGAAAACTCAATATTCAAATGATAAATTGCATTCTCCATTTGTTCTTTTAAAGAATCCAAAATAAATTTAACTTCTTCATTCATGATTATGAAATTTAAACTATAAATATAGACTTTACATTTTATCCTTCCACCAAAGTGCCAACATTTTTTCCAGATACAACCTTTAACAAATTGCCTTTTTTATTCATATCAAAAACAAGAATGGGTAGTTTGTTCTCCTCGCTAAGTGTAAAAGCGGTCATGTCCATAATTCTTAAATCTTTGTTCATCACTTCTTTGAAAGTAATGCTATCAAATTTTGTTGCACTATCGTCCTTTTCAGGGTCTGAAGTGTAAATTCCATCTACGCGTGTTCCTTTTAAAATGATATCGGCACCTATCTCAATAGCTCTCAATACCGCAGCCGTATCTGTGGTGAAATATGGGTTACCCGTACCTCCACCAAAAATAACAACCCTGCCCTTTTCCAAATGCCTAACTGCCCTTCTTTTTATAAAAGGTTCGGCAATTTCTTTCATTTCTATTGAAGTTAAGAGCCTGGTTTGTAATTCTGCTTCTTCGAGAGCACTTTGCAAGGCGAGTCCGTTAATTACGGTGGCTAGCATTCCCATATAGTCACCTTGAACCCTATCCATTCCATTACTTGCTCCTGCCAGTCCTCTAAAAATATTTCCTCCTCCAATTACAATAGCTACTTCAATATTCTTTTCAACTATTTTTTTTATCTCTTTGGCATATTCTGACAAACGAATGGGATCAATTCCATAATTACGAGTACCCATTAAGGCTTCACCGCTCAATTTTAAAAGAATTCTTTTGTATCTCATAGGAAATTTAAAAAGTTTGACAAATATACTAATTTGAACTTAGCTTAGCACAGGTTTCATTCTAATTAAGAACAATAAAACCCCATTACCGTGTAATGAGGTTTTATTTAAATTTAATTGTTAAGAATTAATTGATGCGTCTAAACGAGAAATCGAAGAAACTAATCTGAAAGATAATTATTCTCAGATATTACGTTAAAAATGATATCTCTTAAACGCTTCTAAGGCCTCATAATCTGCCATACCCAATGCATGGTATTTTGTTGCCGTTTCATTATTTCGCTCTTCGGCTCTCACCCAAAATTCACGTGTGTCATTCCCTTGGAACATAACTCCATCTTTTTGAGACTGATGGTAAAAAATAGCTTTTCTTTTTTTTAATACCTGGTCAGGGCTCATGGGCACTGCCATCTCAATTTGATGAATATCCCATTCATGCCAGGCACCTCTATATAACCATATCCAGCAATCATCCATATATTTATTAGGTTTTAACACTTCCAATGCGGCGAATATTGCATCCAAACACACCTTATGTGTGCCATGAGGATCTGCCAGATCTCCTGCTGCATAAATTTGATGCGGTTTGATATGATCTATCAAATTTACTACAATATCAATATCTTCCTGACCTATAGGGTTCTTCTTAACAGTTCCTGTTTCATAGAACGGCATATTTAAAAAATGTACATTTTTATCTTCCACTCTAAGAAATCTTGTCGCCGCATATGATTCCCATTTTCTGATCAATCCTTTTAATTTCCTAACTTCTATCTCATCTTCAATATCTCCAACTTTAGAATTTATTTTGTCAATAATGGAGTCAATTCCGGAATCATCCGGATTGATGTCCTTAATAACTTCAGCATATTTTAATGCTTCATGATCTGATACAGCTATATTACCGGAAGTTTGATAAGCGATATGGACTTCATGTCCTTGTTCTACCAACCTGTCAAAAGTTCCTCCCATAGAAATTACATCATCGTCTGGATGCGGACTAAAGATGATAACTCTTTTTTTAACAGGCAAGGCTCTTTCCGGTCTATTGGAGTCGTCTGCATCCGGTTTCCCTCCCGGCCAACCTGTGATGGAATGTTGAAGCTTGTTAAACATTTTAATATTTATATCATATGCCGATCCTTCCTGAGTGAGCATATTTGACATACCATTTTCATTATAATCGTTATCTGTTAGTTTTAGAATTGATTTGCCGGTTCTTTCGCACAACCAAACAATAGCCTTACTGGCCAATTCTTCATCCCAAATACAAGGTCCAACAAGCCATGGCGTTTTAATACGAGTAAGCTCTTCGGACGCTTCTTCATTTAAAATAAACGTGGTATTGTCATGATCCTGCAAATAGGTCGCCGGAACCTCCGAAGTAATATTTCCTTCAATAGTTTTTTTAATAATAGTAGCTTTATTATGACCCCACGCCAACAACACAATTCTTTTGGCTTTTTTAACGCTACCAATACCCATGGTTATTGCTTTTCTAGGCACATTATGAATTCCCAAAAAAGAAGGTGCAGCGTCGACTCGGGTAAGGTGATCTAATGTGATGCTTCGCGTACTTGAATTATAATGTGAACCAGGCTCGTTAAATCCAATATGTCCGGTTCTACCGATCCCTAAAAGTTGAAAATCCAAACCCCCATATTCTTTAATTTTCAAATCGTAATCCACACAATATTGATGTAAGTCCTGCAGAGATACCGTTCCACTTGGAATATTAATATTCTCTTCTTTAATATCAATATGATCAATTAAATGTTGGTGCATAAAATAGTGGTAACTATGAAAACTGCTTTTCTCCATTGGATAATACTCATCCAGATTAAAAGTTACAACATTGGCAAAACTCAGCCCCTCTTCGCGATACATTCTAACCAACTCTTCATAAACTCTAATTGGTGAAGAACCTGTAGCTAATCCAAGAATACACATTTTATTTTCAGCTTGTTTGCTTCTTATAAGATCGGCTATTTCTTGAGCAACACAAATAGATCCTTCTTCTGAATTCGAAAAAATGATGTTGTGAATTTTTTCAAATCTCGTGTTCTCAAATTGTCCTGCTGGCTTATATGCAATATCTACAAGTTTTTTAGTTTTCATAATCTTAAAATTTTTTTGAGGTTATTTGGTGTTACCCTCTTAAATTCCTCAGTAAATTTACAACATAGCGCTATATCTGAAAAATAAAATCTATAAACAACGAAGTTAAAACAACGGAAAGCGCCTATTATAACATTAATGATTTTTATATAAACATGTATTTTAATAAAGTTATTAAATTTTTGCATTAACAAAAAAAACAGCTATTTTTCGCAAGTTTAATCCAATTGAACACTAAGGAACGAAATATTTTGAATTTAAAATGGTTTAAAAATACGAGTAGCACTATTCCAATAAGATATCATATTTTATTCTGGCTTGGATATTTTATTTTTAACCTGATCCGTTGGGGTAGTTATTTTGACAATTATTGGTACTCATTAAGATCGAATCTTGTTGAATTCCCGCTTAACATTGTAATAGTATATTTCAATATATACTTTTTAATCCCCAGATTTATTTTAAAGAAAAAATACGGAAGTTATTTTTTCTATTTTTTACTTTCTTTATGGATTTTGTATATCATTAGAACGGGTTTGATCTATTTTTTAATCAGTGAAAATATTTGGCCGGAAGCTTATGATGCGCAACAACCATTTTCTTTTAACCATATTGCAGTTGTTCTGATAGGCGAGTTGTATATTGTTGCCTTTGTAACGGCCATAAAGTTAACAGCAGATTTGATCTATGAACGAAAAAGAGTTAAGGAACTGGAAGAAATACAATTAAACACGGAACTTGATTTTTTAAAATCACAGATTCAACCACATTTCTTTTTTAACACTTTAAATAATTTATATGCACTTACTTTAGAGAAATCGGATGTTGCACCCAGCGTTGTTTTAAAACTTTCAGATATTATGCAATATGTTCTCTATGAAGTAAAAGAGTCTGAAATTAGATTGTATGATGAAATAAAATATATTCAAAACTACATCGATCTGGAGCGATTGCGATATGGAGATCGGGTAGATTCAAGTACTGAAATTATAGGAGAAATTAGCGATGTTAATGTACCACCCCTATTATTTTTACCTTTCATTGAAAATTGTTTTAAACATGGTGTTAAGGATAATGACAAAGTTGAAGTTACTATTAGTTTTGAAAACGTTAGAAATAATACGCTTATCTTTAAAGTTGTAAATTCATTTGACCAATTACCTGATGCCGATTTAAAGCAAGGAATTGGTATTCAAAATGTAAAAAGAAGACTTGAACTGTTGTTTAAAGATGATTATGACCTGAATATTATCATTGATAAAAACGAATATCGCGTTGTACTAAAAATTCCAATAAAATGAAGATAAAATGCATTATTATTGATGATGAGCCTATGGCAATTAAAGTGGTTGAACGTCATTTAAAAGAATTTGAGTATATGACATTGATCGATACTTTTAATAATCCAATAGCCGCATTACCCACAATAGATAAAGGAAGAATTGATGTTATTTTCTTAGACATTAATATGCCAAAAATGAGTGGATTGGATTTTTTACGCACACTTACTAATAAACCTCATATTATTATTACTACTGCTTATCGAGAATTTGCAGTGGAGAGCTTTGATCTAGATGTTCTGGATTATTTGGTGAAACCAATTCCTTTTAGCAGGTTCTTAAAAACAATTAATAAAATTACCAAACGCATCAACCTCGAAGAAAATACATCCAAAGAAATTCAAATTAAGGAAGATCCATTTATTTTTTTAAAAGTTGATAAAAAATTAATGAAAATTAAGCTGGATGATATATTATTCATCGAAAGTTTAAAAGATTATATAAAGGTAACAACGGTTTTAGGTGATTATCTGGTTCATAAATCTATGACCAGTATTTCGGAAGAACTTCCAAGTGATAATTTTATCAGAATTCATCGATCCTATACTATTGCAATTAATAAAATATCTTTTGTCGAAGGAAATTCAGTTAAGATAGCTAACAGAAGAATTCCTATAGGCAGAAATTATTTGCAAGCTGCCAAACAAAAAATCCTGAATATTGAAAGCAAAACTGAATAAAAAATTACATTTCTTAAATAGTTCGTGGCTTGAAATTGTTTTTTTAGCTATCAAAACATGCTAATTATAGAAAATAGTTTTTAGGTTATCTATAAAAGATTACATTAGGAGAATATTAATTTTAAAAAAAATAAAATGTCTAGTTCTACAACTGCAGGGAAAATTGAAAAAAACAAGATGATCATCCCCATCGCTATTATAGCAGGTTTATTCTTTATTTTCGGTTTTGTTACCTGGATCAATGGTGCGCTAATACCATTTATGAAAACAATTAACGAATTAACCACAGCACAATCTTACTTTGTTGCCTCTGCATCTTATATTTCATTCGTTGTTATGGCTTTACCGGCATCTTATATAATTGAAAAAATAGGATATAGAAAAGGCATGTCATTGGGACTAGTTATTATGGCCATAGGAGCTCTGGTATTTATTCCGGCGGCTGAAGCCAGAACTTATTGGATCTTCCTTATGGGTATTTTTATTCAAGGTATGGGAATGACCCTGTTGCAAACAGCGTCTAATCCGTATATTACCATTCTTGGCCCAATTGAAAGTGCAGCGAAAAGAATTGCTATTATGGGAATTGCCAATAAAGTTGCAGGTGCATTGGGATCTCTTATTTTTGGAGCACTTCTACTAACTGGCATTGATGAAATTAAAGATAAATTAAGTGTTGTGAGTGCCGATGAAAAAGCACAATTATTGGATACGATGGCAGATAGTGTTGTGACGCCTTATATTGTAATGGCTGTCATATTATTTGTTCTTGGAATAGCTATTCGGAAAGCGCCCCTACCACATGTTGAAGCTGAACCGATAAAGGAATCCAAAGATGGAGAAACTGCTAAGACAAGCATCTTCCAATTCCCTCATCTATGGTTGGGGGTTTTAACTCTTTTTGTTTATGTTGGTGTTGAAGTGATCGCTGGAGATACCATCATTGCCTATGGGATGTCCTTAGGATTTCCTGCCACTGAAGCAAAATACTTTACAACCTATACTTTAATGGCAATGGTTGGTACCTATGCTTTGGGTGTAGTTTTGATTCCAAAATATATCAGTCAGGCACTTGCCCTAAAAGCCAGTGCTACTTTAGGTATCCTCCTTACATTTTGTATTGTGTTCACCACAGGGTTTACATCGATAATATTTGTTGCAGCCTTAGGTATGGCAAATGCATTGGTTTGGCCTGCAGTATGGCCTTTGACATTAAAAGGATTGGGTAAGTTTACAAAAACAGCTTCGGCATTATTAATTATGGCGATTTCGGGTGGAGCTATAATACCTCCTTTATATGGAAAATTTGTCGATGGAAATGAAGCTGAACTGATTGCCAATGGAATGGACGAAAGTGTAGCTATTGCTGAAGCGTCTACTGCAGGGTATTGGATCTTACTTCCATGTTACCTGATTATATTGTACTACGCCATATCCGGTCATAAATTAGGCCTAAAAAAACAACAATAACTTCTAATTGAAACCTTTATAAATATAAAAAATCCCACCGTTGGTGGGATTTTTTATATTTATGTAATGGGATAAATTATCCTAAAGCCACTCTTTTATAATCTGACACTTCCACATCGCCAATAGTTTTTACATATTGAGCAACGCTTTGTTTTGAATCTTTAATAAATGTTTGATTTACCAAAGTATTGTCTTTAAAGAAACGTTTGATCTTACCTTGTGCTATTTTATCCAACATCGCTTCCGGTTTTCCTTCCTGACGCAATTGATCTTTTGCAATTTCAATTTCTTTTTCAATAATTGAAGCATCTACACCTTCTTCATTTAAAGCGATTGGATCCATTGCTGCAGCTTGCATAGCAACATCTTTAGCCACTTCTTCAGCTCCATCAACATTAGCCGATAATCCAACAATTGTTGCAATTTTGTTACCAGCATGGATATAGGAACTCACAAAAGGAGCATTAACTTTTTCAAATCCTGAAAGTTCAATTTTTTCTCCAATTACACCTGTTTGTTCGATCAATTTTTCTGCAACAGTAATACCTCCGAAATCGGCGCTTAACAATTCTTCCTTAGAAGAGCTTTTCAAAGCCAGTTCGGCCAATTGTTTTGCCAAATTAACAAAACTTTCATTTTTTCCAACAAAGTCGGTTTCGCAACCAAGAACAATTACAGCACCTTCCGTATGATCATCATTCACTACAGCTATTGCTGCACCTTCTTTTGATTCTCTATCTGCTCTTTTTGCAGCAACTTTTTGTCCTTTTTTACGCAATATTTCAATTGCTAAATTAAAATCTCCATCCGATTCTACCAATGCATTTTTACAATCCATCATACCGGCTCCGGTAAATTTTCTAAGTTTATTTACTTCTGCGGCTGTTATTTTTGCCATTTTAGTTTATTTTTATTATTAAAAAATGATTTCTAAAAACCAATTTTAATTTATTATTGAATTATTTTTTATCGTCACTTGTAACTTCTGCCTTAGGGGCTTCTTCTACTTTGATTTCTTCTATAACAACTTCCTTAACCTCTTTAACTTCCTTAACCTCTTTAACTTCCTTAACCTCTTTAACTTCCTTAACCTTAGGCTGTTCTTTTGCTACTCCCTGAACCTCTTTTTCTTTACTGCTTTTTCTTTCTGCCAGCCCTTCTGCGACGGCATGGGTTAAATAAGAAAGTACTTTATCTATTGATTTTGATGCATCATCATTAGAAGGTATAACATAATCAATTTCTCTTGGGTCAGAATTCGTATCAACCATAGCAAAAATCGGAATGTTCAATTTCTGAGCTTCTGCAACAGCAATGTGTTCACGTTTAATATCAACAACTAATATCGCCCCAGGCAAACGGGTCATATCTGTAATAGACCCTAAATTCTTTTCTAATTTAGCTCGTTGACGTGTGATTTGAAGTTTCTCTCTTTTTGATAGAGCTTCAAATGATCCGTCAAGTTTCATTCTATCTATTTGACCCATTTTCTTTACTGCCTTTCTGATAGTAATAAAATTGGTCAACATACCTCCAGGCCATCTTTCGGTAATATAAGGCATATTAACACTTTCCGCCTTTTCAGCAACAATATCTTTTGCTTGTTTTTTAGTAGCTACAAAAAGTATTTTTCTACCTGACGCAGCAATTTTGTGTAAAGCATTGGTTGCTTCCTCAATTTTTGCAGCTGTTTTATAAAGATCGATAATGTGAATACCCTTACGCTCTGTATATACAAAAGGAGCCATGTTTGGATTCCATTTTCTTGTGAGGTGACCAAAGTGTACACCTGATTCAATTAATTCTTTAATTTCAATTTTTACCATTTTATTTTTGTTTACGTTCCTATGTTCTTTAGCAATACTTAAGTAGTTCCGACAATTCGAAGATCTTAAATATTTGGATGCTAAACTAAAATTCTGACATGACTCAGAATTTCTTTTTATTTATTTAATAATTCCGCTGTCTACAACAGATCTTGAGGTCATCCCAAGATCTGATGAGACCGTATATTCTATCGTTTAGAGAATTGGAATTTCTTACGAGCTTTTTTCTGACCGAATTTTTTACGTTCAACCATTCTTGGATCCCTAGTAAGTAATCCTTCAGGTTTTAATAAACTTCTATTTTCTTCATCAAGAGCAATCATTATTCTTGAGATCGCTAAGCGAATCGCTTCCGCCTGACCCGTAACACCACCTCCAAAAACTTTAGCCTTAATATCAAAAGCACCTAAATTATCAGTTAAAGTTAACGGTTGCAATACTTTATATTGAAGTGTATCTGTTGTAAAATACTTTTTAAAATCTCTGTTGTTCACAGTTATGTTACCTTTACCTTCAGAAAGATAAACACGAGCAACAGCAGTTTTTCTTCTCCCTATTTTGTGAATAGTTTCCATATTACCTAAAATCGTTTATGTTAATTGCTTTTGGATTTTGTGCTCCTTGACTATGTTCATTACCAGAATAAACATATAAATTTCTGAATAAAGCGCTACCAAGTTTATTTTTAGGCAACATTCCTTTTACAGCTTTCTCGATAATACGAGTTGGATCTTTAGCAAATAATTCATGCGCTTTAAGGAATCTTTGCCCACCTGGATAACCTGTATGACGAATATAAGTTTTGTCATTCCATTTGTTCCCGTTTAATTTAATTTTCTCTGCGTTGATAACAACTACATTGTCCCCACAATCAACATGAGGTGTATAGTTAGTTTTGTGTTTACCTCTAATTAGCACTGCTATTTTAGAAGCTAGACGACCCAACGTTTGACCGTCTGCATCAACCAAAACCCACCCTTTATTGACAGTGTTTTTGTTTGCTGATACTGTTTTGTAACTTAATGTGTTCACAATTAAATTTTTTGTATGATTAAACATCTATTTTCTCTTCTCGTTAAAGAGTTTGCAAAAGTACAACTATTTATTCATTTTGCAAACAGGGCATTGCAGATATTTATAATGGTATTTAGAAGAAATATTATGATGAAATCTATTCTTTTTTTAGGTAGGAAGATCTCTTAATATTGTTGACTGGTTTCTTAAAATTTCCTGATTTTTCTTTCTCGCTGATCGCTCAGATCGATGACAACCACAAAATCCGCGAAAACCGCGTGACTAATCCTTAGCAGACGACAGATAATCTCATAACTGAACATGAACTTACCATAGCATAAGAATCTATTTTATTCAACTCTAATGCGCTTCTAACCAATTTCTACCTTCTCCCATATCAACCGTTAAGGGAATAGAAAGTTTATACGCATTTTCCATTTCGTGTTT
>PVMS01041870.1_pt1 | contig 13534 bp, 10 predicted proteins | sample 1853461 | NCBI WGS metagenome assembly PVMS01 (sample SAMN08582032, study PRJNA380276) | Marine sediment metagenome, whole genome shotgun sequencing project. | isolation source: ocean sediment barecode stripped | collected 2017 | reverse complement strand
GTGGACGTGCACTTCTGGCCGCGCGTCGCTCCGGATCCGGTGAACCGCTGGCTGGCCAGTCTCCCCGCCGGCAGCCGCGTTCGCCTGGCCGCTTCGCACGTGAGCGGGCCCTCCGCAGCGCGCGCCCTCAGCCGACTGGCCGGACGGGGAGTCGACCTCGAGATCCTGGCGGAGTCGAGCGAGCGACGAGTCCCGGCCCAGATCGTGCGCCAGCTGTCGGCGTCGGGGGCGAGGATTCAGCGTATCGGCGACGGCGAGTGCTGGATCCCGATGCACGACAAGTTCGCGCTGGTGGAGACGCGGACTGAGCGCCGCTCGGTCTTCGGAAGCTTCAACTGGAGCGAACCGTCGCGGCGCTTCAACCGCGAAATCGGCGTGGTATCGGGCGATCCGCAGCTCTTCGAGGTTCTCGAGGAGCGCTGGTGCGAGCTCGGACAGGCCGCCTCTCCAGCCGCTTCGGCCCCCGATTGACGCTCGGCCCGGATTGACTCACCATTGCGCGACTGCGTCGTTCCCCCGCGACCGGTCCGACACTTGCGAATCTGGATAGACGCTACATATCAAGGTCGCTCACTCCGCGTGTTCGGCATGACGCTGCTCGAGCGCTTGCTCCATGCCGTGCGGAGCGCCGACGCCGAGATTGCAGAAGTCCGTGTCGAGCTGCCCACCGGCGTTCCCGTTCCCTCGGACCTTCCCGGCGAGCTCGCCGATGCCCTCCCTCTGCGCTGGTCGCATGGCAGTGAATCACTCGCCTCGCGACTCGACCGCGCCATCGAAGAAGCCGGCGGCGACTCGCTGGTCGTGCTCTCCGCCGATACCGTGGTCGACACCCGCGTGGTCCGTCAGCTCTGTGCCTCCAACGGCACGATGGCTTTCCGGGGCGGCGAGGGCGAGGAGCGTGGTGCGGCGCTGCGCATCGAAGGGGGCCTGGACAGCGAAGGGGCAGACGCGGAAGGGCGAGCCGAGCCCTGGTCCGTCCTGAGCCTGTCAGACGACCTGATCGCGCGTGGCGTCGCCAAGGAGCTTCACGAGGGCGACTTCGACACCTACCTGCCGATGCTGCGCCGCTCACTCGCTCCCTTTGCCTTCCGGATCACGAGCCCCGCCGTTCGCGACCGGTTCGAGCGCTTCCTCTTCTGGTCGAACTACAAGGGCTCGACCGACTTCCTGACCCGCTACGCCTATCCCCCCCTCGTCTGGATGATGGTGCGGCCGCTCGCGCGTTGGCGTGTCCACCCGAACTGGATCACCGGGATCAGCTGGCTGGCGACTGCCGCCTCGCTGCCGCTCTTCGCCGCGGGGGCCTGGCTTCCGGGCCTGGCCATGTCGTACCTGATGAGCGTGCTCGACTCGGTGGACGGCAAGCTCGCCCGGCTCACCTACAAGTCGTCGAAGTTCGGGCTCGTCTTCGACCACGCACTCGACATCATCCACCCGCCCCTCTGGTACATGGCCTGGGGCTACGCCCTCGGAGGCGGCAGCTTCACGGCCGCGCCGTTCCAGTGGTCCGTCTGGATGCTCGGGGTCTACGTGGCCGACCGCGTCATCACGGGCATCTTCAAGGGTCGCACCAGGCGCTCCATCCACGGCTTCACGCCGCTCGACGAGCGGATGCGCACCTTCATCTCTCGGCGCAACGTCAATCTCGCCTTCTTCACCGGGGCCCTGGCGCTCGACTGGGCGATCCCCGGCCTGCGAGCCGCCGAGTTCACGCTCTACGGCATCGTGATCTGGCAGGTGCTCTGCTTCGCCTGGCACTTCGAGCGCCTCGTCCAGTTCTGGAACGCCCGACTGCCGCGCTAGCTCCTCTCGTTGCCCCGCGCTTCTTCGGAGTCGGCACCTTCTGGTAGAGCGGTCGACACCTTGACGGTCACATTGCCATCCTCCATCGAGCGCCGCTCGCACGAGGTCGGGCACGGTTCAGGACCGGAGAGAATTCCCCAGGACGTGACGGGAGAGTGGCGCGAGGCATCCTAGGGGGCGGGAGGAAATCATGACCGAGGCAGAAAGAGGCTTCGCCGAGCGGCCCGACTACCGGATCAGCTACGAGCCCTGCTCCAAGCAGGTGAAGGTGGTCTTCAAGGGCGTCACCATCGCCGACACCCGCCGCGCGCTGCTCGTGCGCGAGACGCGGCTCCCGCCCGTCTACTACCTGCCCCGGGAAGACGTGCGCATGGACCTGATGTCGCGCACGGACTACCACACCCATTGCCCCTTCAAGGGCAACGCGTCCTACTGGACACTCCGGGTCGGCGACGAGGTGGCGGAGAACGTCATCTGGTCCTATGAGGAGCCGCTTCCCGAGGCGGACCCGATTCGCGGCTATGTCGCCTTCTATCGCAACCGCATGGACGCCTGGTACGAGGAGGAGGCCGAGGTCTCCATCGACCCGGTCACCGACACCCACGCCCACGGCAACCCGTTCGTCGATTGGCTGATGCGCGACGCCTGGGAGGCCAGCTCGACCGAAGAGCTGCTGGCGCGACTGGCGCGACAGATCGCGGCCGAGGGGATCCCGCTGATGCGGGCCGTCCTCCTCGTGCGCACTCTTCATCCGCAGGTGATGGGGGCGGTGCACTCCTGGAGCCGCGACGAGGACCGGGTGGAGCGCGTCGAGCTCTCCCACGACGTACAGGAGGAGGAGCGCTTCCTGGCCAGCCCCTTTGCCCACATCTTCGAGGGGCGCGGGGGCGTCCGACGCCGGCTCACCGGCCCCGACGCGCAGCTCGACTTCCCGATCCTGCGCGATCTGGCCGAGCAGGGCGCCACAGACTACGTCGCCCTGCCGCTCACCTTCTCCGACGGCAAGACCCACGCCCTGACCCTCGCCACCGACAACCCAGAAGGCTTCGACGTCGCGACGCTGGGCCACATCCACGAGCTGCTGCCGCTGCTCTCGCGATTGCTCGAGGTGCACCTGCAGCGCCACACGGCGCGCACGCTGCTCGAGACCTATCTCGGCCAGGGCACAGGCGAACGTGTACTCGACGGGTTGATCCGGCGCGGTGACGGCGAGGTCATCCCGGCGGTGATCTGGTGGGCCGACCTGCGCGGCTCGACTTCGCTTGCGGAGCGGCTGCCGCGCCAACGCTACCTCCAGCTCCTGAACCGCTTCTTCGAGAGCACGGCCGGCGTCGTCATCGACCACGGCGGTGAGGTGCTGAAGTTCATCGGTGACGCCGTGATGGCGATCTTCCCGCTGCGGGAGCACCCCGACGCCGGTGAGCGCGCGTTGGCGGCCGCCGACGAAGCACTGACCAGGATCGCGAAGGTCAACGCCGAGAGAGAGAGCCCCGACGAGCCGGAGCTGGCGATTTCGCTCGCCCTGCACCAGGGCGAGGTCAACTACGGCAACGTGGGGATCGCGGGGCGCCTCGATTTCACCGTCACCGGCCCGGCGGTCAACGAGGTCGCACGCCTCGCGGGGCTCTCCAAGTCCCTCGACCAGCCGGTGGTGACGTCGGCGGCGTTCGCCACCCTGGTCTCGGGAGGACTCACCGGCCTGGGCCGCCACAAGCTGCGGGGTGTGTCGGCGGAACAGGAGGTCTTCGCACCGATCGCCCGCGGCGGACCCGGCTCTTGAAACGAAGAGAGCGCCCCCACCGCAGCGGGAGCGCCCTCGCAGTTCGAAGTCGGGTCCGTGATCAGTTGCTGGGACCGATCTCGACGCGCCGGTTCTGGGCGCGGCCGTCCTTGGAATCGTTCGGCGCGACAGGCTGGGCCTCACCAACGCCCTCGGCGGAGAGACGGCTGGCACTGACGCCCTTGCTCACCAGGTAGTTCTTCGTCGCCTCGGCGCGCTGGTATGACAGGCCGTTGTTGTACTCGGCAGCGCCCATGCTGTCCGTGTGGCCGGTGATCGTGATATTGATCTCCGGGCACTCGCTCAGGCGCTCGACGGCGACGTCGAGAAGCGGCTTGCTCGACTCGGAGACATTCGCCTTGTCGAAGCCGAACTCGATGCCGCGGAGACGTACGATGCCGTCGCAGGGGCCCGCCGACGCAACCGGGAAGACGCCCGGGCCGATGAAGACCGCACGGGCGAGCTGCTGGACCTCGAAGTTGGAAGAGATCTGGGAGGCGTTGCGGTACGTGCCACAGCTCGTGAGACCCGCCAGGCCCTGCAGGAAGCTCGTGCCCTCCGGGTCGTCGCCGGTCTGCACGGTGTGGACGCAGAGCCCGCCCGTGTGCTCCTCGGAGAGCAGCTTGGCCACGCCCAGCGCGAGGCCGGGCTCGTCCGGCAGGCCGTCCGAGAAGATCACCAGCGCCGCACGGCCGCTGCGCCCTTCCAGTGCCTTGGCGGACTCGCTCAGTACGGTGTGGAGCGGCGTCGGGCCGCCCATGCCATCGACCGCGCCCATCACCTCCAGGCTCTCCGCCTGGCCGGCCAGGGCCGAGCGATTGAACGACGAGAGCGGCACGGTGTTGCGGTCGTCGCCGCCGAAGCCGATGGCGCCGGCCGAGTAGCCGCCGCCGCTCGCCGCCGGAACGTTCGCTTCGGGCATGGCCGCCACGAAGCTCCGGGTGAGCGCCTTGGCGTCGGGGAAGGTCTCGTTCACGAACTGCGTGCCGGAGGCGTCCGTGATCATGATGACGTCGTCGGTCACGCGCCACTCGGCCGGCTGGGGCTCGATCGGAGCGGCCGCGATCGGCTGCTTGTCCGACACATCCTTGCCGGAGAGCGCCGCACAGCCGAGAGCGGCAGCGGCGAGACACACGATCACAATACTGGAAAATTTCCGGGTCATGGGAGGCTCCTCACACTCAGGGATAAATGGGGACCGCCGAGGCGGGCCGGAGATACACTCTACCTGTATTCCTACCGCCCGTGCGAGTCGTCGGTTCCAAATTCTTGCGATCGACTGACCTCTGAGTCACCTCCCGACGTACCACGGCGCCCCTCACCGCCGCACCCGCAGTACCGGCAGTACCGGCAGCCGGAACGCATCGGCCCGCGGATCCGGCCGTTCCCGCGCGAGATTCCGACGGAATCCAGCCTGCGGACCCGACGGGAAGAACGCGCGGCTACAGATGAGGCCGGATCCCGCCGATTGCTCGCGGACGTGGAGACGTGTGCGCCATGACAGGCGATCGGAAGATCTGGATCCTCGACGACGGCGAGCTTCTCGAAATCCGCGACCTGCTTCGCGACGCCGGAATCCCGTTCGGCGAGGGGCATGCCCCGCCCGACACCCGGGTGCAGCTGTTGGTGACCAGCGCCCGGCGTGCCCTCCTCGACCAGGGAAAGGGGCCCGAATCCGACACCCATCTGATCCTCCTCCAGGAGTCGTCGCCCGAGCTGTGCAATGTGCTCGAAGGTTCCGGCTGCGGCCTCGTCATGCCGCTGCCCCTCAACATCCACGCGTTTACCCTGCTGCTCAACTACGCCCTCTACGAGGGACCCGAGAAGCGCTTTTCCCGCCGCGTGCTGCTCTCCGCGCCGGTCGAGATCAAGCGCGGGCTGCAGTGGATCGACGCCACGCTCATCTCGCTCTCACTGCGCGGGTGTGGTGTCGTCACGGACCTAGAGCTCCGAATCGGACGCGAGCACGAGCTGAAGCTCCCCACAAGCCTCACGGCGGGTGACGCGCTGACCCTGAACGGGCGGGCGCTCTCCTCGCGACCGGCGGCGGGCGGCGGGTTCGAGTCCGCGATGGCGTTTCGCCTGGCCGACGCGGGGGACCGGCGCGCCCTGATCGGCATCCTCGATCAGCACGGCCCAGGCGCCGAGCTGAAGCCTCGCGTCGGATCGACGGGGTCGGCGGCTGCCGTCGTTGCCGAGCCGGAGGGACTCCGTGGGGCGAATCCGCTCGGCACGGCCAACGGCGACGAGAGCGAGCGCCGAGGCGGCGAACGCAAGCACTTCACCCGCCGCGTGGTGGCCGCGGGTTCGGGCATCTCCCACGTATTGATCGGCCGCGATCTCTCCTCCGGCGGAATGCGCGTCCGACCCGATCCCGACCTCGAGATCGGGGACGTGATCAAGATCTCCGTGCATGGGCATCCGGGCCAGCCGGCGATCATGGTGAAAGCCAGGGTCATGCGAGACGACGGCGACCAGGGCATGGTGCTGCGCTTCGACGAGCTGCCGCGATCGATCCAAAGGCGGCTCGAGGAGATGGTGGCCAACCTCCCCGGACTGCCCCCGGGCAAGCGGAGCGACATCCAGGCGCCGGCGAACGTCATCGGCGAGGTCCTCGGCCGCGGCTGACGCCCCGATCCGCCCAGCTAGACTGACCGGATGCGCAGACTCCTCCCGATTCTGCTGGCGCTGGTCGCCACCGCCGCCCTGGCCGGGCGCGACGTCGACGTCCTCGGCCATACCCTGGATCGCATCGACGGATCACCGCAATCGCTGGGCGACTACCGGGGCCGGGTCCTGCTGTTCGTGAACGTCGCCAGCAAGTGCGGCAACACTCCGCAGTACGAGGGGCTCGAGTCACTCTACGAGACCTACCGGGATCGCGGGTTCGCGGTGCTCGGCTTTCCATCGAACGACTTCGGCGGCCAGGAGCCCGGCACCGACGCGGAGATCGCGAGCTTCTGCCACTCCACCTACGGCGTCCGCTTTCCCATGTTCTCCAGGATCCGCGTCAAGGGCGAAGACGCCCACCCCCTCTACCGGGACATCACCTCGCTGCCCGAGCCGATCGGGGGGCCGGTGAAATGGAATTTCCAGAAGTACCTGGTCGACCGGAGCGGAGCGGTCGTCGCACGCTACAGCCCGCGGACCCAGCCCGACGACGCGGCGCTCGTCGCTCGGATCGAAACGCTGCTCGCGGAGGAGTAGTCCCGGGTCAGCTTCCGCGAGTCAGCACGCGCCGGACGGCCCCGACCAGGTCCGCGGGCTCGAACGGCTTGGTGATGAAGTCCGCGACACCGCGAGCCGAGAACTGGTGGGCGGCCTGCTCGCGGTCGAAGCCGCTGACCAGCACCACCGGCAGCTCGGGATGGAGCTCGCGCAGCGCGAGGAACGTCTCTTCTCCGGAGAGGTCGGGCATGACGAGATCGAGCACGACGGCGTCGATCGCCTCGCCCTGCTCCCTCACCCTCTCGATGGCCTCCAGCCCTCCCCCCGCCGTCACCACCTCGAAGCCTGCTCGGGACAGGAACTCGGCGCTCAGCTCGAGCACCGCCTCGTCGTCGTCGATGACGAGAACGCGCGAGCCCGCGGCGGCCGGAGCCGGCTCTACCGGAACGGGAGAGAGGACTGCCTTGGGCGAGCGCCGCTGGCTCCGCGGCAGCAGCACCTCGAAGACGGTGCCAGCCAGCGGGCGGCTGTCGATGCGGATCGCGCCGCGATGGGCGCGTACGATGCCCAGCACCGCGGCCAGCCCGAGGCCCCGGCCCTGCGCCTTGGTCGTAAAGAAGGGGTCGAAGATGCGCGCCGCCACCGCGGGCTCCATGCCGATGCCGTCGTCGCCGACCCGGAGCGTGACGTATTGGCCCGCAGAGAGCCCCGCGCCGCCGACCGCTTCGCCGAGCTCCTCCTCGTCGACGGCTCGCGCGCCGGTGCGGATTCTCACCACACCCCCGTGGTCCGTCATCGCGTCGGAGGCGTTCACGACGAGATTCAGCAGTAGCTGCCGCAGCTGGGTCACGTCGCCGTCAACGGCCGGGAGCTCCTCCTGCAGGTGGGATTCGATCCGCACCTTCTTCGAGACCGACGCACGCAGCAGGTCGATCAGTTCGCCGACCACCCGGGACAGATCGAGGGGCTCGAGCGCCACCGCCGCCTTGCCGGAGTAGGTGAGGATCTGCTCGGTGAGGCCCGAGGCGTACTCGGCCGCCGCCCGGATGCGCTCGAGGCGACGGCGGTGCACGGGCTCCTCGTCCTTCCCATCGCCGAGTGCCAGCTTCACGTTTCCCAGGATCACGGTGAGGACGTTGTTGAAGTCGTGGGCGATGCCGCCGGCCAGGCGGCCGAGGCTCTCCAGGCGCTGCATCTCCCGCATGCGCAGATCGAGGCGACGGCTGCCCTCCTCCGCGCGAACGCGGTCGGTCACGTCGCGCACGGCGCCCACCACCCGGTAGACGCCGTCGGCCTCGTCGAGCACCGTCCCCAGACGGACGTTGATCCAGCGCACTTCGCCGTCCTTCGTGACGATGCGTGTCTCCACCGAATCGCGATCCGCATCGCGGGAGCCGAACAGCGCGCGGACGTCGAATTCGAGCCGGGCGCGATCCTCGGGGTGGACCACGTTCAGCCAGCCGAGGTCCTGGAAATCCTCGGCGCCGTAGCCCGTGATCTCCCGGACGGCGTCCGTGATCCACTCGGTGCGGACGTACCCGCCGCGGGCGATCCGCCCGGCGAAGGCAAAATCCGAGGAGAGCTCCGAAACGACTCGGTAACGCGCGGTCTGCTCCTGGACGCGCTCCTCCAGCAGCTCGCCCGCCCGCGCGAGCTCCCGGCGGCCGATCTCTCCCCAGGCCGAGAGCTGGAGCGCCAGCAGCATGGGAGCGCTCACCAGCCAGGCTCCGACCAGCGGGGTGGGGATCGTGCCGCCGCGGAACATCGCCAGGGCCGTGGCGGCCTCGAGCACGGCGATGGTAACGAGCGCAGGCATCAGGAGTGCCTGGCTGGGCGTCCGCGGTCCGTGGGTGTCCGCGCCGGTGACGATCACCGCGGCGAACAGGACGAACGAGACCTCGAAGGTGAGCGCGAGGCCCTGGGCCAGCTCGGGCTGGCCGGCGATCTGAGCGGCGCCGCGGCCGAGTCCGATCGCGAGCGCAGCCAGCGGCAGCCAGAGCGGGACGTCCCGCGCCGAGTAGCGAAGCGCGCCTGCAACCAGCAGCGCGGGGTAGAGCGTCCCCAGGCCGAAGCCCACGAGGTGGGTCCAGCTGGCCTCGCCCAGGAGCAGCGTGCCCGCACCCGAAATCAGGAGGCTGGTGCAGGCCCAGGCCCACCACGTCGTGGGAGCCGACTGAAAGCGCCGCAACATCGCACCCTCCCCGGAGGCAGCGCTACATCCTAACACCGACCCCCGTTGAAGAGACAGCGTTTCACTGTGGCGAGCGCAGCTTATACTGCCTCCCGGTCCGATCCGCACCCGGAGGAAAAGAGACGATGGCAGGGTTCCTGCTCCGCTTGGCGATCGGCGCCGCCAGCCTGTGGGTCGCGTCGCGCCTGATTCCCGGCATGCACATCGAAGGCACCGCGACGCTGCTGCTGGCGGCATTCCTGCTCGGCTTCGTCAACGCCGTGGTACGACCGATTCTGGTGCTGCTCACGCTGCCCGTGACGATCGTTACCCTGGGCCTGTTCCTGCTGGTCGTGAACGCCGCCATGCTGGCGCTGGTGGCGGTGCTGCTCGACGGCTTTCAGCTGGCGGGCTTCGGCTCCGCCGTCCTCGGCTCCATCGTCGTGGGCGTGGTGAGCTGGCTGGCGTCGTGGTGGGTCGGCCCGACCGGCCGCATCGAGGTGATGGTCGTCCGACGCGACGAGCCCTATCGCTAGGGCGCTGCAGCGCAAGCAATCGACCGGCGACGTCCGACGCTAGGGCGCTGCAGCTGCCGGGGCGCCCCGCTCGTGCACGAGCAGGCTCCTCTTCTCGCCGAACAGCACCGTGATCTTCCCGTTGCCGGCGATCCTCTGGACGATGCCGAGGCCGAGCGTCGGGTGCTGGATGCGGTCTCCGGACTGGAAGCTCTCGCTGATCGCGTAGCTGCGCACCGGGCGGGACAGGTCGGCCTCCACCGGGATGTCGGCGGGGTCGATCTGCTTGGGCTTCGGCCGGGGCTTGGGGCGGACCTTGCCCGCGCCGTGCTCCCAGGCACGGGTGAGACGCGGCGCCCCATCGAGCACAGGTCCGGACTCGCCGTAGCTCCAGCCCGGGTCGCCCTCGAGCTCGCAACCGGCGAACAGGACCGTCACACCGATGTGCTCCTCGATCTCACCCGCCAGCCGTTGGAGCTCCTTGATCCAGGCGGCGCCCTTCTGAGCCTCGCGCTTGCGGCAGAGCTCCCAGTAGCGCGGACTGCCGAGGAGCATCAGGATCGGGGGCTCGTCGACGACCTCGCGGCCCGCCTTCTCCTGGATCTCCTTGCGCAGCGGCTCCAGGTTCGCCTTGGCCACGGCCGCGTTGGCCAGACCTTCGAGCAGCGCGCGAAGCGGCGTATCCCCGGTGCGTCCGCGAGCGGCGCTGGGCGCCAGGAACTTCGCCTGGACGATCACCATGCGGTCCTCGGGTCCCACGCCCAGCAGGTCGATCCTGCCGACCCCCTTGTTGGGATCCTCATCACCCTGGCTCTTGTCCTCGGCCGCGCTCTTCAGAGGAATCTGGGCGTGGACGAACTCGACCTCGCCGCCGTCCTCGGGCAGCGGGAGCCGGGCTCCATCCCGACGGCAGTACTCCGCCAGTACCAGCGCGAAGTGCTCGTCGTCCCGCCCTGGCTTGCGCTCGGCGGCGAGGCGGCTGTTGTAGGCGACGAAGTACTTCTTGCCGGCCTCGGCGCGATCCGGCGCGTTGGCGAGCTCCGTCTCATAGAGACCGTTCAGTCCCTCGCCTTTCAGCTCCTTCGCGGCGGCACGAAAGCCAGCCGCCTTCTTCACTTCCTTGTCGACCGCAAGATCGACGAGCGGATGCAGACTCAAAGGGGGTCCCCTCCCGGCGCGGATGATACCGGCGTTGAATCCCGGGGGGCAACCGGACCGGTGCACCCCACCGAACCGGCACCCTAGCAGCCGCGTGGGGTGCCGCGCCCGGGGGGGGCCGCTGGGAGGGGCTGGGTGGGCTCCAGCCCTCATTCGGCGAGCGAGGCGGCGAGCGCCCCCACGTTGCCTCGGCGCCGGAGACGCGTGATCGCGCCCACCTGGATCTGACGCACCCGCTCGCGCGACAGCCCAATGCGCTCGCCGATCTGCGAGAGGTTCACCGGCGGCTCGCCGCCCAGCCCGAATCGCCATTCGAGGATGCAGCGCTCGCGGGCGTCGAGGTCCTCGAGCAATCCGTCCAGGTGATCACGGAGCTGCCGGCGATCGATCTCGTCCACGGGATCGTCGACGGCATCATCCGCCAGCCGATCCTCCCAGGTGATCGAGTCGTCGTCGGTGACCGACTCCTGTGTCGACCGGATGCGCTGCATGGTGGCAAGCAGCTGCTCGACCTCCCCGACGCTCATGCCCAGCGGCTCGGAGAGGTCGTCCGGCGTGGGCTCCCGGCCGTGTACGACCCGGAACTCACGATCGATCCGGCGGAAGCGCAGCTGCGCATCGTAGAGATGCGACGGGACGCGGACCGTGCGCGATTGATTCTGGATCACGCGGATCAGGGACTGCTCGATCCACCACACCGCGTACGTCGAGAAGCGGTGGCCCCGTTCCGGGTCGAACTTCTCTGCCGATCGCATCAGCCCGAGGTTCCCCTCCTGGATGAGATCCGAGAACGACACGCCGAGGTTCCGATAGCGCTTGGCGATGCTCACGACCAGGCGGAGGTTGCGCTCGACGATCGTCTGCAGACCCACGGCCCGCTCGGACACTGCGCTGCGAGCCTCGCCCAGCAGCCGGCGGGTCTGGCGATCCCCAGGCGGTGCCACCTCGATCTGCTCGAAGACCGAGAGCAGGATTTCGAGCGCAATCTCGGCGCGGCGGATGGCGCGCACGATCGCGCGGTCCCGCGCCTCGCCGGGCTCGAGCTCGAGCTGCCGCTCCGCTCGGCGGAGACACCGATCGACGTGGCGGGTCCAGTCGCGTCCGTCGCCGGCGCGGTAGCCGGCACCGAGCAGCCCGGTCACGAGACCAGCCTGGCTGCGTGCCCGCCAGCGCCCAACCAGCAGCTCCGCGGCCTCGGGAAGCGCGGTGATCGCGTCCCGAAAGGCCTGCTCGTCGCGGTGGACGCCCCGCGACAGCGCGACGAGCTCTTCGTGGGAGAGCAGCGGGATTCCAGCGAGGCCCTGCATGTAAACGTCCAGGCTCTCGCGAGCCGTCCCGGACGGGTCGCGGCCGAGGGGCTCCCGAAAGACGTTCCGACTGGCTGCCATGCACTTGAGATGCTGCAAATGGCGCGGCGTCTCCCGCCCCGCGGCGCTCCCCGCGGGGTTACAGACGAGCCCGACCGACGCGCGGGCGATCCTGCCAGGAGATTCGCGCGCCGTCGGGTCCGGATGCCGCGCCGTCGCAGGTTGCGTCGTCGCTGTCGCCAACCGGGCGAATCCGGGCACGGGCTCCCCGCTGCGGCTCGTCCCGCCGCGGATTTGCGGTTGAGTTGCTGCACCGCTCCTCCGATGAGCCTCCAGAGGGGTGTAGATGGCGGCGTCCATATTCGACTTCGTTGCCGACGAGATCGAGAAGCGCACCGAGCTCGCGAAGCTCGAGGCCCGGGGCACCGTACGCCTCGCCCTCAAGGAAGGCGGACTGGATGCCCGCACCGTTACCGGTGAGCAGATGGCCGTGATCCTCACGAAGGTCATGCCCGGCGAGATGCGGTCGCGCGGCGTCGAGAACGCAGACGAGGTCTGCGAGGGCATGGTCACCGCCTTCAAGGCCCAGCACCCGACCGGCGCGCCCGCATCGGGGGACGAGAGTCCGGAGGCGATCTTCCGACGCCTCGCCGCGTCCTGACGCGACACCCTCACGCAAATCGATCAGCGCCCCTCACGCGAGTCCATCAGCGCGCCAGGCGGCCGCCTCCCCGACGGGTGAAGGGTGAACGCCGTAAAGTCGGCGCAGCCCCTCCTCCGGCGGCGCCCGACCCCCGGGATGGCGGCGAAAGCGCTACGCCCGATGTGCAGAAAATGCGTAGAAACGCCGCCAACCCCCCATTTGGGTGAGGTCCGCGCCCACCCGGAACCGGCATCCTCGGGTCGAATCGAGACGAGGAGGGACAGAGTCGGAGCGACCCTGGACACTCGCGACGGCCCTGTTGCCCGAATGGGCACCCGCCACCGATCGATTCGAGACAGAGGACCAGAAAACGCCAACAAAGTCCGCATCCTGTCTTTCCTCAGAGGCCCGCCTTCGCCAGAAGGCGGGCCTCACCCTTTTCGGGTTACCCCACGCTCGCCGCCCGCCCTCCAAATCGTACACACGTGCGGATCCGTCGCGTATAATGATCAGGTGCCGACGCGGGCGAAAGGCCTGCCCGCGAATCAGGGTGTCTGAGCATGATCGAGCGACGCGCCCTCGCTCTCGTGGAGAAGATCTACGACGCGGTCGTCGAACCGGACGCGTGGAACGACTTCCTCGGGCTGCTCTCGGACGAGCTGGGCGGAGCCGCGATCCAGCTCTCGCTTCGCCTGCCCGGGCGGCTGCCCACCCCAGAGAACTTCTTCAGCATCCACCTCTACGACGAGTACCACCCGGTCTTCGTGAAGCACATCGTCGAGGGGCTGCCCTGGAGTAACGGCGACCCCGAGGCCTTTCGCGGACGTTTCGGCCTGGCCAGCGAGGTGGTCACCCAGGGCGATCCGGAGAACGGCTCGTTCTACGCCGACTACATGGAGCCCCAGGGTCTCAGCGCCGAATGGCCGGTCTGCCACATGATCGCCGTGGACGGAGGCAGGCCACTCGCCGGTGTCGTCATCTACCGACGCT
>PVMS01101528.1_pt1 | contig 13535 bp, 12 predicted proteins | sample 1853461 | NCBI WGS metagenome assembly PVMS01 (sample SAMN08582032, study PRJNA380276) | Marine sediment metagenome, whole genome shotgun sequencing project. | isolation source: ocean sediment barecode stripped | collected 2017 | reverse complement strand
CTATAGCTTAAATCTCAACATAGCACCCATTCCATCTATTTTTTTCGAAGCTTTTTCATTAAATAAAATTTCAATCTCCGCTTTCTGTCTAAAAGCTTCTTCCATTGCGTCATCCACTACATCAACAACCGCTACAGGCTCAATCCCTTCCGGGCAAAGACCCTGTTTCTTTTCCATTAATAACACTCCTGATTCGGGACAGATAAAACCAGGGGAGCTAAATCCCTCTGTTACAAGAAGTACCCTTACCTGTCCGTTCATTAGCGCTTTCAATGTGGGTTTGACCCCGTTTACAGCAAACCTCGATCCGAGTTTTTCTTCAAATTCATCTAAAAGCTTCTTTTCCTTTCCTGCTTTGAATATTTCTAAAGCGTCAAGGGTAGCTTCATAAATTTGGGAAGGTTTAATTGTATCAAGGTCCACCGTAATGTCCCCGACTAATTTGTCCCTGAGGTATGTATGCAAATGATTTGAGAAATCTGTAATATTCTCTTCTATACCTCCCAATACTAACCGATTGAACTTAGCAGAATTGAAATAATCAAAAAGTTTCTCGGAGACGTATTTATAATGCTGGTGTCTCTCATTCTCTATTGTTCTATTAAATCGGTATTCACCGTATCCTTGTGAAACGTTTCCGCTGCCTTTGCTAATAGAAACTCTCTGCTTAAATTTACCTTCTGGAGACCTGAATTTGGTAGTCCGCGATGCTCCGGGGTAGAAAAAATCAAGAATCTCCTGGGCCCCGTTCAGATCCAGTCTAAAGATTCGGGCTTTTTTTCGGTCAATAACAACTGTGACAATATTTCTATAATCATCATTTATCTTAATGCACTGTCCTAAAAGTGGAGATCTATCGATTACAAGTTGATTGCGGTAAACCAATGGAAGCTTGAAAACTACCCAAAAATTACTTTTGGAGGCGGAGAAAATGCAAACTCCTCTACATTCTGTAAGCTTATCTGCGTTATCAATATGATTAATAATTTTATTAAAGTCCGACTCTGTCGATTCCAAAGCAGATTTGCCTATATTTCTTTTATTTAGGTTAACTCTCTGCTTTTTGATGAGATTCTTTAGAGTCGTTTTATACTTGAAGTTTCCCCTATCACGCGGGCCCAATTTAAGATAAAGAGAAGTAATAGGATATTCATCATTATGGTACTCCAACAATTTGTCAATGCGGCCTTCAAGATCCATATGCGGCCTCCTTATGTTCAGATAATTGATGATTAAATGCCTTAGTATTCACTGATTGTTCATAGATTACTTTCCGCGTTCACAAATTACGGAGCTTTTGTCATAAGAACATATCCCTATAGCGCCGGCCTGGTAAATATTAAAAATGATCCAGGTGTACTCTGGAAGATTAGATATGTCATCCTCAAAGATTACTCTTAGCTCTATCCCCGATTTTGTGCCTCCGGGGTAGCCTATGTCAGGAAGCTCCTTTCTTTGTTTAGCATATATGGAAAGGATATTCCCGTAACTAGGATTTTCAGCCGGTGTCACAAGAATTCCACCTCTCCCGCTCTCTGAGAGCAGATAAGCTGTAAACTCTTTTGGTTTTTCCTTTTCCACAATTACTTGACCCTTTGTAAGCTTAACCGTGTGGACTTTCTCAGCACCCGATGGACTAGGCCATACCAGGATAAAAGATATCAATAGTATAGACATAGTGGCAACTAATATTCGTATCATTGATTCTCACCTCACTTTAATTAAAATAGAGTCCGGCTTAATTAACAGGCTCAGAAAAATTAACTACATTGGACTACTAATCTTAATGTAATCATTATAACTCATTCTTATCGCGTCCGTATGAGTTCCGGCATTGAAAACGATTTCTTCATCTTCCGATAAAGCTGAAGCAGTATAAACGGGCATGTCATAAAAGTTTCCAAAAGGTGTCATAGCTCCTACTTCACAGTCCGGGAATAAATTTTTCAATCTTATACAATTTTATGATGGTGCAAGATGTGTGCCACCAGATGAGCCAAACTTAACTTCCCGATATATTTAGGAATTGTTGTTTCGCTAAGCTAATCAACGGGAAACATATGTCAGAATCTAGTACAATTCCGTATTGTTAACTAAGCTAAAGGTTCTCGCACTAGGGAATTACCAGAGTAGAACATCGAGATGATAGAATTACATTTTCCGTAACGCTGCCTAAAAAGAGCTTCTGAATTTTGCTCTTGGAATGGAAATTGATCACGGTTAAATCTATATTGTAAACCACTAATTATATCAGATTAAAAAGATAACGGCTCATGTAATATGTAAACGAGCCGACTTCGAGACTCTAATTCACTTAAGGAGTTTTATGCTTCTCTAACTTCTCTCTGGTTGCGTCTGCTCTGCCATCGTATCAGTTTATATAATTCGGCGATAATGAAAACGGGGAGGGCAATAATGAAAATTAGGATCCAATCCTCCAAAGCTAAAGACGTAGTATGCAATGCTCGTTGCAGGAAGGGTATATAAACTGCGCATACCTGCAGACCGAGAGTACTAACCCAAGCGATCAGTAACCACCGGTTGGTAAAGTAGCCTATAACCGAAAGCGGTGCTCTAAGAGAGCGGAAATTGAAGACATTCATTTTTTCCAATACTATAAGACCTGTAAAAGCTACGGTTTGAGCCTTAATAAGTGCCCCCTCCTGCCCACTAGTCAAATAATGATGAAAAATCCATAGTGTGGCAGCCCCCATATATCCTCCCAGCAATAGAATCTTTGTTATCCCGCTACGATTGAGAATCGGCTCTTTGGGGTCACGGGGCGGGCATTCCATAATACCTTCTTCAGGAGGCTCCACTCCCAATGCTACTGCCGTCATACCGTCAGTGACAAGGTTCATCCATAATATTTGTACAGGTAGTAAAATAAGAGGACCCCCCAGCAGGATATTTACAAATATGGCGAAGACCTCTCCCATGTTGGAAGATAATAGGTAACGGACGAATTTCTGAATATTGTCATACTGACGGCGCCCTTCCTCGACTGCTCCTATTATGGAGGCAAAATTGTCATCTGTAAGGATCATATCCGATGCGCCTTTGGCAACTTCAGTTCCACGAAGACCCATAGCAATCCCTATGTCTGCCTTTTTGAGTGCGGGAGCATCATTAACGCCGTCCCCTGTCATTCCTACTACATGCCCCATGCTCTGTAGCAGATTCACGATCCGGAGTTTATCTTCGGGAGTGGTTCGTGCAAAGAGAGCTTCTTTCTCCAGTGCGCCGCGTAATGCTTCATCATCCATTTCGGAGAGCTCTTTACCGGTTATTGCCTCTTTAGCAGGCATTCCAATGCTTTTAGCTATAGCTAAAGCAGTGGGAGACGCATCACCTGTTATCATAATGCTACGTATCCCGGCACTCCGGGCTAAGCGGACTGCCTTGGGGACTTCGGGGCGCGGAGGATCTATTATGCCCACGATTCCCAGTAAAGTAAGGTTTTGTTCGACGTGCTCTTCGTCTAATGCAATGTCAGTAGGCAGAGTACGGCGCGCTATAGCAAGTGTGCGGAGACCTTGCTCTGCAAGTGCAAGATAAGCAGAACTAGCTGCAGCCCTATCTTCATCATTTATATTCCGATCTACTTCTCCATCTAAGATACGTGTACAACGTTCCAAAATCACTTCGGGAGCACCCTTGACATGGGCTATTAAGCCGGCGGGCGATTGCTCGATTACCGTCATCCGTTTGCGAAGGGAATTAAACGAGAATTCGCTTACGATGTGAGGGAGCTCCTCTAGGTGTAAACCCGCTTTATTAGCAGCTACTACAAGGGCCGCCTCGGTTGGTTCCCCGATTGCAGACCAGCCACGCTCGTCTTTAGCAATTCGTGCATGGTTGCAATGAAGCCCACTCTCAAGAAGTGTTATAAGATCTCTTTGTATGCTATGATCAATTTTCTCCCCATTTTTTTGAAAATTGCCTTTTGGAGCATAACCCACACCAGTTACTTCAAAACCCCCTGAAGGAAGCCAAATGCGCTGAACGGTCATTTGGTTTTGTGTGAGTGTCCCGGTTTTATCAGTACATATAATAGTAGCGGAGCCTAATGCTTCACCCGCCTGCAAACGACGAAGCAACGCACGCCGCTTTACCATAGCGCGTATACCGAGTGCCAACGTGATTGTTACCACTGCGGGCAAACCTTCAGGCACCACTGCTACAGCGAGAGCCACGCCTGTCAGGAACATATCGAGTAAAGGTTTACCCAAAAGCCATCCTGAAAGTGCTACTATCGTCGAAATAATGATGGCTATTATTCCTAACTGTTTGCCCAAAACTGCGAGCTTACGTTGTAAGGGTGTTGCTTCACTGGCTACAGTTTCTGTTAACCGAGCGATGCGCCCGAATTCTGTAGCCATACCTGTTGAAATAACAACACCCTGAGCTCTTCCGTTAGTAACTGCAGTTCCCATCCAAGCAATTGATGATCTTTCAGCAAGAGGGGTATCCACAGGGACAGTATCTATTACTTTGCTTACGGACGTTGACTCCCCGGTTAACGAAGATTCATCAATTTTAAGGTTGATGCTTTCAAATAGCCTCAGATCTGCAGGTACTCGATCACCTATACTCAGCAAAACAAGATCTCCGGGAACCAGATCCTTGGCATCAATGGTTTGATTCACCCCATCTCGCACCACTTCGCAGCGCGGCTCGAGCATCTGCTTTAGCGCCTCAATCGACTTCTCGGCCTTCCATTCCTGGACAAATCCGAGTACGCCGTTTAGCAATATGATTACCAAAATGGTAATCGCATCTCCTATTGCTCCAATAGCCAGAGAGACGGCTGCCGCAATTAGCAATATCAATATCAGAACATCAATGAACTGGCGAGCAAATACTGTATACCAATGGACCTTGTGAGTAGATTGCAGTGTATTAGTGCCATACTCCTGCAAACGACTCTTGGCTTCTTGGGTGCTGAGGCCACTTTCAAAATCGGTATTTAAGTTAGCAATTACAGAATCTATATCTAAAGAATGCCAAGGCAAGACTGGGGATTTATCTTCAGTAAGAACTTTTTGTTTTTCCATGTGTATCACTTAAAAGTATTTAGGGGTACTACCAGGACAGGATAAGGCGATAATGAGATAACTGCACTGGTAGTGCTGCCAACATAAATCCGATCGGCGATTCTGCACTTTCTTCTCCCCAGCATAATAATAGGATTACTCATTTTTTCCTTTGCATATTCGATTATGGCTTCTTCAGGCAATCCTTTCAGCATTTTTACTACAGGGGCTCTTAAATTGTGTAGTATTTCATCTACTATAATACTTAAATCAGACTCTACATCTTCAATATCTTGTCCTCCGTCACCATGTATATGAATAACGTGAACCGGATAGTTCCAATGTTCAGCGCAGTCTCTGCAAAACTCTGCCAGTTCTCTAGAACTTTCCTCAAGATCCAAGCAGAGCAGGATTGAGTTCGCACAATGTGGCATTTGATTTTCATTCATTTGCAGATTCTCCAATTCACGTTCTAAGTTCTTCTCCCCATTTGCGAACTAATAAAGCAAAACCAAATGGCACTGTTACCGCGGTGAATGAAGCTGCCGTAACTAAAGCGGTAAAGAGTCCTATATCAATGATAGAAGCATCAAACAGCAATTTTGCTACTATTATTTCAGTTGTAAGCCTTGCATCTAAACCTACCCCTACAACCAGAGCTTCACGAAAATTCATTCTTTTCATCGGCACCATAATAAATACTCCAATTAACTTGCCAAGTGTGCCAGCAAGGTATAGAAGGATAATAAGCTTGGGATTCTGAACTATACCCTGCAAATCAACGCTTAGTCCGACCCAGAGGAAAAATATCAATCCCAAGAAGCCATAGCTTATGGACTGTATAGTTTGAGTAACTCGAGTTCCGATGTCACCCATATTATTAAATGTGGGACGCATCAGGACTCCGGCAATGATAGCACCAACGACCATACCTAATCCAGTGTATTCAGACAGGCCTCCCAGACCGAACAGTATCACCATGGAAAGCAACATCAAGTTTCGGGGGCGGCGCGGCAACCACTGAGCTAATAGAGATATTAGCCAACGGTAACTTATAAACGATATAAATAAAAAAAGAAAAAGACCAACTATAATGCCGGTTAGATTTCCTGTCATATCACCTGCTTTTTTACCTATCCATACCGATACAATAGCGATCAGAATCACTTCTATTACATCATCCAATACACCTGCACCTATTATGAAAGATCCGACTCGGGTGCGGATGAGTCTAAACTCATCCAGAATAGGAACTATAACGACTTCAGCGGTGGGCATCCGAGTAAGGCCGATTACAAAAGCTATCATCCAGCCATAACCCATAGTGAGCATTACTATCAAGCCAAAGAGAAAGGGTACAACGGTATTTAATACGGTTAGCCATATTATATCCCCACCCAAACCACGCATTTTATTTAGATCGATCTGAAGGCCGATAAAGAAAAGTAGAAACAATACGCCAATCTCGGCTAGGAAGGCTAGGGGTACTTGAAATTCAGCTGTAAGGAGACGCTCGCCTATAGGAGTGTAATGTACAATCATGGCAACCAAGAGAGCGCCAAGTATTCCTGGAATTCGTACTCGTTCCAGTAACCCTGCTAGAACATAGGTCAATGCAAAAAGTAAAGACAGGTCTAGTAAGAGCTCACCAATTTGATGTTCGGTCATGCTAGAACCTCAATCAAGTCTAAAATGGTTTTAAATAGAATCTGAAATAAAGTTTTAGCGTAATCAATGTTTTTTAGCCTTTGATGCTTTGTGAAGCTTATTTTCCATTTCTACGACCTTTAGGGTAGTTTTCATTACCGAATCGGCATTGAGGGAAATTGAATCTATTCCTTCTTTCACAAGGAACTCGGCGAATTCGGGATAGTCACTAGGAGCCTGTCCACAAATGCCGCAATGCCGATTGTTGCGTTTAGCCCCTTCGATAGTCATCGAGATCATTTTCATTACGCCCGGATCTCTCTCATCGAAATCGTGCGCTATTAATTCAGAATCCCGGTCGACGCCCAGCGTTAACTGCGTGAGGTCGTTCGATCCGATCGAAAACCCGTCGAATAGTTTACTGAACTCATCTATAAGTAGTACATTGTTAGGTATCTCACACATTACGTACACTTCAAGACCGTTTTCACCTCTTTTAAGGCCGTTTTTTGCCATCTCTTCCAGGACTTTTCCTGCCTCATCAATTCTGCGGCAAAAAGGAATCATAATTACCAGGTTAGTTAGTCCCATATCGTCACGAACCCTTTTCATGGCTTTGCACTCTAGTGCGAAACCCTCTCTGTACCGTTCATCGTAATAACGGGAGGCACCGCGGAAGCCGATCATGGGGTTTTCTTCTTCAGGTTCGAAAAACTCACCACCTATCAGACTCGCATATTCGTTAGTCTTAAAATCACTCATTCGCACAATGACAGGTTTTGGATAAAAGGCAGCGGCTATTGTTCCCACCCCCTCTGCTAATTTTTCAACGAAGAATTCTTCTTTGTTTTTATAACCATACGTAAGATAATAAATCTGATTTTGAGTTGAAAAATCAGTTACATTTTCGGGATGTACTAGGGCCATGGGGTGTATTTTAATGTAGCTTGTGATAATAAATTCCATCCTGGCAAGTCCCACACCGTCATTTGGTATCCTGGATAAAGAAAAAGCTAAATCAGGGTTTGCAAGGTTCATCATAATCTTGGTCGAGGGTCGTTTTAGACGTCCGAGAGCAACCTTTTCGATATGGAAATCTATGACTCCGTCGTAAACAATTCCCTCGGTGCCTTCGGCGCAACTTAGCGTCACGTGCTGTCCCGTCTTAATATTCTGAGTCGCATTCTCTGTCCCCACTACGGCTGGTATCCCCAGCTCACGGCTCACAATTGCCGCATGACATGTTCTTCCGCCCCTGTTTGTTACAATTCCTCCTGCAGTTTTCATAACGGGTTCCCAGTCCGGTGTAGTAGTGTTAGCTACAATTATCTCACCCGGCATTACTGAATGCAGCTCATCTATATTTAAGACTACGCGGGCTTTGCCGCTTGCAATCTTTTCTCCAACACTTTTGCCGGTGGCAATTACATTTCCTTTCCCATCCAGCACATACTTTTCGAGCACTCCCATATCCCTTTGCGATTGAACCGTTTCGGGCCGTGCCTGAACTATGAATAATTCACCGCTCGTGCCGTCCTTTGCCCATTCAATGTCCATCGGCATGAGCTTGCCCGATTTCTCCGAGTAGTGTTCCTCTATTTTTATCGCATAGTCTGCGAGCGTTAGGATATCATCGTCTGAAACCGAAAAACGTTTGCGATCAACCACAGGCACTTCCACATTCCGTGTTAAAGCTTTGCTCTCACCGATTCCATATATCATCTTAATTTTTTTTTGTCCGAGATTTTTTCTGATTATTGCTTTATGCCCATTTCTGAAAGTTGGCTTAAAGACATAATACTCATCAGGGTTAACGGCACCTTGGACTATGTTTTCCCCGAGTCCGTAACAAGCGGTAATGAGAATAACATCGCGAAATCCGGTCTCAGTATCCAGGGTGAATGTAACTCCGCTTGTAGCCAGGTCGGCACGGACCATCTTCTGAACGCCTATCGAGAGCGCAACTTGGAAATGGTCAAAGTTGTTGTCTATCCGGTACGATATTGCCCTATCGGTAAATAGGGACGCGAAGCACTTAGAGCATGCTTCTTTAAGAGTGCTGTAACCGCTTATATTGAGATATGTTTCCTGCTGTCCTGCAAAGGAAGCAGTAGGCAAATCCTCCGCTGTGGCTGAGCTTCGCACTGCCACATCAGGGCGGGGTCCGTATTGTTCGGATAGTTTGTCGTATGCCAGTTTGATTTCTTCCCATAGATCTTCCGGAATACCTGCGCTTAAGATTAATTCTCGGGCCAGTTTGCCTCTTTCAGATAGGTCGATAACATTACTTTTATCCAGACCCTGCATTAGTTCTTTAAGTTGATCCGTTATCCCGGACGAGCTCAGCACATGCCAGTATGCATCTGCACTGATTGCAAAGCCGTTTGGAATTTTAACACCTTTAGGAGCGAGCTCCTTGTACATCTCACCAAGAGAAGCATTTTTCCCTCCAACAATGGGAACATCTTCGATCCCGACCTCATTAAACCAGCGAATGTATTTTGGATTCTCCTTCATTGCCCTTTCCTTTCTAATTTTTCTTTACATATGTCAATCTTATTATACTCGTAACAATAAAAACAATTTGGTGTATGTTACAATTCATTACATAAATCTGACTCATATTTCTATTGTTTGCAAGATTTATACCAGTACGAAATTTAGTATTATTTTAAGCTTTGATTCGTTAGATCATTAACATATAAATGTCAGGTGTAAGAATTTCTGACAGTTTGCGAGAAATGTTTAGGTGTGCTAGTTCTATAATTTTGCGGTTCGCAATGATGAGACTACATTGATATGAAGTCTTTTGATTTAATTTCTGCTTGTTTGAATAAATCAATTTTACTAATGGCACGGAATTTGTATGTATATATTTCAGAAGTAAAACTAAAAATAGGAGGTAGTTATTATGGCATTAGAAAGATGGACACCCAAAAAGGATGTTGAAAGATTTTTTGAAGGTATATTTGAGGAGCCTTTTTCTCTCCATAATTGGAAAGGTTTTCCCTCTCTCAGAAAAATGAGGGAATTTGTTACGATTTCTCCTGCAGTCGATATGTACGACAACGAGAAGGAAATAGTAGTTAAAGCGGAGGTTCCCGGAATCGACAAAAAGGATATACATATATCTGTTTCCGATAGCACACTCACGATTAAGGGTGAAATGAAGAAAGAGAAAGAAACAAAAGAAGAAGACTACTATTATGCAGAAAGGGCTTATGGAACTTTCTGCCGCAGGCTCGAGCTGCCGGCGAAAGTGCAGGAGTCTAAGATAAAAGCTAATTTTAAGGACGGCGTACTGGAGATTCATCTCCCCAAGGCACCTGAAGCCAAAGCTAAAGAGATTAAGGTTGAGGCAAAATAGTTATTGCCCGGAAGGTTGCTTGCAAGCTCCCGGGTAATAAAGCGCCTTTCTCTCTTAGATGTTTACATCTTCGTTATTTTACCTCCTCTAAGAGGCGGACAGCATGAGGTAGTTTACAAACTTTATTTGGGGTTGATTGAAATGCTTATTACACTAGATATTAAAGTTTATGAAACGGGTGATAGGGGAAGCAACAATATGGCTAAATTCGCAGAGTATTGTAGATCTACACTTGAGAAAAGGGGGGTTCCCTTCAGACTAAAATACTGTGGCGCAACAATTAAGGGAGATAAAAATGCTCTTTTTAAAATATTAGACGAACTTAATAAAATCTCTATACCTATTAAAATCAGGAAAAAAGCAGACTTTGAAGAGATAATAATTAAATAAGCATAGTTAAAATTGCCCGATATTAATATGAGAATCGCTGTATTTAGCGCCAAATCATACGATCGTGAGTTTTTACAGGCTGCCAACAGTTCCTACGGTTACGACTTGGTTTTTTTTGAACCGCATTTGACCCGGGAAACTTGTGGATTAGCTTCCGGATTCGAAGCAGTTTGTGTTTTTGTAAACGATCTATTGGATACTGATGTTCTTAAAGCCCTCAGTGAGTATGGGATCAGACTGGTGGCGCTTCGTTGCGCGGGTTTTAATAATGTAGATCTGGTTTCAGCAGCCGAGCTGGGTATAACTGTGGTTAGAGTTCCTGCGTATTCCCCTCAGGCTGTTGCCGAGCATACGGTCGCGCTAATTTTATCGCTCAATCGGAAATTGCACCGAGCTTATGCCAGGATTAGAGAAGGCAATTTTTCGCTCGAAGGATTGCTCGGTTTTAATTTGGCTGGCAAGAATGTCGGTATTATAGGCACCGGAAAGATAGGTACTGCCTTAGCGAAAATAATAACGGGGTTCGGATGTAATGTTTTAGCCTTCGATCCTTACCCTAACCCCGAATGTAAAGCAATCGGTGTGAGTTATACAGATCAGTCCACTCTTTTTAAAGAGTCTGACATAATTAGTCTCCACTGCCCGCTAACCCCGGAAACACGTCACCTCATCAATTCAAATGCCCTAAAAAAGATGAAAACAGGAGTTTTGCTTATTAACACAAGCCGGGGCGCTGTAGTAGATACAAAAGCAGTCATTAGTGCTTTAAAATCGGGCAAGATAGGTTATCTTGGACTTGATGTTTATGAGGAGGAAGAAGAGCTGTTTTTCGAAGATTTATCGAACGAGGTTATTCAGGATGACCTGTTCGCACGTCTGCTTACTTTCCCTAATGTTCTGATAACCGGACATCAGGCATTTTTTACACGTGAAGCTCTGGAGGCCATTGCCGAAACTACTCTATCCAATATTACAGATTTTGAAAAAAGCGGTTCATGTGTAAACCAGATTACAGCAGATCGAATTAAGAAGTAATCGGAGCTGATTTAATCACTCATATTATTCATTGCTGATACTGATAATATGTCAGATGTCTTAAACTCTGACAGAAAAAGGTGCCTTGCTTTTCATTAAATCTATCAAATTAACAAGATTATTAATCCAAATAGGCAAGGTTGGTTTTGGCATAAAAATTGCACTATTGATTAATATAATAATGTTAGGGGGTAATTTAGAATGATGAGGGCAAACATATTAAAAGACGTGAATAAAATAGGGCTCGAAGATCGTCCGATTCCTAAAGCAGGTCCGGGCGAGGCTGTGATTAAAGTAACGCTTACTACAATATGCGCTACCGACGTACACATAATGAGAGGAGAATACCCGGTTAAACACGGCCAAATTATTGGACACGAACCGATAGGGATTATACACGAAATAGGCGATGGGGTTACAGGATATGAAAAAGGTGAACGCGTCGCAGTGAATGCTATTACACCGTGCGGTGTGTGTGAATACTGCCTATCAGCCCATTGGGCTCAGTGTGGAGGATTCTTGGGAGGGTGGAAAATGGGCAATACGATTGACGGATGCCAGGCAGACTATGTAAGAATCCCCAATGCAATGGCAAACCTGGCAAAAATTCCGGACGAGCTTTCAGATGAGGATGTACTGTTTACGACCGATATCTTTTCCACAGGACTTTCAGGTGCTGAAAGCGCCGATATTAAGGTAGGTGATATTGTTGTCGTATTCGGACAAGGTCCTATAGGCCTAAGTGCGGTAGCAGGAGCAAAACTCAAAGGAGCATCCTTGATAATAGGTGTCGATACTGTTCCTGAAAGAATGAAAATGTCGAAGAACATGGGAGCCGACATTGTGCTCGATTATAAGAAAACAGATCCGGTAAATGAGATTATGGATATAACTAATGGAAGAGGTGTAGATGTGGCGATTGAAGCCATAGGTCTTCAGGAGAGCTTTGAAAACTGTGTCAAATCTACCTGCGTGGGAGGAACAATCTCCAGTCTGGGCGTTTATCCAATTGAGCTCCATAATTTAGGGATACCTAATCAGGATTTCGGATTCGGATTGGCCGATAAAAAAATTGTTTCTACTCTCTGTCCCGGCGGAAAGGAAAGAATGAGAAGACTTATGGACTTAGTGAAGAATGAAAGGGTTAACTTGAGGCAGCTTATCACGCATCGGTTCTCACTGGATGACATTGAAGAAGCTTATAAACTATTCTCATCTCAGTCTGACGGGGTTATTAAGGTTGCGATACAACCGTAGGCGAAATTGCTCTATTGATCGCAGTACGAGTTCTTATTTATTAGGAGGTTTAAATGTCTAGGCAAAAACACGAAGTCATAGAGATTTTATCTTATGTTCCTGAGGTGATAATTGATGCGTCTGAGTGGTCTGTCGAGGATCTGCAGAATTTCGCCTCAGTCAGTAGCATCTCAAACTCGAGACTAATTATTAAAAACACAAAGCATCTTACCTGCGATGAGTTAGAACGGATAATCAAAATTAATGGCGATACCGCCAAAAATAATAATGTTGCCTTAGAACTTTGATGCTAGGGAGGAACCATCAATATGGATGACATAACAGCAAAAAATTTCAATCGGAAAGTCTTGAAATCTAAGCAACCAGTATTACTATATTTTTGCGGGTATCATTGTTATTCGTGTAAGAGAATTGAACCTATACTTAATGATCTCTCTGAAGAGGTGGGAAAGAAGATGAAATTCGTCAAATTTATGATTGATAAGGACTCCTTCGAATTTGCCAAGCGATTTAATATAAATGCTGTTCCGACTTTCCTCATATTCAAAGGCGGCGTGATGATAAACTCCCTCGTAGGATTCGTACCTAAGCCGGTATTAAGAACGTTTCTTGAAGAATCAATTAAGCTATAAAGCGATAAAGACGCAGCTAAGAAGACTCTTCTAAAAAGGAGTGAAAAAATGAAATATATTCTTGTCACTTTATTAGCGGGTATTGCAGCAACTACTGTCAGGATTTTATTCCTTGAGTTGATTAGTAAAATCAGACAAGCACATGTGGATATGATAAAAGCAATCGGCACT
>PVMS01152520.1_pt1 | contig 13536 bp, 10 predicted proteins | sample 1853461 | NCBI WGS metagenome assembly PVMS01 (sample SAMN08582032, study PRJNA380276) | Marine sediment metagenome, whole genome shotgun sequencing project. | isolation source: ocean sediment barecode stripped | collected 2017 | reverse complement strand
GGAGAGATTCATTCGACGGACGGCAAACAGGTCGGTACGCACTCGGGTTTGATGTACTACACATTGGGACAGCGCCAGGGCTTACATATAGGCGGCCGTACCGATTCGGGCGACGAGCCGTGGTACGTCGTCGACAAGAACCTCAAAAATAACGTGTTGGTCGTTGTGCAAGGCGAATCCGACTTGCTGCAAAGCCACAGCCTGCTCGCGGCCAACCCGAGCTGGATCGGCGCTCCTCCCCCGGGGTTGGCGGACGGGCTGCGCTGCATGGCCAAAATCAGGTATCGGCAGTCCGATCAGGATTGCACCGTCACATCCGCCGAAAATAATACACTGCGCGTGGATTTCGACGAACCGCAACGCGCTGTCGCGCCGGGCCAGTTCGTCGTTTTCTATGCCGCTGAGCGTTGCCTCGGCGGTTCGGCTATAATTCGCGCCCTGCGGCCGGCTGGCCGCAGCTGACGAATCACATTCCCGGAGAGATCACGATGAAGGACAGCTTCGGCGCGCGTTCGACGCTGACAATCGGCAACAATAATTTCGAGGTATTTCGCCTCGCAGCGGTATCCGACGGCCACGTAACGCAATTGCCCTACTCCCTTAAGGTATTGCTGGAAAATCTGTTGCGTCACGAAGATGGTCGTGACGTTACGAGCGACGACATTCTCGCTTTGGCCAACTGGGATCCGAAAGCCGATCCCAGCACAGAGATTTCATTTACGCCTGGCCGCGTAATCTTGCAGGACTTCACTGGCGTTCCTGCGGTCGTTGATCTCGCCGCCATGCGAGATGCCGTCGTCAAGCTGGGCGGCTCCGCCGACAAGATCAATCCTTTGTCCCCCGCCGAGCTGGTAATCGACCACTCAGTACAAGTCGATAATTACGGTGCTGCCAATGCACTTGATCTCAATAACAAAATAGAGTTCCAACGCAATGAAGAACGCTATTCGTTTTTGCGCTGGGGCCAGTCGGCATTCGAGAATTTCCGGGTCGTGCCACCGAATACAGGCATCGTTCACCAGGTCAACCTCGAATACCTGAGCCGCGTCATATTCGACGTTGACAAAAACGGCACCCGGAGCGCCTATCCCGATACCGTAGTAGGAACAGATTCGCACACGACAATGATTAACGGCCTGGGCGTTCTGGGCTGGGGTGTCGGTGGTATCGAAGCCGAAGCCGCGATGCTCGGCCAGCCAATCACGATGCTTATTCCGCAAGTGATCGGCTTCAAGCTGATCGGCGCGCTGAAAGAAGGTGCAACGGCGACCGACCTCGTGCTAACCGTAACGGAATTGCTTCGCAAGCTGGGTGTGGTGGGCAAGTTTGTCGAATTCTTTGGCGATGGCCTGTCTCAGTTGCCACTTGCCGATCGCGCCACCCTGGGAAACATGTCACCGGAATTCGGGTCGACCTGCGCAATTTTTCCGATCGACGGCGAGACGATCCGCTACCTCGAATTGTCCGGCCGCGACGCGGCACACATTGAGTTAATCGAGGCTTATGCGAAAGATCAGGGCCTCTGGCGCCACGACGGGCAAGCTGACGCGCTGTATAGCGATATTCTGGAACTGGATCTGGGCACCGTCGAGCCCAGCATCGCGGGTCCGAAACGCCCGCAAGACCGCATTGCACTCAGCGTCGCCGACAGTACTTTCGAGAAGCATCTCGAGATCGCCACCGCGAATCGCGACGGCGGCGGTTCGGCAACAGCCGAACTGGATGGACAGGCTGTCGAGATCCGCGACGGCGCGGTACTGATCGCCGCAATTACGAGTTGCACCAACACGTCAAACCCAGCTGTTATGGTGGCAGCCGGCCTGTTGGCACGAAATGCCAGGGAAAAAGGACTGCAGACCAAACCGTGGGTCAAGACCAGCCTTGCACCAGGCTCGAAGGTCGTCACCGATTACCTGCAGAAAGCAGGTCTGTTGGACGATCTTGATGCGCTCGGCTTTTACACCGTGGGTTATGGGTGCACCACTTGCATCGGAAATTCAGGGCCATTGAAGCCCGAGATCGTTGCGGCGCTGCAGGAAGGCGACATCATTGGCACCGCCGTGTTGTCGGGAAATCGAAATTTCGAAGGCCGCATACACGCCCTCGTGCGCATGAATTTCCTCGCGTCGCCACCGCTGGTCGTCGCGTATGCATTGGCAGGCAACCTGGACGTCAACCTGTTCAACGATTCCCTGGGCAATGATGGTGATGGCAATCCCGTGTTCCTCAAAGACCTCTGGCCGAGCCAGTCCGAGATTCGCGAAGTGATCGCTGCCAATATTGACTCGGCCATGTTCAAGTCGAGCTATGAAAGCGTTTTCGAAGGCGACAGTAACTGGAATTCGATTAATTCACCGGAGGGTGAAATCTATACCTGGGACGATGCCTCCACCTACGTGAAAAATCCGCCTTATTTCGAAGGCATGTCGCTAACCCCGGAAGCTGTTACCAACATCAAAGGCGCGCGCGTACTCGCTTTGCTCGGCGACTCCGTGACGACTGACCACATTTCACCAGCGGGGAACATCGCGCCGGACAGCCCGGCTGCCGAATACCTGAAGTCACACGGCGTTGAGCCGCACAATTTCAATTCTTACGGGTCCCGCCGAGGTAATCATGAAGTCATGATGCGCGGCACGTTCGCCAATATCCGCCTGCGCAACGAGCTCGCACCGGGCACCGAGGGCGGTTGGACCCGACACCAGCCCAGCGGTGAGCAAATGTCGATCTACGATGCATCTCTGAAGTACGAGACGGAAGGCACACCGTTGGTGGTAATTGCGGGGAGCGATTACGGCGCAGGATCGTCGCGCGACTGGGCCGCAAAAGGCACATTGCTGCTGGGCGTCAAAGCCGTCATTGTGAAAAGCTTCGAACGAATTCACCGGTCTAACCTGATTGGCATGGGCGTACTGCCGTTGCAATTCAAAGCCGGCGAAGATGCCGAATTCCTGGGCCTGACCGGCGGCGAAACTTTTGACATCGCGGGACAGACCGATCCGGATGCAGGCACGGTTACCATCACAGCAACGCCGCAAGACGGCGATCCGATCAACTTCGAGGCAATCATCCGCATCGACACACCGAAGGAGCGGGATTATTACGAGCACGGCGGCATCCTGCACTACGTATTGCGCCAGCTAGCCGCGTAGCGCATCAGGTTACCGCGCAGCAAATCTCGCTGTGAAAGAAAAAAATGCCGAAAGCATCTTGAAACGTCCGCGTTGGTTGCGGATAGCCGGCGCTGTTATTGCCACCCTGTTGGTCATATACCCATTGCTCGGTATTTACTGGTCGCGCACGCCGGACGTGTTCTGGGTCAGCCACACGGTCGACGACAATCGAGTCGTCGTCGGCTATGCAACAACAGACACGCTGGTTCGGGTCGCTGAGACCATGCTCGAAAAACCCGGCGGTTATCTGAGTAACGATCGCATGCCGCCTGGGATTTTCCTCGACAACACTCCGAACTGGGAGGCCGGCGTCTTGCAGCAGGTCCGTGACCTGGCGCGCGTCATCCGCAATGACTATAGCCGCAGCCAGTCGCAGTCAAAAGAAGACCCGGATGTTAAAGACGCGGAGCAGGCTTTTTTCATACCAAGCGACTCGTGGATCTTTCCCGCCAGCGAGTCCGCCTATCGTAGAGCTATCGACGGCTTCAAGCAGTACCGGGATAGACTCACTGACGACTCGGATGTAAATGCACAGTTCTACGCCCGTGCAGACAATCTTAGAGAATGGCTGGCACAGGTCGAGAAACGCCTGGGCAGCATAACGCGACGCTTGGGCGACAGCGTTGCAACAACCCGAATCAACGAAAATCTAGCAGGCGATCCGGCCGCTGTGGCGTCTAGTCCACAACCGGACGTTGTCGATGTGCAAACCGCCTGGTACGAGGTCGATGACATTTTCTTCGAAGCCCGAGGCGCGGCCTGGGCCCTGGTACATTTCTTCCGCGCCGTCGAATTCGACTTTGCGCTCGTACTCAATGACAAGAACGCCGGTGCCAGCGTGCGCCAGATCATTCGCGAACTCGAGGCGAGTCTGCGACCACTCCGATCGCCCGTGATCCTGAATGGCAGCGGCTATGGATTCTTCGCCAATCACTCGCTGGTGATGGCCAATTACCTGGCACGCGCCAATGCCGCCATCATCAATCTCAGGGAACTGCTGGATCAAGGTTAATAATTTAGATTAGTAAGTCATCTTAACTATATGTTTTTTAATTAATTCCTAGCCAAACCGGTACTTGATTCCAGGAATCGGTCAGGGCGCGGTCCAGGCGCCGGTAATCCGGCTCGAATTTGCTGACGAATAGCCAGTAACGGCGCGAATGATTCATATGCCGGGCATGGCAGAGTTCATGAATCATCAGGTATCGAACGGCTTCCGGCTCCAGAAACAACAAGCAATAATTGATGCTGATCGTGCCACTCGAAGAATGGCTGCCCCAGCAGGTCTTCTGCCCTCGGATGTGCATCGTTTTGTACGGATTTCCCGTCACGGCCGACAAAGCCTTGAGCCTGGTCGCAAATTCTGTTTTTGCGACCGACGCCAGCCAACGCTTGAGAGCCGCGACGCAAAGCTTGTCGTCACCCGTACGCCCACTAAGAATAACTTCGTTCTTGTGACGTCGGTAACGGACCGTCTTCGCCAGCTTCTGCGGTTCATAGCGAATCCTGAAGCGTTGATCGATCGCGGGCAAATCGACGACATCAGGTAGCAGGAACGGCTCTGGCGGATGCAGCTTGGCGAACGATGCGCGCGCCTCGTTGATCCAATCGTGATGTTCACGGACGAATGCCTGAACCACGGCAGGTTTCGTGCGAGGCGGCACGACAACTTCAACCCTACCGCGCGGAAATACTTTGATCGACAGACGGCGTGCCCGGCTGTTTTCGCGCACAGAAAAGCCCGACGAATTGCCGTGCTCTTCGGAATCTGAAAATAACGCTAGTTGTCTGGCCGCATCCTCCACGGCCCTATTCTACGAGTGTTTACGGATGTTTGCCGCTAAAGCGAACGGCGTCATTCATCGACATTTCACCAATAACACCACCGACTTCGGCCGTTTCGCTGATATACAGCTTAACCACGCGCTCAAGGCGTATATTGCCATGCACGCGCGATCCGGGCCCGATAACGACTTCGGGCGTCCGTGTTTTCTTGTCGCTACCCCACCAACCGCCCGGCTTTTCGACAATAATGTCGCCTTTGACTTCAGCCCCATCGCGAAGATCGATATCGCCCGAGACGGTGGATAGATTGCCGCCAATCAGGCTTGCGACCAGGTCGATTTCGCCGTTGACATTACTGACGTCCCGCGCGACCGTGCTACCGTTCCTGATCCCGATTTCGCCGTTTACGGTCTCAATATTGCCGTTAATGGTGACGTTCTCGGCAACGTCAATCGCGCCGTTGACTGTGCTTAGACTGTCAGCGGTCACCCCGGATTTGATGCTCAATGAGCCATTGACGGTCGATACGTCCTTAACACTGACGTCGGATTCGACCCGGATCCGGCCATTCACGGTTTCCAGATCGCCTGTAACTACCGCACCAGCACCAACCGTGATGCTGCCATTAACAGACGACGCACCACTGGACTCACTGCCAGCGGCGATTTTGACGCTTTTGTTAACATTTCCAGCGTGCGCCGGCACCGCGACGGACAGCGCCAGCAACACCAGCATTCCAACCGTAATTGTGCTTTTAAAAGGTATCTTGCTCATTATCAGATCATCCCCTGGGATCGTTGTACTCCTTAGATACCGCTCGAGTTGAAACGGTTGCAATCGGTGATTTTCGATGCCCTAATCCGCCTTCAGTAGCGGCCTGCGAATGAGCCCCATGCATTACCCACTGATCGATATTGGTGTGAATCTGACCCACAACAGTTTCAACGACGACCTGGCCAAGGTACTGGAACGCGCAGCGGCCGCAGGCGTCGAGAAAATGATCGTCACGGGCAGCAGCGACCAGGGAAATATCGATGCTGCAGATCTCGTTGAGCTGCACCCTGGCCGTTTGTACTCAACCGCGGGCGTCCATCCCCACCACGCGTCTGACTACACCGATGCCAGTAGTGAGTTGATTCGATCGTTGTTGGACAGGCAGTCGGTGGTTGCTGTCGGCGAGTGCGGTTTGGATTACTTTCGCAATTTTTCGCCGCGTGAGGCGCAACTCGAGGCCTTTCAATCGCAACTCGATATTGCTGCCGACACTGGAATGCCGGTCTTCCTGCACCAACGCGATGCGCACGATGACTTTGTCGAATTGCTGGAACCGATGTTGCCGAGAATCTCACGCGCCGTTGCGCATTGTTTTACGGGCGAAGGTGAGTCGATGCGAGAATACCTTGCAATGGGTCTGTGGATCGGCATTACAGGTTGGATATGCGACGAGCGCCGCGGCGCTCACCTGCAGGAAATTGCCGCCGATATTCCGGATGACCGCTTGTTAATCGAAACCGACGCGCCTTACTTGCTGCCGCGTACGCTGACGCCAAAACCCAAGTCGCGGAGAAACGAGCCCGCCTACCTGACTGAGGTATTGCGCGTCGTTGCGAAAGCGCGGCAGCAAAGCGAACAACATGTCGCCAAAATCACTACTGAAAATGCCATCAGGTTTTTTGCGCTGGCCTAGTCGCTCTTGAAATCGATCTTCTTATGCTGGCCATCGCAGAACGGCTTGTTGTTTGACGAGCCACAGCGGCACAAGACGACCTGAGCGCCGTGGAACGATTCGCGGCCGCTGCTATTGAAAATTGTGACATTGCCTTTGCATACCAAGGGCCCGTCTTTAATCGGATTCACACTCAGGGTTCCACCACGGGGCGCATTGTCGTCGCCCGTCTCGCCAACCGCGCCGTAGTCTTGAAATTCGTCTTTCTCGTGCGAATTATCACAATACGGTTTGTTTCGCGATTTTCCGCAACGGCACAATGCGGCGCGAAATTTCAGTCCGGGCGCGTCACTCGGTGCATCATCAATGCTCAGGTCACCGCGGAGAAAAAGCGGGCCGTTGTAGGCTACATGCACGGAATTTTCCGGATCAGCAGTCTCTGTATGCGATCCGTCTTCGTAATCAACCGTGAGTGCGCCAGTCGGGCACCGCAGGACAACGTCCTCAACTTCGTCGTCCGATGATGCATCGGGTTGGCACCAGGGTTTTCGACCAGCAATAAACAGCTCACCTTTGGCGCGGCCACATTCGCCAATATGGATACACAAGCCACCGTGCCATGAGACGGTTGCTCGTTCACCGGCGTACTTGAAGACTTTTCCACTCGCCATCACGCCTCTCCTCTTACTAACCCCTGCGCGCCCACCGCCTCTTTGCGAATCAGGTCCCAGTGCGGTTTGAATGCTTCGATCTTAAACTTGCCGGCCGCCTTGTCGGTCTCATTGAATTCGTCGTGCAGACCATCGATATCGGCGACCAGTTCAGGAATTCCCTTCGTAAACTCACCACCATCCAGAAACAACAGTCTCCCCGCGACCGGTACTTGTCGAACGATTTGCCGTACTGCGGCGATACGGTTGTACAATGCCGGTTGTGGGTTCGAAAACGTGAACCTGTTCGTCGTGCTGATAACCGTCCACTTTTCCATTTTGTCACTACCGAATACAGTTCCGACAACATCCTTGACATCGACAATCAACAGACCACTGGACGTGAGCAGCAAGTGATCTATGTGGATTTCGCCGTCCTCGCCGTTCGGTATCAGAAAATCGTCGATTCGATCGTAACAAATGTCATCAAACATGCGTTGCAGTCGGTTGCCGCGAGTGCGCCAACGATAAATCAACCAGGCGACAAGCAATAGTGCTACGGCAGCAAGCGCAGTAATCTGTCGATATTGATCAGGTGGAAATAAATCTGTCATGCATGGCATCCGCTAACGCATCTATTGAAGGGTCGATCTTAACCGAACGACTGGGTCGTGACAGGATCGCTTCAAGTTCCGGCGGCAACGGCAGCGCACACCCGATCAAGGGTTCGACCACTGTCTCAAACTTCGCCGGGTGCGCTGTAGCAACCAATATCCAGTCGTGGCTCGCCCTGGTATCCGCATCCAGGTGACGCCAGGCGTGGGTTGCTGTTGCCGTATGTGGGCAGGTGGCAAATCCGAACTCGGCAAAGTCGTCACGAATCGAAGCTTTGATCTGCTCGTCATCAACCGAGGCAACGCCGATTCGATCGCGAAGCACATCGGCATCCCCGAGCAAACCGCGTAATCGTTCCATGTTGCTGGGATCACCAACGTCCATTGCCGACGCAAGAGTCTGAATACTGGAGCGTGGCAACCATTCGAGCGTATCGAAATATTCCGGTATCGTTCTGTTCGCATTGGTCGCAAGAACGATCGAACCGATCGGCAATCCCATTTCGCGTGCCATGATACAGGCGAGCGCATTGCCGAGATTGCCCGTTGGAATGATAAATCCGGGTTTGTTTCCGGTGTCCCGATAATGCCGCAAGCTTGCATCGGCATAGTAGGTACTCTGCGGTAACAAGCGACCAATATTGATGCTGTTGGCCGAACTGAATCGATAGCTTGCGAATAATGACTCGTTCGCCATAGCCTCTTTGACCAGCGCCTGGCAATCGTCGAACGACCCGTTGATCGCTATTGACAAAACATTGTCACTCCAGCACGTCAACTGCTGCTCCTGCCGATCCGACACCCGGCCATCCGGAAACAAGACGACAACCCGCATCCCTAGCCTTTCATCGAATGCGGCCGCGACTGCGCCGCCTGTGTCACCCGACGTTGCCACGAGTATTGTCAGTGTCGACTCTTCGTCACCTTCCAGGCGACTGAGGCAAGCCGCGAGGAAACCAGCGCCAACGTCCTTGAATGCCGCTGTCGGACCATGAAACAGCTCAAGCAGTTTGACCTGCCCCGCAGCACCGCTCACCGGCGTTATCGGTATCTGAAAATGAAATGTTTCGGCCAGCACCGCAGCCAAATCAGGTTCGAGCGACGAATCGGCAAAGAAAGGCGCGAGCATGATCGCCGCGACGTCTGTAAGATTTTCAGCACCGTCAAAGTCGTCGGTTGTAAATACAGGCAATTTGACAGGCACGAACAATCCGCCGTCATCGGCAATACCCTTGACCAGGGCCTCGTCGAGGCTAATGGGCGTGGACCCACGCGTACTGACGTATTTCATCATCAGCCCTCGATATGTGCGCCCGGTGCTGACATCGAACTGACAAATGACTGGCATTCGATGCCCAGCCCGCGGCACGCCTGTTCCATTGCAACGGCTATGTTGCGGGCAGAACTGTCCTCACAAAGTGCAAACATGCTCGGACCACTGCCGGACAGGCTGAAGCCAAGTGCACCACCGCGTTCCGCGGCTTCTTTTACGGCGTCAAAACAGGGCACAGCGGCCGAACGCTGTGGTTCGATAATGACGTCTTTGAGCGTTTTGCCGATCAGATCGATGTCGCTGGCGGCGCACGCCGCAATAAAACCGCCCAGGTAACCTTGCTGACTCAGCCATTGCTCCAGCAAGTAACCCTTCGCCAGTTTGCGACGCGCATGTGCTGTATTCACTTGCAATTCGGGGTGCACGAGAACGGCACTTACGCCATCCGGCACCGGCAAGCGAACAGCCTCGGGCAACAGTACTTTCGGGCAGAACACCATACCACCCATCAGGCTGGGCGCCACGTTATCCGCATGCAGGCCGCCGCTCGCGTACTGTTCGCCGACCAGCGCATACGACAGTAGTCGTTCTATTGTCACGGGCGTGCCAATCAATTCGTTGACCGCAACTACAGCGGCGACCGCGGACGCCGCTGAACTTCCCATGCCGGATTGCAACGGCACACCTTTGTAAATGCTCAGTTCTGCGCCGCCGTCGTCACCGTAATCGTTCCACAGCGCTTTCGCTGCAATCGACGCTGTATTGTGATCCGGGTCGGTCGCCAGGTATGGATGTGGTTCGCCATCGAGACCGTAGACACTGGCGACGGTAATCCCCGGCCCGTCGGTGCGCTGCGCCGTCACCCGATCACCGACACCCTCCAAAGCCAGCCCGAGCATGTCGAAACCAACGCCCAGGTTGCCGATTGATGCCGGAGCAAACGCTGTCACTTGCTCGGTCATATCAGGCGGCCACGCTCAGGGACTTGGCGAGTCGCAATAATTCGGCGAAAACGCCGCCCGCCGTCACCTCCGGTCCGGCACCCGGACCTTGCACATACAACGGATTCGCCGAATAACGAGCGGTCTCGAATTGCACGATATTGTCAGTCAGGTTGATATTGCTAAACGGATGACTTGCCTCGATTGATTCAAGCCCGACGGAAACATTGCCGCCGGCATCGAGTCGTCCGATGTAACGCAATTTCTTGTTTTCGGCTTTTGCTTTGTCATACATGCTTTTCACATCGCTGTCGTAGTCACTTAACTGGTCGAGAAAACTATCAATGTCTCCATTGCGAAGCGCCTCTGGCACCAGATTCTGCACTGAAAAATCGCCGATACAAGTTGTCAGGCCTAGCTCGCGAGCGAGTATCGTCAGCTTTCGCGCAACATCCATGCCGGACAGATCGTCCCGGGGGTCCGGTTCGGTATAGCCACTGTCCCTTGCCTGTCGAACGATTTCCGAAAACGGCGTACTGCCATCGTACACATTGAACAGGTATGCCAGGGTGCCCGAAAATATGCCTTGCACCGAATGAATTTCGTCACCTGTGTCAATCAGATCGCGCAGCGTCGAAATTATGGGCAATGCGGCGCCAACCGTCGTCTCGTAGAAAAAGTGCGCGTTACCCCGCTCTGCTTGCGCCTGCAGGTCCCGGTAATCATCAATCGGGCCACTGCAGGCACGCTTGTTCGGCGTAATAACGTGTATGCCACGCTCCAGCCATCCTGCGTATCGCGCAGCCACGTCCTCACTAGCGGTGCAATCGATGATGACGGCATGCGGCAAATGATCAGGATTGACGCATTGCTCGAAAGTATCGAAATCAGTAGCAACGGCCGCGGCATCAAATTGCGCCGGCCAACTGGCCAGGTCAATACTTCGTTCGTCAAGCAACATGGATTGCGAGCGTGCGATCGCGCGCACCCGCAGGTCAACGTTAAATGTTGATATGAGTTGTTCTGCCCGCCGCTCGATTTGCTGCAATAACGTCGCGCCGACCGTGCCCGGACCGATCAACCCGATCGAAATCGTTTTCGACGATAGATAAAAACCCGAATGTGCGGCACGCAATGCCCGTGTCACATCGTTGGAATCGACCACCACTGAGATGTTTCTTTCCGACGACCCCTGTGCGATTGCCCTGACGTTAATGTTTGCCCGGCCCAGCGAGCCGAGGAATCGTGCGGCGATTCCTGGCGTACCCTCCATACCGTCGCCGACGACTGCCACGATGCTCTGCGCATCCGTCCGATCCACGCTCTGGATTTGCCCACTTTCAAGCTCTTCCGCAAACGCGTCGCCGATCACCTGTGTCGCCCGCTCGGCGAGCTCCTGCGGTACCGCGATGCAGATTGAATGTTCGGAACTTGCTTGCGATATCAAAGTCACGGAAACACCCGCCTGCTTCAGCGCCGAGAACATGCGATCCGCCGTGCCCGGCACACCTATCATGCCCGTGCCCTCGAGATTCACGAGTGCCACACGGCCGATGGCCGTAATCCCCTTGATGCTGTCCAGAGATTCCGCGCCGGATTCAATTCGAGTACCGGGAAGAGAAGGCTTGAAAGAGTTTCGAATGACCAGTGGAATATCGTTATCGATCACTGGACCCAGGGTTTGCGGGTGAATCACGCTGGCACCGAAATACGCCAGCTCCATCGCTTCGCTGTAGGTCAACCGCTCGATGACCCGCGCTTCGGGAACCCGTTTCGGATCGGCGCTCATAACGCCGTCTACGTCGGTCCAGATGGTCAACTCGGCGGCATTGCTCAATGCCGCGAAAATAGCAGCTGAATAGTCGCTGCCATTGCGGCCCAGCGTTGTCTGCAAACCCTGTTCGTCGGTCGCAATAAAACCGGTGATCACTGCGATGCCGTTATAGTTAGCGGCAAAAGCGCGATCAAACCTTGCTTGAGATTCATCCCATTGCACGGTCGGACCTAGTTCAGTCTGACTGACGATCAGCACATCGCGCGCGTCGATCCACGTCCCGCCGCGTTCAGACGACAAATGCTGCAGCAGTGCCGCGAGCAATCTTGCACTCCAGATTTCACCATATCCCGCAATCACGTCGCGACTGCGTTGCGGTGCTGACTTGACCTGTGCGATAGCTTCGAGACTTTCCTGGATGACCTGTGCGTCCTTGCCCCAGTCGTCCAGAATTGTGATTAGCCCGTCGCCATTGATTAGTGCATGTGCGGTCTCGGAATATCGCTCGCCGATGGCGTGCAACTCCACGACAAACGCATCGTCATCCTGTTCCGCAAGCATCGCCAGGCGCAACAGCGCATCCGTCATGCCCCCGAGCGCGGAAACCACTACGCCGATACGATCATCGGAGTAGTCCAGCAGTAATTCCGCAACACGACGAAAACAGTCGGCGTCGGCTAGACTGCTGCCGCCGAACTTGTGGATATACCAATGGCCCTTCAATGCAAGCTGCCCCTGCGCAAAACGGTGAATAATAGCGGCAGTTTAATGAGCCGTCGCCTGTTTTGTCTGCAACAGGGGGATGGTGGGGCGTGTAGGGATCGAACCTACGACCAGTCGGTTAAAAGCCGAATGCTCTACCTCTGAGCTAACGCCCCGCGGGATCAGCGGGCGGCATCATACCGAACCGCCTGCAAATTTCACACCCCTTCAGACTCCATGCGTTTCAGGTACTGGTCTGCCAGGCGGGCTGCCGTGGTTTCCGGATAATCGGCCTGGACTCGCGTCAGCGTTTCGCGGGCTGCGTCCCAGCGCTGGAGGCTGTAATTACAGTACCCCATCTTGAGCAGCGCATCGGGCACCTTGCGCGACCTGGGATAATCGTCGATCACACTTGCGAAATCCTGCAGGGCTTGCTCAAACTGATCAGACGCGTAATAGGATTCGGCAAGCCAATACTGCGCATTGTCGGCCAGCTCGCTGTCCGGAAAAGCCACCAGGAATTGCTGAAACGAGGCTGCTGACTGCTCGTAGCGTTCTTCCCTGAGCATTTCCAGGGCGACTTGATAGTTGTCGCGGTCGGAGCCGCCGGGCAAGGGCAATTGACCCTGTGGCAAGACGCCGCCATCAAGAACGCTGAGAGTGCCACGATCCTGCAGGCTAGCTGCGAGACTTTGAATCCTTGCGTCGAGATCGGCATACAACCGCCGTTGCCGCTCTGCCGTGCTGCTGGCATCGTGTTCGAGCGTCTCTGCACGACCCTGTAAAGAGTCAGCACGGCGCTCAAGGCCGTCCACTTGCTGTGTCAGCTGGACCAGGCTTTGGCTCTCGACGAGCCGCTCAATGCTTTGCAGGCGTTGATCAAGCTCCTCGAGCTTGATTTGCACCGGATCATCGGCAGCGGGCGTCAGCAAGGAACACCCGGCGAGACCAATCGCCG
>PVMS01100480.1_pt1 | contig 13537 bp, 13 predicted proteins | sample 1853461 | NCBI WGS metagenome assembly PVMS01 (sample SAMN08582032, study PRJNA380276) | Marine sediment metagenome, whole genome shotgun sequencing project. | isolation source: ocean sediment barecode stripped | collected 2017 | reverse complement strand
TGGCTGGCTCCGTGAACTCGAGCAGCCCCCGGAGGTACAGTGCGCCTACTCGCATTGGCAACATTGATCCTCTCCGCCGCAGATCACTGGACCACCTATGTCTGCCTTCGCAATCCGGTCGCGGGCTGGGAGGTGATCGAAGCCAATCCGATCTCGGACTGGCTGTTCTCGTGGCTCGGACTGGTACCGGGACTCTTGCTCGACAGCACGGTCACGCTATTCGCGGTGGGCTTTCTACTGTGGACGAATCGCCTCCCCCAATTCGCGAAGGGGACATTTTTCAGCGTCGTCGTCCTCACGACGGGCTATGCGGTGATCAACAACTTCAGGGCGATCGATGCACTCGGCCTGTCACCGCTGGGACTTGGATAGCCCCGGTGCACCGTCGACTACTCGCGGCGCTGTCCTGTCTCACTGCCGGTGCACTTTCGTGTGGCGAAGTCACGTGGTTTGGCCCACGAGATCATTCGCCCCTGCCCAGCGAGGCAGCTGTTTCGGAAACCGAGAAATCGCAGAGGGGCCGGAGTGTCGCCATCGCAATCGACTACCTCGCACGCCACGCGTCGGGGCTCACGGATTCTGAGACCGAAGACCTCGCATCGGCCATCGTTCGCGAGTCGTATCGTTACGGGTTCGATCCGAACCTCGTGCTGGCAGTGATCCACATCGAAAGCCGCGGTGACGTCTTCGCCATCTCTCCGGCCGGTGCGATGGGGTTGATGCAGATCATGCCGGCGACCGGCGAAGAGCTGACATCGGAACTCGAGATTCTATGGACAGGTCCTCAAACCCTCTTCCAACCGGTGCTGAATGTTCGAATCGGCATCGCCTATCTGAGACAGCTGGAAGACCGCTACGGCGACGTGGCTACGGCGCTGGCCGCGTACAACTGGGGACCCGGTAGAATCGATGCGCGGATCCGGCGCGGCGCAGCGTTACCCGCGCGCTATTCCGGATTGGTCTTCGCCGCCTACAGTGCCCAGGAACTGCCCCGACGGGACATGGCGACTCCATCCAGCTACCGCTACTAGCGCCACCTCATCCACTCCGACCGAGCCAGGCGCCCGACGCGATGATCAGACGGGCTCTAGTTCACCAGCTCGCCAGCAAATCGATCGACAGCATCCATCGCCTCCTCGTCCGTCGCGGTGAAGCCGTTGACGAGAATGGAGAACACCCGTTGCTCGCCGTCCGCCGTTTCGGCGTAGCCGGACAGCGCCGTCATCTGGGTGAGCAGTCCCGTCTTGGCGCGCACCTGGTGGGCGGAACTGGCCGTCCGCTTCTCCAGCGTGCCATCGGCCGCCGCGATCGGCAGTGCCGCCAGGAACTCCGGCCCGAAGCGAAACGAAGCCTCTCCGATGCGAAGCGCCGCCACCAGAGCACGCGGTGTCACGCGATTATCGTAGGAGAGACCCGAACCGTCCACGATCGAGAGAGAATCGACGTCCAAGCCGAGCCGGACGAGTTCGGCCCGCAGTGCTGCCACGCCCGTCGACCAGCTGCCGACACCACCATTGTGTACATCGAGCGCCTTGACCAACCCCTCCCCCATCGCATTGTTGCTGTACTTGAGAAACAACTTGACGATCTCGGCGAGACTCTTGCCCTCGAACTCCTCGAGCAAGGTCATGGATTCGGTGACGCGCCCCAGTCGATTCTGTCCCTCGACCACGATCCCATTCGCCTCGAGCTGCATGCGCAAGACCGACCCGGCGTAGCGAACGGGATCGAGAACGCTTCGGGGATAGTTCTTGGATGGGCTCGATGCCCGCGCGACTCCCGACACCACCACTTCCTCGGCGGTGCCAACGATTCTTCGGTCCACCACCAGGCTGACCGGTGCGCGCCGCCCCCCCGTGGTCGCACGATTCTTCAGCCGAAGGTACGCCACCGGAGGATCCAACCGGACCCGGGTCGGTTGGCCGGCCTTCGCACCCGGCTCTACGGTGACGGAGAAGGCCCCGTAGTTCGCCGACAGCGCGGCCACCGGGGCGTGGTAGGCCCGCGCCGAGATCGCTCCCCAGCTCGGGTGCCAGCGCTCGTCGTCGAACGCGGACGCGTCCAGCAGCAGCCCCTTCCGCACCCGGCGCAGGCCGAGCAGCCGGAGATTCGCAGCCAGCCGCCACATCTGCTCCGAAGTCAGCGCGGGGTCCCCGACGCCCCGGATCGCCAGAACCCCGACGCCCCCCTCGGCGTCGAGCGGTGCATCCGCATACACCTCGGTCTGGAAGCGGTAGGTGGGTCCCAGCGCCGACAGCATCGCAACCGAGGTCAGGATCTTCTGATTCGACGCCGGAATCAGTGCCCGGTCCGCGGCCCGCTGGTAGAGCACCCGGCCGTCCTCTCGCGAGACGACCAACGCCCCGATTTGCGCACCGCGGAGCGCGCGGTTCTGCAGCACCGCGTCCAGACGGGAGGCCAAGCCCTGCTCGGCCGCCTCCGCGGCACCGATCGACAGCCCGACCCAGGCCACAAGTGCCGCACAGGCGCGACGCATAAATCCGCTCCTTCGCGTCCTACCGGGGCTTCCTGGGGGGCTTGCTTGACTCCGCTCAGCTTATCCGGGAGCCTGCCTCGCGGCAATCGAGCGAAGTGGGCGAGGGTCTGGGGGGACTGTGCTCAACGCGATCTTCATCGCGCTCCTGCTGGGTGCGGTCGTAACGGCGGCCTACAACGGCAACATGTCGGCCGTCAATCAGGCCCTGTTCGACTCCGCTCGGCGCGCGGTCGAAATCGCGCTCGGCCTGATCGGAACCATGGCGCTGTGGCTCGGGTTCATGCGCGTACTGCGCGATGCGGGCGTGATGAACTCAATCGCGCGCGGCCTAGCGCCGGTGATGCGGTGGCTATTTCCCGCGATTCCCGAGGATCACCCCGCGCTCGGCGCGATGATCCTGAACATGGCGGCCAACGTGCTCGGGCTCGGGAACGCCGCGACTCCGTTCGGTCTCAAAGCGATGCGGGAGCTGCAGAAGCTCAATCCCAACAAGGCCGTGGCAACCGATTCGATGGCGCTCTTCCTCGCGATCAACACGGCGGGCATCGCAGTCATCCCGACGGGCGTAATGGCGGTCCGGGCGAGTCTCGACTCGACCAACCCGGGCGGAATCTTCGTGCCTTCGATTCTCGCGACACTCTGCTCGACGATCACCGCGATCGCAGTCGCCAAGTTCCTCGCACGCAGGAAGATCTTTTCGCTCGACCGCTACACGTCGAGATTCCCGGAGGAGGCGGAAGTCGAGGAGGATGACACCGGCGAATTCGAAGTGCCGGTGATCGATTCGGAGCAGCCCCTGTCCCGATGGGGACTCGCGCTCATGGCGATTTTCGGGATCTGGATCGTCTCGATGATCGGCCGCGAGCTGACCGGCGCCGAGGGCGATGGGAAAGAGATGCTCCTCGGGATTTTCCACACCTGGCTGATGCCGCTGTTGGCGGCCTCCATCCCGCTCTACGCGCTGAGCGCTCGGGTCAAGGTCTACGAATCGCTTGTCGAAGGCGCGCGTGAAGGCTTCCAGATCGTCATCATGATCATTCCCTTCCTCGTCGCGATCCTGGTCGCGATCGGAATGTTTCGAGCGTCCGGCGCGCTCGACGCCATCCTGTCCATGGTGACACCCGTAACGTCTTTGATCGGCTTCCCCGCCGAAGCGCTGCCGATGGCCATCATGCGCCCGCTGTCCGCGCAAGGAGCGCTCGGCGTCATGACCGAGACGATGCAGATCTACGGTCCCGACTCCTTCATCGGATATCTGGTCTCCGTGCTCTCGGGCAGCACCGAGACAACTTTCTACGTGCTCGCAATCTACTGTGGGAGCATCCGTCTTCGCGCAACCCGCCACGCGGTGTTCGCGTGTGTCGCAGCTGATATCGGCGGAGCCCTCGCCGCGCTCTTCTGGTGCCGGGTGTTCTTCTGATGGGTCTCTCGGAACGCGCGGAGACTTCGGGATGGGTACGCTGGAATCTCCACTGATGGGTCGAGACGAGCCCGCGCGGGACCTCGAATCGCTGGTCTCGGACGTCGTCTCTGCGCAGCTCGGAGTGGCGATCACGCGGTTCGAACCGCTCCCCGGTGCACTGGGCACGCGACGCTTTGCAAGGGTCTGGCTCGATCCGCGCGCCCAGTCGACGGACACGGCCCCCCAAACCCTGGTCGTCCGGATCGAGAACCCGGAGGATCCCGATCGACGACCCGCCGGCGTCCCTCCAGAGCCCCCCCTCGAACCGATTCGAGCCCTGCTCGAAGCCGAGGGACTACCCGTTCCGCTGTGTTACGGAGCCGACGACGAGACGGGTGTGACACTGCTGGAGGATCTGGGGAATCTCGCCTTGGCGGATGTCGCGAACTCGCTGAGCGACCCGGAATTGGAGAGCTACTACTTCGAAGCGTGCGACCTGGTGCCACGCCTGCAGCGAATCGCGCCGAGGCCGGGCGTCGCGGCCTTTGCGCGGAACCTGGACGATGCCCATTTTGACTACAAGGCGGAGCGTTTTGCGCGCTGGAGCCTGGGAGAAAAGCGCGGAGCCAGTCCCGGAGAGGTCGAGGTGGTGCGAGATGCATTCGCGCGAATCGCCCGAGAAGCCCGGGCGGCGCCCCAACGTCTCGCCCACCGGGATCTGCAGAGTGCCAACCTGTACGTGATCCGAACGCCTCGCAACGTGAACAGCCAGCCAGACGCCCGCCTGGTCATGATCGATCTGCAGGGCGCATTCATGGCACCGCCTGAATACGATCTGGTGTGTCTGCTGCGCGACTCCTACGTCGCGCTGGACGACGACGCGGTGTCCGCGCATCTCGCGCGGGTTCGCCACGCACTCCCCGATCCACCGGATGCGTCGACGTTCCAACACCGCTTCGATCTTCTCACGCTGGCGCGCAAGGGGAAGGATCACGCCCTCTTTCTCTACGCGGCCGCGGAACTCGGAGACCGCCGATACCTCCAGTATCTGCCGACGACGCGTCGCTATCTCCAGACGGCCGCCACGAGGGCCGCGGTGCAAGACGACGGCTTCCGCCGATTCGAGGACCTGATCCAGTCGCTTCCGGAGTCGTCATGCGGGCAATGATCGTCGCCGCTGGATTCGGAACACGCCTCCGTCCGCTCAGCAACCTACGCCCGAAGCCCGCGCTGCCCGTCCGCGGCATTCCGCTGATCGCCTACACGCTGGCCTTGTTGGCGCGTCATGGCGTGACGGAAATCGTCGTCAATGTTCACCACCTTCCAGACATATTGATGGAGGCCGCGCGTCGCCATTGTCCCGCCGGTGTAACGCTTCGCTTCTCGATCGAGAGGGAAATCCTCGATACCGGGGGCGGCATCCGACGAGTCGCGGACTTCCTGCGCGAAAGCGATCCCTGCCTGATCCTGGCCGGCGACATGTTGCTCGATGCGGACCTGTCGGGGCTGGTTGCGATCCACCGTGCTCAAGAAGACGCATTCACCTTGCTGCTCCGAGCGAGCGACGATCGCGCCGTCTCTTTTGGGACGATCGGTGTCGACCGCGACGGCCGGGTGCGCCGTATCGCCGATCGGCTCGATCTCGGTGACGAGGTCCGGTCGGGCATCTACACCTGGGTCAACGTGGTGGCGGCGCGAGCGTTCGACTCGCTCCCCGAACGAGAGGTGTTCAGTCATCTCGATGATTGGATTGCACCGCAGCTCTCGGCCGGCGCGCAGGACATCCGCGCGGAGGTCGCTGAGCCGAACGACTGCTTGTGGGAGCCCGTAGGAACACCGGCCGAGTATCTCGCGGTCAACCTCGAACCCGCACGGCTCTCTTTCAGCGATGCGATCGCGGGTGCGCAGCGCAACGGCGCTCGCTGTGAAGGCGATCTGGTCATCGGCACTGGCGCCGTAATCGGAACGGGCGCTAGCTTGCGGCGTGCGGTGATCTGGGACGGCGAGCGGGTGGGTGATGGCCTTCGCGCGAGCGATGGCGTGTTTGCGGGTGGGGAGTTCCACCGCTGTGATTCACCATCACAGCTCGAAAGCACACGAGAGAAATGAGCGGGCTCACCTTCATCGGGACCAGCGATGCATTCGGCGCCGGCGGCCGACGTCAGTCCGCGATCCTGCTTCGAGTCGCGAACGGAGCCGTGCTGCTCGATTGCGGCGCGACGACGAACACCGGGCTATCGCAATTAGGGGTGCCCGCGCGCGAGATCGACGCCATCCTGATCTCCCACTTCCACGGCGACCATTTCGGTGGCATTCCGCTGTTTCTACTGGCGGCCCAACACCAGGATGGGCGCAAGGAGCCGCTCACGATTGCCGGGCCACCGGGTATCGAAGCCCGCGTCCGCAACCTCGCTGAAGCGATAGGGCATCCGCTGGAAAGTCGCGAGCTCGGCTTCGCGCTCTCCTTCGAAGAGCTTGGCGTCGACCGCGAGTGCGAGATCGGCCCGGTCGTCGCCCGGGCCTTCGCGACGCACCATCAACCCGCCAGCTGTCCACATGGCTTGATCGTCCGCGCCGGTCCCCACCGCGTGGCCTACTCCGGAGACACCGGTTGGTTCGACCAGTTACCACAGGAGGTGGCGGGATCGGACGTATTCGTCTGCGAGTGCACTTTTCCGAACGCCCGATATGAGTTTCACCTCGATCTCGAAACCCTGACCGCGCGCCGGTCCGAGTTCGACTGTGGACGGATGATCCTCACCCATTTCGCTGCAGAAATGAGCGAGCGACGCGGTCACTGTGAGCTCGAAACAGCGGATGACGGGCTCGGGTTGTCCTTCTGAAGGACGCTTCGTCCCGGCGAGATCTCGCCCAGCACGACCGCTCGACGCGCACCCGTGCACTGCGGAAGGTGGTTCGGGATCCCCAGCAGCGCGTTTCGACCCATCAGCGCGAACGCCATCGCCTCCGCAGCGCGCGCGGGTACGCCGGCCGCGTCGAAAGGCTCGATCGGCACGTCGGTGAGCACCGCCGCCAGCGCGTCCATCAGCGCTGGGTTCTCCGCGCCCCCGCCGCCCACCAACACTCGCTCGATCTCGCCATCGAGAAAGTCCGCACAGGCCCGTCGCACCGCCGCAGCGGTAAACGCCACCAGGGTCGCGACCAGATCGTCATCGGACCGACCGGCTGCGCGCCACTCGCCCGTGAGCGCCTCCGCCTGCTCCAGCCCGTAGCGCTCGCGACCGGTCGACTTGGGCGGGGGGCGGCTGAGATAGTCGTCATCGAGCAGACGAGCCAGCAGATCGTCGTCGACCCGGCCGCGGCGAGCTCTTGCTCCGTCGCAATCCATGCGTTCCCGGCCCTCCGACTGGATCTGCACCACTCCATCGATCAACGCATTGGCGGGGCCAATATCGAACGCGACGACATCTTCCGCGCGCCCTGCGCGGGGCAACCAGGTGAGATTGGCGATACCGCCGAGATTGAGCACCAACCGGTTCTCTCCGGGGTCCAGCAGCGCGGCCCAGTGAAAGAACGGCGCCAAGGGGGCACCCTCCCCTCCCGCAGCGATGTCGCGCGGTCGAAAGTCCGCAACCGTCGTGCAGCCAGTCCGCTCCGCGATCAGTGAAGGGTCTCCGATCTGGAGCGTCGCCTTGAGCTCCGGATGATGCGCAACGGTCTGGCCGTGGGAGGCGATGGCTTCGATCTCGGCCAGCGGCACGCCGGCGTCCCGGGCAACTGCGGCGGCGGACTCCGCAAACCGCTCGGCGAGCTCTACGTCGAGGGCCGCGAGCTCGCGAAGCGCGCCTCCGCCGGTGACTCGGTCGGCCGCCAGCTCGTGGACGCGCCTTTGAAGATCCGCGGGGTAGGGATCCTGCCGGAACGCGATCAGCGACATGGGTCGCGGGTCGCGACTGGAGGCCCACTCGACCAGGGCCGCATCCACCCCGTCCGCAGAAGTTCCAGACATCAGCCCGATCACACGCACGTACCGAGCTTACCCCTTCCCGGGGCTCGATTTGACAGCGAAGTCAACGACCGGAAAGATTCCGGCCGTTCCTGCCTCCGCCCTGGGGGCGGACACCAAACACCCAAGCGGAGTTCAATGCATGAAGGATTCATCGCGGACCCAAGGGGGTCTGATCTGCATCGGGGTCGTCATTCTGGGAGCCTGGTTCCTGCTCGCTGTGCTGCAGGAGAGCTACTGGGCGATCGCCCTTCCGGTGGCCGTCCTCGTCTTCTTCGTACTCGGCCTCACCTTCTGGATCGGCTACACGATCGCAACCATTCGAGTCGAGCCCATGGACGAGATCGAGCCACCGCCCGCCAACGACGAGATGGGGTCCGGCCCCAACACGTACATCTGAGCCCCGAGTGCGCATCGCGCTGCTCAGCTATCGCGGAAACATGTACTGCGGGGGGCAAGGCATCTACGCCGCTTACCTTGCCCGCGAGTGGAAGCGCGCCGGCCACGACGTGCACGTGTTCGCGGGCCCGCCGTACCCGAAGCTCGAGCCGGGAATCCCACTGCACGCGATTCCAAACGACAATGTGTTCGGCCAGCAGCATCCCGACTTTTTCGATCGGCGACGCCCCTACTCTCTTTTCAAGCCGCTGAGCCTGTGGGAACTCGGCGTCTCCCGCTTTGGTGTCTTTCCGGAAATGCAGACTTTCGGCGTTCGCTTGATGATGCGCTGGCCCCGTATTCAGGAGCGGTACCGATTCGACATCGTCTTCGACAATCAGTGTCTGAGCTGGGGTCTGCTCGCCATTCGAGCAATGGGCGTGCCGGTAGTTTCCGTGATCCACCACCCGCTACACATCGATCGAGAGGCCGACTTCGCGATCGAGCGGCGGCTGTCGAAGCGGATCAAGCGGACTCTCTACTTCCCGCTCTTGATGCAGCAACACGTCGCGCCGAGACTCGACAAGATCGTGACGGTGAGTCAAGCCTCGCGGGTCGAGATCGAGCGCTATTTTGGAATCCCGCAGAAAGAAGTTCCCGTGGTCTACAACGGTACCGACACAGAGATTTTTCGACCCGTGGCCGGCGTCGAAAAGACGCACGACCTTCTTTTCATTGGTCGTACCGAGGACCGCAAGAAGGGCATCGGCACCATGCTCGAGGCTTTGTCGCTTCTGCCCAAGTCGATCACCTTGACGATCGTCGACGGCCGGATTCCGAAAGATGGCCTGCTGCCCCGGTTGATCCGACGCTACGGTCTCCGCGAGCGTGTGACGATTATCGATCGGATGCTCGATATCGACGAGCTCGTAGAGCAGTATTCGGCCGCACGGGTGGCGTTGGTCCCCTCGTTTTTCGAGGGCTTCGGCTTCCCGGCCAGTGAGGCGATGGCTTGCGGTCTGCCGGTCATCGCCAACGCGGCGGGAGCACTCCCGGAAGTCATCGGCAGCGACGGCGAAGCCGGCTTGCTGGTGCCCCCGCGAGATGCCCGCGCCATGGCACGCGCGATTACCGAAGTCCTGTCCGAACCGGGGCGGGCAGAAACAATGGGCCGCATCGCTCGCCGGCGAATCCAGCGCGTCTTCCGCTGGAGCGACGCCGCCGCGGGAATGGTGGACATTTTCGAGGAGACCGTGCGTGCTACTGACCGTCGATCTCGAACGGCTTGAGATCCGCACCGGTGACAGAGTCCTCGACGCGGGATGCGGCGAGGGGCGGCATTGCTTCGGTGCATTGGAGCGTGGGGCCCACGTGGTGGGGCTCGACCTCGACCGCGCCTCGCTCAGAGCCAGATCCAACGCTCTGCGAGACCGCGCCGAGGAACGCGGATCCCTGGGGGCGATGATTCATGGCAACACCTTCCGACTCCCCTTCGCGAACGAGACCTTTGACAAAGTCATCTGTTCCGAGGTGATGGAACACGTACACGATTATCGAGGGGCTGTACGCGAGCTGGCCCGGGTGACCCGGCCGGACGGCATGCTGGCTGTCACGATTCCCACGGCGACCAGCGAGCGTCTCTACCTCCGAGTCAGTGACGACTACTTCGAATCTCCGGGTGGGCACATTCGCATCTTCCGGCCGCGGGAGCTCGCTCCGGGACTGGCCGAAGCGGGACTTGCGACGACCGGGATCGGCTTCGCCCACGCACTCCACACACCGTATTGGGTGCTGCGCTCCATCGCGGGATTGCCCGCCGCAGACGAGAACGCACTGGTGCGGGCCTATCGGCTCTTCCTGATACGCGCCACCGAGTCGCGTTTCCTCACGCGGCTCGAGCATGTGCTCAATTTCTGCTTCCCCAAGAGTCTCATCCTTTACGCCGTGAAGCGTCACCACGGCCCGGCCCGTGTCGTCTGACGTGGCTGCCGTTCAGCCGGGAGGCGTCGAAACGGGGCGGGTCTCCACCGGGGGACCCGCGCTTCGGATCTGCTTCGTCGCCTACCGCGGAAACATGCAGTGCGGTGGGCAGGGTGTGTACCTGTGGTTCCTGGCGCGGGAGCTCGCGCGTCTCGGTCACCACGTCGATGTCTTCGTCGGCCCCCCACACCCGGATCCGATGCCGTTTGCGCGCTCGGTGACACTCGTGCCCGGCGAACAGTTCTGGGGAAAGTGGTTCGGCAGCGATCCCCGGAACTTTCTCCCGCGCCCGCAGTCGCTGCGGATATTCGAGCCACTCAACTTCTACGAACTCGCCGCGAGCTATCTGGGCTTCCTGCCGGAACCGCTGGCTTTCAGTGTGCGGGCGTTTCGAGCAGTAGCCGCTCAGCTGCGCAAGGGTGTGCACTATGACATCGTTCACGACATCCAATGTCTGGGCTACGGGCTACTGGGAATTCGCAATCTCGGCCTCCCGATTGTCACTACGATCCATCACCCGCTCAGCGTCGATCGACGCGCATCGTTCCGTCGGGACGAAAGCCTCCGCGATGCAATTGGAACGATGCAGTTCTACCCGACCGGCATGCAGGCCTTCGTAGCTCGCCGCGTCGATGGTCTCTTTACATCGTCCGCCGTGAGCGCCCGTGAGATCCGCCGGGATTTTGGAGTCCGATCCGAACGGATCCGGATGGTTGCCAATGGTGTCGACACGGTGCTCTTCCACCCGAACCCCGGAGTGGAGCGCAACCCGACCGAGATCCTCTGCGTGGGGCGTGCAGCCGATCCCAACAAGGGGATCGCAAACCTCATCGAGGCGCTCGCACGCCTCCCGCGAGAGTTGACGCTCACCCTCGTCGATTCCGATCACCCGGACAGCGCCGCGCGCAAGCGGGCCCGCGAGCTCGGCTGCGAGGACCGGCTGCACATCACGGGTCGGGTCGAAGCCGACGAGCTCGTCCGGCTGTACCAGCGAGCATCGCTGGTGGTGGTGCCGTCTCGCTACGAGGGGTTCGGTTTGCCAGCGGTCGAGGCGATGGCCTGTGGCACGCCCGTGGTCGCCTGCGCCGCGGGCAGCCTACCCGAGGTCCTCGGCGTGGCCCGCGGCGGTGTGCTGGTGAAACCGGACGACCCGGGGGCGCTCGCGCGCGGCATTGCAGATCTGATGGCCCGACCTGAAGCGCGCTCGCAGCTCGGGAAGCTCGGGTGGGAGCGCGTGGGCGACGCCTACGCCTGGCCGCGCGTCGCGCGCACCACCGCCGCCGCCTACGAAGAAATCGTCGATGCCTCTCGAATGTCGCGGGGCCTTCCCGCCAGAAGGACGACATCGGAAAGGCCGGGCAGCAACCGCGCCAATCGATCCAAGGTCCCCAGGCTTGCCTGAGCCAGCCGGCTCGGGAGTCGATCCACCGATCGCGTCCAGCCCGGAAACCCCCAAGCCATCGACACGCCCAATACCACCTCGAGCACCAGCGACCGGCACGCGTGTTCGCGCATCAGATCGAGCTCGTAGCGCGTGAAGTGATCGCTTGGAACGTCGTAGTGGCGGCGCCCCCGTGGCAGAGTGCGCTTCCGCCAGCCCTCCTGAATCGCATCGATCCCTCGGGCAGCGCGGCAGGAGAACGAGGCGAAGTTGGCGATCGCCAGTACCACCCTCCCGCCGGGCCGTGTGACCCGGGCCATTTCGGCGATCGCCGCGTCCGGGCGATCGAAATGGTCCAGCGCACCCTTGCAGATCACACCATCGAAGCTGCCGTCCCGAAATGGCAGCGCATCGGCCCAGCTGCGAATCCAGAGCGGCGGAGGGCCGCTGCTCTTCTCGGCCTGCAAACGCGCGAGGGCCGTCATCCGGGACGAGGGCTCGGCCCCCACCGACCAGGCGCCGCGCTGGGACAGCGCGATCGCGTCCTGGCCAAACCCGCTTGCCACATCGAGAACTCGCCGTCCCGGGCCGGGCCGAGCGAGCTCGAGGGTGCACTGGGTCATCCGGTCGAACAGATACTCGCTGTCCCGGGTCTTCCCCACCGGAACGACGTCGCGCATATCGCGGTCGAGATCGACGGCTCTCAAGAGGGCGGAACTCTAGCTCCGGGCCCTCGGGGCGGCTCGCTGGATCCGGCAGCTCCGACTATAAGTAATTGATTTGATACGGCTTGATCGGCCAGAAAGCGCCGAAAGCCCTTGGGCACTGAGCCGCAGACGGTATTCTCTACCGCCTCATGGCGAAATCCGTGTCGGCGAAATCCCAGGCGTCTTCCCAGTCGATGGCGGAGGCGGGGGCAACCACACTCGATCGTCTGGCGTCGTTCCGGATCGTCTATCTGGCGATCTTCATCTTCGCCGCGGTCTATGTCGTGAGCCTCGACTCGACGGAAATCCTGCTCCAGCGTCATTTCCAACACGAGGTCGACGGGGCGCTGCAGGTCAGCCCGCTGGAAGGGCCGGTGATTCCGCAGATCCAGCAGGGGATCAGCGACCTGCTGGATTCGTCCCCGTGGATCCGGCTGGGCGAGGTTCGCGTCCGCGTTCACGTCTACGGGGCCGATGGCGTGACTCCCCTCTACCTCGACGACCGCCGCATCCCAGCGCCCCTCAACTTCGACCCGATCACCTCCATGAACGAGGCGGTTCGACTCCTGCCGGCAAACGCCTTGATCGACGTTTCGGTTCCTCCCACCGGCGTTCTCGCCATGGCCATGCTGATGGGGTACGGCGCACTCCTGCTCAGCGCCCTCTTCTTCTACAACCGCGCGGTGACCGCCCGTGAGAATCGGCTGCTCGAAGCCGCGTTGATCACCCGGGGTGCGATGGCAAGACGTGCCGAGACGATCGGAAAGGAACTCGAGGAAGTCCGGGAACGGCTTGGCAAGGTCGAACCGAGCGAGCGCGCACATGCCGAGGAGATCCGAGTACTCCAGCGGGATCGGCAAGGTCTCCGTGCGAAGCTCTCGGATCTCGCGGATCGCGAGAGCGAGTTACGACGCTCGGCGGCTCGTTCGATCGAACTCGACCAGGAGCGACAGGCCCTCGAAGAACTGCTGGAGGAGGCGAGCGATGACCTCACGGGCAAGGAGGACGAAATTCGGGGCCTGCAGGACCGCCTGAAGAACGCCGATTCCGCTCCGAGCCGAGGACGCGCTCGGGGGACCGAGCAGCTCGCCCGGCGACTTCGCACCCTCTACAAGACCGTAGAGTTCGATGACCGCGTGATTCAAGACATGGTTGCGCTGCGCGACGAGACCATGAAGCTGAAGGCCGAAGAGGGGATCAAACGGCTCGCAGACGACTCCGAGCT
>PVMS01021582.1_pt1 | contig 13541 bp, 9 predicted proteins | sample 1853461 | NCBI WGS metagenome assembly PVMS01 (sample SAMN08582032, study PRJNA380276) | Marine sediment metagenome, whole genome shotgun sequencing project. | isolation source: ocean sediment barecode stripped | collected 2017 | reverse complement strand
CGCCCTCGCTGGTCAACAGCGCCAGGGCGCGGCTGCTGATTTCGGTTTCCGTGGCTAACGCCGCCCTGACCACTTCCGGCCACCGGGGCAGGCGGTCTTCGGCAGCCGGAACCGCCGGGAAAGCCTGGTGTTTGTCTTTTTGATACCAGAAAGCGGTCGCGCTGTAGTCGTTTTCGAAATTGTTCGCGTGGCCGTGTTCGATCGTGGCCCGGATGGACTGCTGGAAATGCACCGGGTCATGGAGGTAAAAACGATACAACTGGTTCTTGCCGCCCCAGCGTGAACCCTGGTTCTCAATCAGGTAAAACCCGCTGTCCGGGCGGGTGAATTCACCGTCGGGACAACAACCGGCGTTGAACACTTCTTCGGTACCCGTGCCGGCATAGGTGGGAGGCCAGCGATCGCCGTCCACGAAAATCATGTCATCGCCTTCACCCCACCAGCCGCCGATGATGTTATCGACCGTCAGGAAAAAACCCACGAATTTACCCTGGCCGCGCGCGTCGAGCAGCGTGAAGTTACCGGTCCCGCTGGTATTGTTGCTCGCATCGTTGCCCAGCGAGCTGTTGGGTACGGAACCGGCTTCGGCCGAAGTCGGATTTTCCCGCCTCCAATGGGCATGCAGGCGGCCCGCATTGGGCGGGATGTCCGCCACATCGAGCGCTTCGTAATCGACGTGATACCAAAGCCGCAGGTTCGCCACCCCGCCGTCGTTTTCAATGGTGATGCGTGCGCCACGGGTAAACGGCATCGGGAAGTAGGACACCATGCCGTCGAAATCGAGCGCCTGGACTCCCGGGTTGACCTGGATGGGACCGGTATCGATGGTTCGCAGCACGCCCAGCCCGCTGCCGAAGAAATCCCCCAGGGGAAGCTCGATGCAGGGTTCTTCCGCACCGTCCCAGTACATGCGCAGCATCAGTTTTCGATAACGCATGCGATCGGAGCTGTAGGGCGCCAGGTAGAAGCGCCGGATGATGCCCGCGCCTTCGATGCTGGCGAGGGTGAATGTCTCACCCGGCTCGATGGTGACGAGTCCTGGTTGGCCCCGTCGGGATTGAACGAGGAGATTCTCTGGGTCTTGCTATCTTTCAGCAGGAAGAGGTCGTCCAGCGGACCCTGCGCGGTGTCGCGCGCGCCGTCAGCCATCGCTGGCAAGAAAAAAAATGCAACGGCTAGCATGGCGGTGCAGCGGTGGGAAATCCGGTGTCGAGCTTGGCGGAAGGTAAACATGCGGGCGGTTCTCAGCTTGGATTGTTTTTCAGAACCCCGCGCTGGCGGATTTCCAGCGGGGGCATGGCCGGGTCGGATTTCTGCTTGAAATTGATGCCGTGAAAATGCCCGGTATGCAAGGCCGGGAATCCCCAGGAAAAGCCGAAGGCATCCTCGGTCCCCAGGTAGTTAAAGCGCGGGTGTTTTACCCCGTCGATGTAAATCTCGTTGTTGCCCTCCATCACGTAGGCGAAATTCTGGAAGGCGGGCTCGTCGGTGACGATGCTGACATGCCGCCCCAGCAGGTGTCCCTGGCCGTCGACCCGGAACAGGGTCTGGTTCGATGCCTCATCCAGTTGCCAGGCCCTGCGCTCCCAGCTGGCATGAAAATAACCCAGCGAGGAATCCCATTGCGCCAGGTCCTCGTACTCCAGATAGGCGTAGACAGCCAGGTCGAGGCCCGAATCATTGACCAGCACCACCCGGGCGGACTTTCGGAACGGCATCGGGATGAAGCAGTTGTAGGAATCAGGCGCCTTCTCCACGAAAGGTGTATGGAAATTGACGGCCTTCCCGTTGCAGCCGTCGGCAAAAAAGTCAGCCAGCGGCACACGCACTGCCGGTGTATCAACGCCGTCGTAATAAATTTCCAGGATGATGCTGCGTGCCTTGATTTCATCATCGACCAATTGGGGTGCGATCATCAGCGGAGCCGGCTCCTGGCCTTCGGCCATGGCCTGGCGGTTGAGTGCTGCGCGCTCCACCGCGGCCTTGCGGGTGGCTGCGATTCCTTCCGGATCGGTCGGCATGGTCGCGGAGTAGCGTAACTGGGTGATGTGAAACATCGTGATGACCGCAGGCCCCTGCAGGTCGGCCACGGTCATGCGGCTTCCCGCGCTCAGGTAGGGCAACGACGGGTCGGCGTCAAATGGCCAGCCGGCATGGGCGAATCCACTGGTTCGTTCGGGTTGAATCCGGGCGATGCTGGCGAGAGCCGGCGACCGGGCGCTCGCCGTCGATTTTTCGGCTGCGGATATCGAGCGGCCGGCCAGTGCCGAGCCGGCCAAGCCGACGGTGCCGGCAAGCAGAAATTTGCGTCTGTCTGTGGTCATTTTTTCCTCGGGATGGCCTCGCTGGGGTGGGTTCTCAGCCGGTCGAAAGTGGATTGGACCCGGTTGAGCTCGGAGTGCAGCCTTGCAACAATTTCCGGGTGTTCGCGAGCCAGGCTGTAACGCTCAGGTTCGGGATCTTCCATGTCAAACAACAGGAAGTAGGGCCCGGGGTGGCCGTATTCGGGTCCGGCCCGGTCAAAAGCGAAATACAGGTTGCGGTAGTAGCCGTGGGTCACGAGTTTCCATTTACGGTCGCGGATCGCCACGATGTCCTCGTTGTTGAAAAAATAGAGATACTCGTGGGCGCTGGTTTTCTGTCCGCTGAGCACCGGCATCAATGAGAGGCCGTCCAACTCGTGGCCCGCGGGCAGTTCGATTCGGGCCGCCTCGGCCAGGGTTGGCAGCAGATCGATATTCATGCCTATCTCGGCGCTGGCGCTGCCGGACGGTATCCGGCCGGGCCAGCGGGCGATAAGGGGTACGCGGTAGCCACCGTCCCAGGTGCTTCCCTTGCGCTCGCGGGCGGCGCCGCTGCTGCCTTCGAACCAGGGGCCGTTGTCACTGGTGAACAGGATGAGCGTGTTGTCTTCGATGCCCAGTTCACGGAGTGCGTTCATGATTTCGCCGGTGCTCCAGTCGATCTCCTCGACAACGTCCCCGTACAGGCCTGCCTCGGACCGGCCGCTGTGGTCCGGATTGGCGAACAACGGGATGTGGGGAAAGGTGTGGGGCAGGTAGAGGAAAAAGGGACGTGCCGCATTTTGCCGGATGAAATCAACAGCGTAAGCGGTATAGCGGGAAGTCAATGTGGACTGCCTGGCCGGTACTTCGATTTGCTCTTCTCCATCGAATAAAGCGAAAGGCAGCATGTCGTTGGAGTACATCACACCGAAAAACTGGTCAAATCCGTGTTTCAGGGGATGAAATTCCGGCTGATCGCCCAGGTGCCATTTGCCGACCATGGCTGTGCGGTATCCGGCGCCCTTCATCAATGAGGACAATGTGATTTCCGTGCTTGTCAGGCCCCGGCTGTCATTCGGTCCAACGACGTTCCAGGCCAACCCGGCGCGGATGGCGAATCGTCCTGTGAGCAGGCCCGCACGCGAGGGTGTGCAGACATTAGCGCTGGAATAGAAGTTACTCATCAGCATGCCCGACCGGGCCAACTCATCCAGGTTGGGAGTACTGATGCGGTTTGCGCCGGTGACGCCCAGGTCGCCGAAACCCAGGTCATCGGCCACGATCAGTATGATGTTCGGCTTTTTGGCAGGAGGAGTGTCCTGCTGTGCGTGGGCAACCGGCCAATGAACCATCATTCCCAGCAGTATAAAAGCTGCAACAATGATAAGCCGCATGACGTCAGCCCGTGTTTTTTGGATCGATGATGCCAGCGCGCATGTCCCTGGCTGAGACCCCTCGGGTGTCTTGCACAATCCTGATCGTGGCCCGCGTAATGCCTTCCAGGCTGGGTTTGTGAATCTTGTCCAGCGTATCCATGGGATCAAAGAGATAAAAGGGTGCGGTCAGGAAATTGACCAGCGGAACGCCCGCCAGGTGATACGAACCGCCGTCCGTGGTGGGAACGCTGCCGATCACGTCGGGCGCGAGGATCAGCGACCGGTCCAGGCTTTCCGCCAGCAAGGCCTCCTTGACCGAATTTTGCAGTTCAGGATTTCTACTGGTGAAGAACCATCGCGGCTCGGGCCGGCCAGTCAATTCAGGGCCGTTCTCGCCGGCCCGTGCTTCATTTGCGGTATGTTCAAGGTGTACTTCCAGCACCACGTTCTGCAGCATCTCACGGTGTATCTCGATGAACCGGTGCAGGCCGGCACCGTTGGCCATGTGGCCCGCCTGCAGAATGAAGAGCATGGAGTGAGGGCGCTCCATCCGCGGGACACCTGCCCAGTATTCAGCCTGGGCCAGAACCAGCGCCATGCCTGATGCGTCTTCCACGGCGGACGCCCAGGGGCCGTCATGATGGGATCCGATCATCACGATTTCTTCATCAGGGCCGGGCAGTTCGCCGATGATGTTGTAACTGACAACCTCTTCACGAATCGCTCGAATCCTGAGATGGATAGTGACGGTTTCCCGATCCATCAGGTCAAGCAGCTTCAAGCCGTCCGATTCGCGGATCCATACAGCTGGAAAGGGCCGCTCCTTGGCGTCGTAGGGCATGTAGTATTCACAGGCATCCCCGGGGTGGCCCTCCAGCATGCCGATGAATGCACTCGCGCCGGCCGCCTGTGACGGCTCGATGACGTAGTGAAAATTGGGCGGGAAGGGAAGAATCTGCCGGGTCTGCGAAAGAGAGCCGCCCGGATCCACCACGATGCCGTCCGGGTTGATGGGAACGGGAGTGGCATTCCTGAATGCCTCGAGTTCCTCGCCGCCTTCAACCAGCAATGTCGCTGGCCCCACCATCAGACGATGGCGATGCAAGGCTGCTTTTCCGGCCACGCCTTCCGGCGCTTGCTCATCGAACAGCGCGAGATCGATTTCGAGATCCACATCAAGGGCGGTATGCGGCAACGGGAAACAGTCGATTTCAAATTCACGCTCACCAGAGCGGATCAGCAGGGAGTGCTCATGAGGTTCCCAGTTCATCAGCGGCACCGGTTCCTTGCGGACATTCTGCAGCCCCAGCGCCTTGAATTCCTTCACCGCGTATTCTTCGGCTTTACGCCCGGCAGGATAGGTCGGGCGCCGGATTCCCCAACTAAAAATCTCCTCGATGCGGCGGAACATCCTCCCGGTATGAGGCACTTTCTCAGGATGGGCGAGCGCCGCGGGGGTTGCTGTTGTCTGTGGATTGGCGCCGTGGGCGGTTCGGCCCAAAAGTCCGGGCAGAACGGCTGAAATTAAACCTGAGCCCATCAGTTTCAAAAAGGCACGTCGGGGAACATTTCGAAGAGGCATTGAGGCAGTCCTTCTGATAATATCTCTATATTATGGATACTATGTCCGTAATATGGAAGCCTTGAATTTCATTAGCAACGATTAAAACGCCAAAAACGGAGTCAATAATGAGCATGCAAAGCCTGCCACGAATCGCTTCTTCATCAAATTCCTTGCTGGGAATATTGTGCATCGGTCTTGTGCTGCCAGTTGTGGCGACGGCGGATACACCAGAGCCGGAATCCGATTACGGTGCGGCAACATACGTGGCGCCTTACCTGAGTGAACAGGCGCAAGCCCTGATCAAGGGATATGTTCCCCGGCAAAAATCCTATCCGGAATTGGATGACGCGGCGGCCTGGTCTGCCTTTCAGCAAGCGGGTGAGGAACGCGGCGCACAGTTCCTGCAGCTTTTCGTTGACTCCGGCGGCGTATTCGAGCGCAGACCTGCCGGAATTCCCGGTGTTGATGCTTACTGGTTCAGTACGCCGCAGATTGCCGAAGACGGGCCAGTTCTTATTTACACCCACGGCGGCGCCTATGTCGGCGGCAGTGGCAAAGAAGTGGCCCCGGCCGCGCTCGCCATCGCCGGCGCCGCAGGTATGCGCCTGCTTTCCGTTGATTACCGGCTCGCTCCCCAGCACCCCTTTCCCGCGGCAGTCGATGACGCCGTCGCTACTTTTCGCTGGCTGCTCGCTCAGGGCGTTACCCCCGCTGAGATTGGCTGGTTTGGTGAATCGGCAGGCGGCGGGTTGACACTGGCAAGCCTGCATGCCTTGAAACAGCAGGAATTGCCCTATCCAGGGGCAATCGCCGTACTGTCACCCTGGACGGACCTGACCCTCTCCAGTGAGAGCTATTTCACGCTGGACTCAGACGACCCGGCATTCACACGTGATGAGTTGGAGTTCCTCGCCCGGGCCTACTACCGGGAATCGGATCCCGAAAACCCACTGGTGTCCCCGGTCTTCGGTGATTTCGCAGGCTTTCCGCCCACCCTGATCCAGGTCGGTAGCAAGGAAATTGTGTTGAGCGATTCCCTGAGAGTCGCACGTCATGCACGAGCGGCCGGAGTCGACGTCGAACTCGACGTATGGGATGGCATGTGGCATGTGTTCCAGTTCATGAATGTTCCTGAAGCGGAACAGGCCACCGCCGTGATTGGCGAGTTCTTTCGAAAGCACATGGCTCATTGATCTGGAGCCAGGCGATTGAAAACTGCCGAACCCGGATCAGTCCAGGTTGTGGGCTTCGAGAATGAATCCCCGGTTTGCCGGAGGATTGTCCAGAAGTTTCTTTTTCGCACCCTTGTCGCCCCGCAGGGTCAGGTCGAAGAAATAGCGGATCTTTTCGGCCTGGATACGGTGCGCTGGCACCGGGGGCGTCAGTGTGTATTGGATGTCAGGCGAGAAGTAGCGCGGAAACTGGTTGATCCGTAGTTCCGGCCACCAGTAGGGGCCCGAAACCGATAGCGTGCCGTGATTGCCTTCCTCGAACAGTCCCCAGACAACTGCTGCGTCGCTGGTCTCGAAGGCGCGGCGTAATTGTGGATGCGGATTGTCCGCCGTCGGTGGCTGGCTGTCAAAGGCCATCGACAGGCCCAGGTTGATATTGATGATCAACGCGTCTTCTGCGCTGTTCAGCAAAAAGGTGGGGCTGGCAAACTGGCCAAGCGGAAATCCGGGGCCGGCGGAAAACATCACGGATTCCTCACCGTCGGGCATCAACTGTTCCTTCGACAGGGCTGATCGAAAATCGGGGACGGAAGGAGCCACGATGGCTACCCCGGCACGGAAGCGGGGTTCGAGGCCGAGCGCGGCCAGCGTGGTGGCGCCGCCGAAGGAGCGGCCCATGACGCCGACCTGTGATTCATTGATGGTTCCCTTGAAAATACCCTGTTCGTTGAGGCCGGGCAGCAGGTCCAGGATGGCGCGCAGGTCGTTGACCCGTTGCAGCAGGAGCAGGTCGAGTACCTTGAGCACATCAACAGTCAGGGCGCCGGATTCATTGCGCGGCAGGCTTTGGCCGGAATTTTCAAGGGCGCCATACGCACCCTGGTCGTCGTGCAAGGCCATCACTGAGCTCATGCGCGCGGCGAATTCCGGGTCGCTCTTGAGCGCCGGATCCCGCCCGGTCAGCACAAAAGAGGCATTGCCGGCGTGTTCCGGCGTGATCACGACATAGCCATGAGCCGCCAGGTTTTCAGCCACGCTTTCCATGTTGTACCGCGTGCCACCATCGCCGTGGGACATCACCACCACCGGAAATCCGCCCGGCCGCCGGGCCGGGGGCGCATCGAGGTAGCTGCTCCTATGCTGGTTGAAATTTTCGTCGATCGCTGCATCGATCTGAGTCTGGGTGACGCCACTTCGGACATTCTCCGGGGTCAGGGGAGGCGTCACCATTTGGGTCATCATCCGGTAGTGCATTTCTTGGTCGCCGAAGACGTAGTCGCCGTAGGTGGGGTGTTGGCTGTCGGCTCCAATTCGGTCATGTTCGACCGGATACCAGATTTCGGTCAGCAGCATGCGCACGCCGGAATCAACCCCGGCAACGCTGTCGAAAGGACGGCTTTCATCGTGAAAAAACCGGGTCGTGGAGCCAACCGCGTAGGGGGAATTGGCATCACTTTTAAGGTCAGGTGCAGAAAGAGCCGCCAGGCAGACAATAACAGCGGTGACGATACGGTTCATAAGCATAATTATCCCGGGCGAAAGATCCTGGTCACGAATGACTGAAGTAAGCTTGAGAATGGCAGTATCTTATATTATGATCACTGAGTCCATAATATGGAATTGTGGATCACTGGAGCCCAAATGATTTTTAGCAAGATTATCGTGCCGGTAACCCTGGCCCTGTTTGGGGCCACTGCGGTTGCCGAGACGCCACTCTTCGAGGTGGGTGAGTTTACACGCATCTATTCTCCCGTGGACGATGCCGGCGATCCCTGGTGGATAAACGACCATGCTTTCATTCGTGATCATTCAGGTACCTGGCACCTGATCGGTATCACGCAGAAGCAGGAACCGCACGAATTCTTCCAGTTGGCGTTTGACGACGCGGCGATTGAAGCCATGAGCGAGGAAGAGCGGACCGGTTTTTACGCTGAGGTCGCTGCTTTACGCGCGAAAGCGGAAACGGAAGGTGTTCCGATCTTCGACAACTTACGCGAGCGCCAGTTCGCGCACGCGACTTCAGAAAGTCTGCTCCAGGCGCCCTGGGAGGCGCAGCCCTTCGCCCTGGTTGCCGACCAGGAGCGATGGCAGGAAAATGTACTCTGGGCTCCCCACATCGTGCAGCAAAACGGGCTTTACTACATGTTCTACACGGGCGGCGGCGATTTCGAAGGGGGCATGTTCCGGATGCACCTCGCCACTTCACCGGACTTGAAATCCTGGACCCGCAGCGAGTCGAACCCATTGTTCATCGACGGCTATCACGCCCGCGACCCGATGGTGTTGAAAGTGGGTGATCAGTGGGTCATGTATTACACGGCGAACAGTGACCCGGCCGGTGGCAATCACGTGGTCGCTTACCGAACCAGCAAGGACCTGCTGAACTGGAGCGACCGTGAGATCGCTTTCACGGATTCCACCGCCGGACAGGGTGGCGGCCCGACGGAATCTCCGTTCGTTGTCCGGCGCGGGCCCTACTATTACCTGTTCCTGTCAATGAGGCATGGCTACGTTCCGGGATTCTATGCGGACACGGGCGTGTTCAGGAGCACGGACCCCTTCCACTGGGATCTCGAAGATCAGGTTGGTTCCATCGACGCCCATGCGCTGGAAGTGATTCGCGACGCGGACGGCCAGTGGTACATCAGCCATTGCGGTTGGTACCAGGACGGCGCGTACCTGGCGCCGCTGACCTGGCTGGACGGCCAGGCCGAGGACGACACCTCCATGCCAGTGCCCGGAGCATCCCGATGACGCTGCGAATGACTGCCTGGCTGGCTGCAATGTTCATTGCCAATCTTAGCTGGGCGCAGGAAACAACCGTGATCCACGCTGGCTGGCTGCTTGCCGTGCCGGGGGAAACGCCGTTGCAGGAGCAGTCAATCGTCATTGCTGAGGGCAAGATACTGGAAATCCGCCCCGGCTACCTTGACAGTGAATCGCTAGAGGGCGAAGTCCGGATCATCGATCTGAGCGAAAAATACGTTATGCCGGGCCTGGTCGACGCGCACGTTCATTTCATGCTGGAACTCGGCCCCAGGGAACAGACTTTCGCCTTCCTGAACAGCAAAACACTGATCGCCCTGCGCGGCGCGGGTTTTGCGAAAAAAACGCTGGACGCGGGGTTCACCACCGTTCGGGACCTGGGCGGCGATACGGAATCGGTTTTCGCCCTGCGTGACGCCATCGCCCGGGGTTACATTCCCGGCCCCCGCATCCTGGCGGCAGGAACCCCGCTGGCTGCAACCGGAGGTCATGGTGATCCGACCGATGCCCGCGGCCACGAGGCATCCACTGCTTGTAACGGCGCCGATGATTGCCTGCGAGCCGTCAGGCTGGCTGTCAAACGGGGCGCCGATGTCATCAAGATCGCGGCTACAGGCGGTGTGTTTACCAACAGCAATACCGGTACGGGCCTGCAAATGCGGCCGGAGGAACTGCAGGTCATCGTCGAAACGGCGCACAGCCTGGGCCGGAAAGTCGCGGCACACGCGCACGGGGCCGACGGCATTAACGCGGCGTTGGCGGCAGGGGTAGATTCAATCGAACACGGAAGCTTCGCGGACCAGGAAAGCTTCAAGCTGTTTCGAAAAACCGGCGCTTACCTGGTCCCGACCCTGATTGCCGGGGAGACGGTTTACCAGGTAGCCGCCAATACGGATATGCTGCCACCCGCCATGCGCGAAAAGGCCTTGCAAGTGGCTCCTACCATGCTCAGGACAACACAAGCTGCACATCGGGCGGGTGTCAAAATCGCGTTTGGAACGGATACCGCGGTGGGACCTCACGGCAGCAACCCAAAGGAATTCCTGATGCTGGCCCGGGCCGGGTTGACCCCTATGGAAAGCCTGGTTGCCGCAACGGTCAATGCAGCGGAGTTGCTCGGACTGTCGCAAGAGATCGGTACGCTTCAAGCCGGTAAAGATGCCGATATCATCGCGACAAATTTCCATCCCCTGGATGATATCGAAGCGATGCTCGACGTCGACTTCGTGATGAAGGCGGGCAGGGTCGTCAAAGACAAGGGAGAGTGAATTGGCTGAAAATAATTTTGTAAAACACACCGCGATAGACAAGGCGCTGATCGTTCTCAAGTTGTTGGCCGAAATGTCGGTCAGCTCTGATGTACGGCTGGTTGATCTGGTCAAGGCGTCAGGCTATCAGCGACCGACCGTGCACCGGCTGTTGGCAACCTTGCAGGCTCACGGCTTCGTCTCCAAGGACCGTAAGGGCGGGGGTTACCGTCTAGGCGGCAGGCTCATCGCACTGGGAGCCCAGGCATTCGGCAGCCAGGACATTCGAGAACTGGTGCGGCCCTACCTGGTCGAGTTATCCGAGTCCACGGGGGTCCTGGTGCAACTGGCGATACTGGATCAGGGCGAGGTGGTTCACATCGAGCAGGTGGACGCACAGCACGGCATGCACTCTTATCACCGCATCGGCTGGCGCGCGAAACTTCATTGCAGCGCGGTGGGTAAAGCGATGATGGCGTTCGCCAACCCTGAAGTTCGCCAGGCCGCGATCGACGCCGGGCTGGAGCCGAGAACGGAATGGAGTATCACGGATGTAGAGTCCCTTGATCAGGATCTCGAACAAATCCGGGCCAGGGGTTACGCCATCGATGACCGGGAATTCGAAGCGGAGGTCCGTTGCATTGCGGCACCGATATTCGATTACGCTAACCGCGCGGTTGCCGCTGTCAGCGTATCGGGAATCTTGAGCAAGGTGACAGAAGAAAACGTAGACCAAATCGGTGCAGAGTTGCATGAGGCCAGCATGCAGATCAGCAAGTCACTGGGCCATGAGCCCGAGCAGGAACCCGATCAGGAACAAGGAGTATATTCAGCATGACCAGATTTCCAGACACCACCACGGCGCTCCGCCTGGTGTTGATTTCAACCGTGTTTCTCGTACTGGGAGCGTGTGCGAGCCAGGCGCCCGTCGCGGAAACGCTGGACGCAGACGATGCCGGGACCGTGCAAGGCGATCAACTCTATCATCTGAATTCAGGCCTGGAGACCCGCTCAATATCGTTTGAGAATCCGACCGGTGAACGTGGCAAGGGCGGGCAGGCTGCCAGTCCGCTGGGTGTTGGCCGCAAAGGTTCACCAGCCATAGCCTTGCAACCGGGTGAAGAAGTTGTACTGGCTGACATCAAGGGAAATGGAACCATCCGCCACATCTGGATGACCACCTTCCCCAACCCGGTTACGCTTCGCGGCGCGGTCATTCGGGTGTATTGGGACGGCCAGGAGCATCCCAGCATCGAAGCGCCGATGGGAGATTTTTTCGGATTCGCACACGGCGCCACCCCGGCGTTTCAGAGTGCGGTTCATTCGGTGGGTGAAGCCGTCGGCATGAACATCTGGCTGCCGATGCCGTTCACAAAGGGCATGCGGATGACCTTCACCAACGAGTCACCGATCCTGATGCCGCTTTTTTACCAGATTGACTACACCCTGGGTGACATGCACGAGGAAGATGTTGGCCGCCTGCACGTCCTGTTCCAGCGCGAGAATCCGACCACGGCTGGCATAGATTTCGAACTCATGCCGAAAAGGCGCGGTAAGGGCAGATTCATTGGCTCAGTCATGGGTGTTCGCCCACATGACCCCAGTTGGTGGGGTGAGGGTGAATTCAAGTTCTACCGGGACGGCGACACTGCGTTCCCCACCATCGCAGGCACCGGTGCCGAAGATTACGTTGGCCTCTCCTGGGGCCTTCAGCCGACGCCGTTCCTGTACCACGGATCGACTTACCGCGAGACGGACAACACCTCGGAAACCGGTGCGATTTCCATGTACCGCTGGCACATTAAAGACCCGGTTCTGTGGCAAAGCAGCGGTCGAGCCACCATCCAGCAAATCGGACACAAGCCGGGTCCCGTACCACCGACAACCATCGCCGAATACCTGGTTAACCTGTTTGAACGTGAAGATGACTGGTCTGCGGCTTCCTTTTGGTACGAAGCCATACCCAGCGCACTGCTACCTGACATGCCGGATTTCCAGGCACGGATCGCGGACCTGGTAGACCCTGCGGAGTAAAAAATGACCAAGAAAGTTGCATTGTACTGGCCTGGCGATTACCGCCAGATTCCCAATGAGGCTGCCTTGCCCCTGGCGCGCGAAACGACCGGGCAACTCATGACAGCGCTCAAAAAGCTGGGGCGCGATCCCTACCTGGTCGAAGGCTTTCTGACCCGGCCTCACGAGGCCATCGAAAAGCTTGGCCCCATCGACGACCCGACCATCGGCGTGTTCGTTCACTGGGTTTACGGCGCCAACACCGTTGACGGGGTGGTGGGCAAAGACAATCCGCTGCTGCTGGCGTCGAATTTCCAGGGCACGTTCCCGGGGCTGGTCGGCATGCTGAACACGGTGGCCTGCCTGGAAAGCGTGGACCGCAGGTCTTCACGTGTCTGGACGGACGCGGAAGACTGGTCAAAGGACGAGACCTTCATGGAACGCCTCGACGAATGGTGTACCAGCGGGCAGATAGCCTACCCCGAGGATGAACTGGGCAGCGCGGCCGCGATCGGCAAGCAGGCACTGGACACGGCCCGGGAAGTGGCGGAAGAAATCCGGCAGCGGCGAATCCTGATTTTGATGCTGGGCGACACTTCCATGGGCATGATCAACGGGTATTTCGGCCCGCGTGTGCTGACAAAACACGGTTTTACCGAGCACAAGGTGGACCAGGCCTGGCTGCCGGTGAGGATGAAGGACATCAGCGAGAAACGGGTGGAGGACGGCTTCCGCTTTGTGGTCGACAAGGGTGTTCAGTTTCACTGGCGCGAAAAAGGCGCCGAGGATTTCACCGAGGAAGCCACCAAGCAGCAGTTACGCATGTATTTCGCCGTAGTCGATCTGATCGATGAGTTCAAGGCGGACTGCCTGGGCTGGCAATACCAGCTGGGCCTGATTCCGGTGACGCCTCCCAGTGACTTTTGCGAAGGTTTACTGAACTCCCGCTGCCGGCCCGAATCCACCGGTGAGGTGTTCATTACCGCTACCGAGGCGGACCAGGGCAACGTCGTTCCGATGGAACTGATGAAGCGCCTGGTGAAGAAGAAAGGCCTCAACGAGTCTGTCATGTTCCACGACATCCGCTGGGGCGGACAGGAAAACGGCCGTTTCCTGTG
>PVMS01003807.1_pt1 | contig 13544 bp, 13 predicted proteins | sample 1853461 | NCBI WGS metagenome assembly PVMS01 (sample SAMN08582032, study PRJNA380276) | Marine sediment metagenome, whole genome shotgun sequencing project. | isolation source: ocean sediment barecode stripped | collected 2017 | reverse complement strand
GTTTATGCTTGCCACGCAGACGATGAGCCAGCTCAGTGGCCAGTCTGCCCAGGGTTTTGTCTGTTGCATCGACAACGCACCATTCGCGTTTAATCGTTGCCGGTGTTGCTGTAAAAGTCTTCATTTTCACCATTCTCTATAGATAACCCGGGTGTCCGGGTGAAGGGCGGGAATTTTACTGGCTTAGCGCTCCAGTTTCAACTACCTATGTACTTATTTTTAGGGTTTTTCATCACTTGATTCTCAGACGTTCGACCGGTTTACCGTTGATGATGTGGCTGTCGATGATTTCATCCACGTCATCTTCATCGATATAGGTGTACCAGACGCCCTCCGGGTAGACCACGCAAACCGGTCCTTGCTCGCAACGATCAAGGCAACCGGATGTATTGATGCGGATTTTTCCGGGTCCGGTCAGGCCCATTTTCTTGGCCCGTGCTTTTGCGTATTCACGCAATGCAGCGGAGCCGCATTGATTGCAGGACGGGCGTTCGGCATCCGCCCCGCGATCATTGGTGCAAAAAAACAGGTGGCGCTGGTAGAAACCGGTCATCAGGTAACTCTATATCAGTTCTGCAAATATCAGAAGTTATACACAAGGTTTACCGATGTTATCGTATCGGTATTCTCACTATCAGCTATACCCTTGGGCACATCTGTATTGTGACGAACTTCGAAGCCCAGTTTCAAGGCGAAACGATCAGTCATTGAAACTGCTAAACCAGTGTTGAATTGACTAAACGTATTGTCAGACCCGGCTTCAACCAACAGACGATTGGTCCACAAGGTCGATTGAAACACCTGCCAGCTATCATCCAGCAGAAATCTTACGATTGCATCGGTGCTCGATTCACCAGAAACAGTTTCTTCCAATTTGCGATAACCCAAACCGATTTCACCTTTGAACTCATGCTTTTCGCTTTTCATCAATTGGCGACCATAACCTACCGAAAACGACGTTTGCGGATCATATGAGCCAAACTTGTCTGCGTCCCAGCGGAGTGCGCCGAATAACCAGCTCTTATCACTGATCTTGCGGTCACTTTGCACTTCTACCGTGTAACGTTCATTGTCCTGAATTCCGTCCTCGGATGTACTCAATGCCGTACCGGCGAAACGATGACGCCATCTTTCCCGCGTCAATACAAAGTTCAATTTGGCATTCAATGCCACTGTATCGGTATTACCGGTAGTGCTGACAAAGCCGAACTCACCAGTACCGGACCAACCCAACTTTCTTTCTTCCTCTTCTTCAACATCCTGTGCGAATGCATTAGCTACAGACAAGAACAAGCTGCCCGTCACTATAAAATTCACCAAATAACGCATACGAAATCCTCCGAACCTTTAAAAAAAGTTTGCGCATTATATAGCCTTATTAAACAAAAGCCTACTTATCTTCTGACCCGTCAGTGATTTATAATTGGGTCCTGATCACTTACTTGAAAAAGGTTGAATCTCATGTCACGCAGCTACTCACCAATTGACCGTTTGATTATCGGATTTGATAACGCCCTGCGCATGGCGACGGGCACTGCCACTGAAGCCAGCCGGGACAACCCTGCAGGCTCAATACCCGACCTGGTGATGGAAGAGGAGCAACGCAAACACGCGGCCGGCCTGATGCGTGTCAATCATGCCGGTGAGGTCTGTGCCCAAGCCTTATACGCGGGTCAGGCAGCCACCGCACGCAGTGCGGATGTTCAGTCTGATATGCAGCAGGCAGCCAATGAAGAAATTGATCACCTGAGCTGGTGCAAGGAGCGTCTGGATGAACTCGATAGCCAGCCCAGCCTGCTGGACCCACTTTGGTACGCAGGCTCGTTTGCAATCGGTGCGGTCGCCGGTCTTGCCGGTGATGGCTGGAGTTTGGGGTTTTTGAAAGAAACCGAAAACCAGGTCGAGGCGCATCTCGAAGGTCACATCGAGGAGCTACCCCCGGAAGATGCCCGCAGTCGGGCTATTCTGGATCAGATGAAAATTGATGAAGCCAAACATGCACAAATGGCAGAAGATTCCGGTGCCTATGATTTGCCGGAACCGGTGCGGCAATTGATGAAAATGACGGCCCAGGTCATGAAGACCGTGGCTTATAGAATATAATTCCTGTCACCCCGGACTTGACCCGGGATCCATTTTTACTTTTACCGTTAAGGAAATGGATTCCGGGTCAAGCCCGGAATGACGACCCCTTACTGGTCTTTTGCCTGTTGGCGTAATTTTTCAAGTGTCAGACCCTCGGTGGCCGGTTCAGATTCACGTTCACCATGAGACAACCACTGCACCCTCCAGCCCTCAAGACTGGTCGAGGCTGGATAGGGAAACCCCTGTTTACGGAAATCAAGGTCACCGGAAAAGGTGATTGAATCCGTCCCATCCGGGTTACCGGGTACCGGGTTGGCAAAGGTGAACAGAAACTCAAAACGGCGGTGACCGGCCTCGGTCCTCCAGCCGGATCCCTTGACACTCCACGGCGCTGCAAATGCGCCGCTGGCCAGACCGGTGTCGAGTTTGAAGTCCCGTTTCTCTTCCTCTTTGTCCCAGGTCTTTTTGTCATCAATTGAGTTGGGGCCCTCCGGCTGGCTTTGATTCAGTAACTCAAACGCCAGTTGTAACATCAACGAAGGAGCCTGGATCAGCGGCTCGATATCTGCACCCTGCTGCTCAAACCCCCGCGACAACAAAACCTGACCGTCAACCATCAGCAATTCGCCGGTCAGCACACCATCGGGAGCGATCTGTTCCACCTTGACCTGCAAGTCGCCGCAATGACAACGGTGAAAACGCCAACGGGCATGAAAACCTGTGTCGCCAAAATCCACATCCAGTTCAGTGACAACCGAGTCGCGCCAAAGCGTGCCCTTTTCAAGCTGGGGAAACGCTGATTGCAATCCGCCAAATAAAATTATCAATGCCAGCACCAGTTGGATAAATAATCGATTTCCCATTTTAAAAAAACATCCTTTTCAAGGCCTGACCAGGGTCAGGCTCACGCATAAAAGCCTCGCCCACCAGGAACATGTTGATACCCGATTTCTGCATACGGCTCACATCCTCAGTGGTCTTGATACCACTTTCAGTCACCAGCAATTGCTTCGCTGACAACATTTTCTTCAAACGCTCGGAGGTCGCCAGTGAGGTTTCGAAGGTATTCAGATCCCGATTATTGACGCCAATCAGGTCATGATCAAGAAGCAATGCCCGTTCCATTTCTGCCTCATCATGTACTTCTACCAGTACATCCAGCCCAGCTTGTTTTGCCGTGCTCAGCAATTCCTCAAGTAAGGATTGCTGCAACACCGCAACTATCAGCAGGATGCAGTCTGCACCCATCACTTTTGACTCATAGACCTGCCACGCATCGATGATGAAATCCTTGCGCAGGACCGGCAACAGACATGCGTTTCGAGCCAAAGTCAAATACTCCGCCCTGCCCTGAAAGAAATCTACATCGGTTAAAACAGACAGACAAGCGGCACCTGACTCAGCATAGGAAATTGCTATTTCATCGGCGTGAAAACTTTCACGGATGACGCCGGCGCTTGGCGACGCTTTTTTGATCTCCGCTATGACCGCGGGGCCACACGAGGCTGCCTCCCTGAGCGAAGCTTCAAATCCCCGGGTTGCCTGGCAGTCCTGTGATTGGGCTATCAATTCTTTAATAGAGCTTAATGACTTACCGGCCTCGATCTCCTCGGCCTTACGCCGGATAATACGCGTGAGGATTGAAGGGGCTGCCATCAGAAGCCCTGGGTCATGGTGGCCAGTTGTTGCAATTTCTCCAAACCCTTGCCACTGACCAGAATGTCGTTTGCAATATCAACACCGGCCTTGATCGATTCCACCACACCGGCAACATACAGGGCAGCACCTGCATTCAGCGCGATCAAGTGTGCGGCCCGTTGTGAGCGTTGATCAGTTTCACCGCCCAGGGCTGCACTTAATAATTGCAACGATGCATCGACCCCGTCAACACTCAGGTCTTGCAGTGAAGCACGCTCAAAACCCAGTTGCTCCGGTTGCAGCGTATATTCACGAATTTCGCCAGCCTTGAGTTCGGCGACATGGGTATCGGCAGCCAGGCTGATCTCATCCAGGCCATCATCGGATTGCACCACCATTACGTGCTCTGAGCCAAGACGCTGCAACACTTCTGCAATTGGATAGCACAAGGCACGGTCATAGACGCCAATCAACTGGCGGGTCAAACCGGCTGGATTGGCCATGGGTCCCAATATATTGAACAGGGTGCGCATACCCAGCTCTTTACGCGCGGTGATGACATGGCGCATGGCGCTATGGTGCATCTGTGCAAACATAAAGCCGATACCCAGCTCATTGACACACTGACTGACCTGCCCGGGCGAAATATCCAGACGCACACCAGCCGCTTCCAGCACATCAGCGCTACCTGAACTCGATGATACCGAGCGGTTACCATGTTTTGCCACCCGGCCACCGGCCGCAGCCACCACGAAACTGGCTGCTGTGGAAACATTGAACAGGTTTGCGCCATCGCCCCCGGTACCCACGATATCCACCAGGTGTGGTCCGCTGACCTCTACACCACTGGCAAATTCACGCAGCACCTGCACACCGCCGGTAATTTCATCAATGGTTTCGCCCTTCATGCGCAAGCCCAGTAAGAAAGCACCTATCTGAACATCAGACGCTCCTGCGGACATGATCTGGCGCATGACATCCACCATTTCCTCGGTGGAAAGGTCCTGATTTTCAGAAATAAGGCCTAGTGCAGTTTGAATTTCCATGCCCATAATAATCCCGGCCTATGTTTGCCCGGTGGTGTTAATGAAATTCTGTAGCAGATCATGGCCACAGCGGGTAAGGATTGACTCGGGATGAAATTGCACACCCTCAATGGACAGATCCTTATGCTTAATCCCCATGATCTCTTCGATCCCGCCATCGGCGTGCTCGGTCCAGGCAGTAATTTCCAGGCAGGAAGGCACCAGGTCTTTCTGCAACACGAGCGAATGGTAGCGGGTCGCTTCAAACGGCTGCGGTAGCTCGTTGAAAACACCTGCGCCGCGGTGATGCATCATCGAGGTCTTGCCATGCATGACCCGATCCGCCCGCACCACCTTGCCACCAAACACCTGCCCGATACATTGATGACCGAGACAAACCCCCAGAATTGGAAACACCCCGCCGAGTTCCGCAACCACCTCAAGTGATATTCCGGCATCGTCCGGTGTACAGGGCCCGGGCGAAATCACGATACCCTGCGGGCTTAACTCACGGATTTGGGCAGTGGTAATAGCGTCGTTCCGCACCGTTTCCACTTCCGCACCCAACTCACCCAGGTATTGCACCAGGTTGTAGGTGAATGAGTCGTAGTTGTCGATCATCAGGATCATATCTTTTTGCAGGTCCGATCATTTTTTTCATTCCGGGATTGGGTATTCTGCCTGAAACAACTTATAATGGTTAGTTCGTTTTGACGAATCACCCCTAACGGAGAATATTTATGAATAAGGCCCTAAGTCTGCTTGCAGCATTGTTGCTGTTTTCTACACCATGCTGGTCAGAAGAATCAGCCGCTGCGATGGACAGACCGTCCATGTCTACCAGCCAGACCGTAATCGTTACCGCACAGGTAGAAGCGATTAATCACGAAACCCGTGAGGTTACATTGCGTGGCCCTGAAGGTAATACTGTCAGTTTTGTAGCCAGTGAAGACGCGCGTAACCTGGGTCAGGTTGAAGTGGGGGATATTGTTGTAGCCGAATACGTGCAAACCATGTCCATTGAAGTATTTGCCAATGATGGCTACGAGCCCAGTGCCGGCAATCTTGTCGTAGCAGGTCGCTCCGAAGAAGGCGAAATGCCCGCTTTGACCGCAATTGACGCAATCGTGGTTACCGCAACACTGGAAGAGATCAACTTTGAAACTAATACCTTCAAGCTGAAAGGTCCAAGCGGCGAAATCAAGGAATACGAAGCTCGTAATCCTGAAAACCTCAAAAGGGTTGTGATTGGCGACCTGGTCGTTATCACTTACACCGAAGCTGTTGCTATCTCGGTTGAGAAAACCAACGCAGAATGATTCTAAAGACCCTGCGATGCCCGATCGACGGCGGTAATTAACGCGCGGCCTTTGTCACGGGTTTCCTGCCATTCTTTGGCGGCGTCGGAATCAGCAACGATTCCGGCGCCGGCTTGTACATGCAGCTTACCCTCGTGTATCACGGCAGTGCGAATGGCGATGGCCAGATCGGTATCATCGTGCCAGCTGATATAGCCAACGGCACCTGCATAGATATTACGTTTGACCGGTTCGAGTTCGTTGATGATTTCCATCGCGCGGATTTTAGGCGCGCCGGACAGGGTTCCGGCCGGAAAGGCGGCGCGGATCGCATCCATGGCGCACAAGCCATCATCAAGATCCGCCTGCACTTCCGAAACGATGTGCATTACATGCGAATAACGCTCGATAATCATTTGATCGGTCATTTCCACGCTACCGGTTTTTGCTACCCGGCCCACATCATTGCGACCCAGGTCAATCAGCATCAGGTGTTCGGCGCATTCCTTGGGATCGGACAATAATTCTTCGGCCAGGGCCTGGTCTTCAGCGACCGTGGCGCCCCGCTTCCGGGTGCCGGCAATCGGTCGCAAAGTTACGCGACGGTTCTGCACCCGCACCAGCACTTCCGGTGATGAGCCGACGATCTGGGTTTCACCGAGATCGATAAAGTACATATAGGGTGATGGGTTCAAAGCCCGCAGTGACCGGTATACATCCAGCGGCCTTGCCTTGTAGGGCACACTCATACGTTGCGACAGGACCACCTGGAAAATATCTCCTGCCAGAATGTATTCCTTACTCTTTTCAACCGCCTCGATGAAGTCGTCACGGTTGAAACCGTAGGAATAGTCTTCCTCTTCTATCGCATCGCCTGACACTCTCAGACCGTAGCCGGTGCCACCTGAACGTAAGCGCTGCTCAAGCTCTTCAAGACGCTGCTGGGCCTGCTCAAAAGCATCCTCCTGACTGGGATCTGCGTGGACTATCAACCACAAGCGTCCTTCCAGGTTATCCAGAACAGCAACTTCCTCCGACAATAACAACTCGATATCAGCGGTGCCCAGCTCGTCTTTTTTGTTGTTGGTCGCGAGTTTGGGCTCAATCAGTTGCACGGTTTCGTAGCCGAAATAACCCACCAGGCCACCACTGAACAAAGGCAGCTCATCAAGACGGGGAACGTTAAACTCGTTTTGCAGTTCAGTAATGCGAGCCAGCGGGTCGGAAACTGTTTCTTCACTGACCATTTGGCCGTGGTCGGAAATGACCAAATTATGACCCCGAACCGTATAGCGGCGCCGACATGGCAAACCGATAATCGAATAGCGACCCCAGGTTTCGCCGCCCTCCACGGACTCGAACAGATAGGAATCCTTACCCTCTGCAAGTTTCAAATAAACCGATAAGGGTGTGTCCAGATCGGCCAGCACAGAGCGGTACACCGGAATCCGGTTGTAGCCCGCAGAAACCAATTGTTCATATTGTTGCTTGTTCACGCATTGTTGCCTGTTTTATGGGTGTGCCGGAAAGCGCAGATTCTAACAAGAATCAGGCTAAAGGAATGCAGATTGTGAATTCAACGCCCTGGTCATTTGGCAGGTTGATTGCGCTGACAGAACCCGCATGTGCCTCGGCAACCAGACGCACGATGTAAAGCCCAAGGCCAAGATGCTGACCACCACCCTGTCCTTGCCGCAATGACACCAGCGAATCGAATAACTGTTCGTGCAGAACATCCGGCAATCGGGTGCCGCTGTTGGCTACTGATATCAGGCAGTTGCCATCGGCCTGTTTCAGTGAAATATTGATCTCGCAATCACCCGAACTTAAACCAATCGCATTATCAACCAGTTTATCCAGTGCCTGGGAGATCAGATCCGGGGCGCAAAGCAGTAAACAATCGTCAGCAGGCAAATCAAGATTGATTACACGCGAAGGGTTTACCGACCGATAAGCTGCAACACTGTGTTCCAGCATTTCGCCGATATTGATGCGGTCCCAATCAGCCGTTTTGACCGCTCCTTCCAATCGTTGCGCTTCGCTCATCGCGCGGACAATGGCTGCCTGCCGATCCAACCCCTCCTGCGCTCTGAGCAGGTACTGCCGCGCCTGTGGGTCCAGTTCCTGGCTGGCGAGATTTTCCAGAGATGAGCGGGCAATCGCGATCGGTGTTTTAAGCTCGTGGGACAGCCTCCCGGCGAGTTTTTGCAAATAACTGGTGTATTCCGCGACTGCCCGCAACAGTTTCTCCGTGTTGCGGGCCAATTCACCCAGCTCATCACCGGACCTGGTCAATGGAAGTTCTGAAATCTTGCCGCTTTGATCCATGGCGAGACTAACCGCACCACTGAGCCGCTGCACGCGGCTCGACAATCTCGATGCAAACAGCCATAAGCCGGCTGCGAGCGCTACCACCAACAACAGCGCAATCAATGAAAACCTGCCGAGCGCGCGATTGGTCATCAATAATAGACCTTCGGAGCGGGTTTCCAAGACCAGGGCGCCTATCACTTTGCCCACCTGCCCTGCAGTTAACTGCTCAGTGTCAAAAACAGGTACTGCAACAAAGCTGTAAACCGCTGCACTGAAATCATCCCGATTCCATAATGTGCCGACTTCACCCTGCATTGCTGAACTGGTCTCGTCAGTTTCAAACCTGACCGGCCAGCTTGGAGGGGTGTCACGCAAAGCCATACGTGAATCGGAAACTGCCTGGTAGATCATCCGTTGGACCCACGTCAATTCAGAGCTGCTGGCAGCAATAGCAGGGCCTGAATCAGCCAATACCCAGCCTTCGGTCTGAATCAACCAGGCCCGGGATTGAGAGGGTGCTGTTTTCGACAACCAGCGCGCAACATCATTTTCGCGACTGACAAGTTCCAGCCAATCGCCCTGTTGCCGACCATTGAGGGTGCCGGCATAACGCTCGGTAGAAATACTGTCTTCACTGATGCCAGGTGCTACAGCGCCAATGCTGATGCGTTCTGAATCGGCCGGCAAACCCAGTTCAACCCGATAGCCATCAAGCTTGTTTTCCCAGGCGGCCTCCAGTTGCTGGCCCGTGCCTGCCTGGCTGCTGAGCACCAGTTGACCCGGCGCTTCGGTAGAGATCATGAAACTGTGCTGACTGCGGGAGGTTTGAACAAACAGCACCAAACCGGCTTTTTGACTGCTATCACTGGTTCCGGTATTGAATTCGGTGGCGCGGATGTAAGCGGAGTCCGTTACATCAAGGGCCAGATAGAAGTGTGTGCGATATCGTCCAGCCAGCACCTTTAGCCGCAGCTCCTTATCGGTTGATTCGAATAACAGACCCTGGTCAACTTCGGACCAGTCACTGAGAAAACCATCAAGATTGGGTTCGTTTGAGAACTGCCGCAACGGCAGAATCCGGCCGCGCGCAAGTTTAAGCTCGCCCTTGTACTCCCCGGGTAAGGCACGAGCCACCATTTGCGCCGACTCGACCAGCGTGTTTTCCTCGGCCTCACGCAGAAAATTTTCCAGTTCCTGCACCAGTTTCCAACCGGACCAGGGCAATAGCAAAGTCAGCAGTGATAAAGCCAGTAACTGGTTTCTTAATCGCATCTAGTAAGTCGGTACCCGGGTTTGCCAATCAGGCCGCAGCGTTATTCCAACGGTAACCTGCACCATACACGGTATCGAGTTTGTCAAAAGACTTATCGGCTTTTTTAAACTTACGCCGAATGCGTTTGATGTGGGAGGTGATGGTCTGATCATCGACCAGGATATTGGCGTCATCCATCAACTGCTGACGCGAGCGAACATGGCCAGGTCGACGCGCCAGGGAATGCACAATCCACAATTCGGTCACGGTCAAAGGAATCGCTTTTTCATCCCACAGGACTTCCATTCGCTCGGAAGACAAACGCAAGGCATCGCGCTCCAGCCAGGTGCTGGTAGTTTGCTCGCCGGATAGTATTTCAATCCGCCGGAACAAGGCGATGATGCGGGCCATCAAGTGTGGCAGGCTGATATCCTTGGTCAAATAATCATCGGCACCGAGCCTGAGGCCGGAAATCATATCCACATCGGAGTCGCGGGCCGTCAAAAACATGATGGGAAGCACACGCGACATCGCCCTGAGTTCCTTGCAAAGCTCAAAGCCACCTTCAAGATCATCACCAAGGCCCACGTCAATGATGACCAGGTCAGGCAGGCGCCCGGCGAATGCATCCAGGGCACTTTTACGATCAGCATAACCACTGACCTGGTAACCCTGACGCCGCAGGGCATCTTCAAAATTGCGCCGGATGGCAATTTCGTCTTCAATAATCGCGATTCGTCGCGGCATATCAATTCTCGCTATTGGTCCACTTACTGTATCAGAAGCATAGTTTACGGCCTGAAGACCCGTCCATGCATCTACCGTAGGGCGATTGCCATAGTTTTGCCATATTCAGGTCGGTTCATATCACTATTCAGTCACGGCATGGGCATTTCAGCAGCGTTTAATAGCAGCAACATCAGGAAATGGAATCTGAACATGCCCCGCCACACCCAAGCCAACGCCACCCGCCATCAAAGCCGACGCCTTTCCATCCGCAATGAGCTTGAAACCAGGGCCTGGACTCAAAATCCAGGACTGGCCAGACGCCTGAGGAATCGCCTGAATAACCGCCTCAATCAAAGCGATCGCATAGAAGACCGCATCATGCGCTGGCAGGATCGAACCTTACTAACGCTCGCTGCAGTTCTGTTGGCACTGTTTGTCATTCGGACAGAAACCGCCGTCGCCGACTCGATGGAATGGGGTTTGCACGTACAAAGTGCCACCGGCGGATATACCGAACTGGCATTGGATACACGTATTCAACTGGATATCACCGGCCTGGTCGCCAGGGTGGAAATCACCCAGCAGTTTACCAACCGCAGCAATTTATGGACTGAGGGAGTCTACCGTTTTCCATTGCCGGAGGGTGCCGCAGTAGACCGTATGCTGATCAAAGTCGGTAAGCGCGTGCTCGAAGGAGAAATCCAGGAAAAGGAAACAGCGCGACGTATTTACCAGAAAGCCCGTGACGCAGGCCAAATCGCGACCATCGTTGAACAGCAGCGCCGCAATCAATTCGAAACCCGCCTCGCCAATATCGGCCCCGGCGAAACCATCGAAATCACCATCAGCTACCTGCAAAATGTAAGCTACGCCGACTTCAGCTATCAGCTGCGCTTACCAATGACATTCACACCCAGATGGGAACCGGGTCTGCAATCTGTAAGCGGGCAAGCGACCATAGGGCAAGCAACGCCGCCCATGGTGACCGCGTCGGACACCAATGGGCATAAGCTAAAACTGCAGGCCAACCTGGTAACTGCCATTGAATTCGCTGCAATCGAGAGTCACTACCACGATGTCGATATCCGGCAAGTCGCCAATGGCTATCAGATCGAGTTACTGAAAACCAATGAGCTCACTGATCGGGATTTTGAACTCAGCTGGACACCAGCGCTACAAACTCATCCGATCGCATCACTGACCACCTACAACGACGGTGGATCGGTCTATGCCCAACTGATGCTGGCACCACCGCTGGCAGACTCCATCCAGTCACAAGCCCGTGAGGTCATCCTGATCATCGACACTTCCGGTTCTATGGAGGGTGCCTCGTTGGCGCAGGCAAAATCTGCACTGGTCCATGCCCTGAAATCGCTGGGACCGGACGACTACTTCAACCTGCTGGAATTCAACTCCGATACAACGCAATTATTCGACCAATCCGAGCCGCTCACACAAACCAGTCTGTACATGGCCAGAAATTTTATCAGCGGCCTGCATGCAAACGGCGGCACCAACATGGCGCCAGCCATCAAAATGGCTCTGACCATGCCGGAAATCCCGCACTTGATGCGCCAGGTAGTATTTATCACCGACGGTGCGGTGGGTAACGAAACCGAGCTGTTAAAAATGGTGGCACAGGATCTCGATAACAGCCGTATGTTCACCATCGCCATCGGGCATGCACCGAATAGCTGGTTTATGCGCAAGGCTGCTGAAATCGGCCGTGGTAGCTATGTCCACATCGGCAAACCGGAAGAAGTCGAACAACAGATGTCAGCACTCTGGGGGCGCATTCAAATCCCTGCACTGACTGATATCTGTGTGGATTGGGGCGATACTGCCGAATATTACCCGGAGATCATTCCTGATCTGTACGCCGGCGAACCCTTATGGCTGTTAGCCCGTCTTCCTTCCGAACCCACGATGGTCGGCCTGTGCGGCAACCTCAACGGTCTTGACTGGGACCTGGTCGTTAACAGCTGGGACGCCGCTGCCAACGGCCCCGGTGGCGACAACCTGGCAAAACTGTGGGCCCGCAAGAAGATTGAAGCCCTCGAAGACAGCCTGATGTTCGGTGCAGACCCCGAACTGACCCAACTGGAAATTACCGGTCTGGCACTTGATTACGGCCTGCTAACCCGTCACACCAGCCTGGTCGCCGTCGATAAAACCCCACGCCGCGCCAGCACTGAAAAACTGGCCCATTCAGACATCCCCGGCCTGTTACCAGCCGGAAGTTCCACCAATATCGCAGGCTACCCGGCAACCGCCACCGGCTGGCTCTCACAATTGCTGCTTTCCCTGTTTGTGCTGCTAATTGCGACCTGCATGCTGCTGTTTAGCGGTAGCCGCTTACCAATGACCAAGCACTCCACATCTGCTTAGCAGTGTCTCCCCTCAACATGCTAAGACGTCATTGGACTTTGGCGGCGGTGGCTCTCACCGCCGCCATTTTTTTAATCGATGCCGTATGGATTCCCGCGAAAGCGGAATTAGCTCAATACCTGCTTGAGACAGCCTGGTTACGCACACTCGAAGGTGAGCCCAACGCAAAACCCTGGCCATGGGCAGATACTCAGCCTGTAGCAATACTCGAGGTCCCCCGCCTTGGCCTGCGTGAAATCGTGCTGGAAGGCAGTTCCGGCCGAAATCTTGCTTTCGGACCAACCCTGGTCAACACAACCCCACTCGACAAAACCCCGGACCGAATCCTGAGCGGCCATCGTGACACCCACTTCAACTTCCTTAAAGACCTGCAAACCGGCGACCTGCTACGCCTGCGAACCGCAACAGAAGTTCGCGACTACCGGGTCAGCTGGCAGGAAGCCGTTGATAGCCGCCAGCAACAACTGGTCATTGACGACAATATCGAAAGACTGACCCTACTGACCTGCTTTCCGTTCGACGCGCCGACAACCGGTGGCCCGATGAGGTGGGTAGTCACGGCACTACCCGAAAGCTGACACCAAGACCCTGTCATTCCGGACTTGATCCGGAATCCATTTTTTGAATTCTTGAAGAGCTGTGCCAACTGGGCGCCGCGCTACGGGTACCTTCTTCCTGAGACGCGCTTCAAGCACATCCCTGTGTTCGCTCGGTCGCCGACGCAGCCCAGGCTGGCCTCTCGACCGGATTCACCGGTCTCACCTTCTCCTGTCGGCTCACGGTCTCAGGAAGAAGGTACCCGTATCCCGGCTGGGC
>PVMS01032234.1_pt1 | contig 13549 bp, 10 predicted proteins | sample 1853461 | NCBI WGS metagenome assembly PVMS01 (sample SAMN08582032, study PRJNA380276) | Marine sediment metagenome, whole genome shotgun sequencing project. | isolation source: ocean sediment barecode stripped | collected 2017 | reverse complement strand
AAGAAGGTTAAATTAATAACTCCAGTCTTTTGTGCCTAAACAAGCAGCCGCTGATTGGCGATTTTGAGCGGCTCACAGGCAGCTCGCCGGCGAAGGATAATGATGCCAACTGTTTTGCAGTAGCCGAGGCCCTTCTTGGTGCCGGAAAGGGAAAGGAGGTCGTCTTCGGGGTGATTATGGGCACTGGCTGTGGAGGTGGTATTGTGGTAAACAAGAGCCTCATCCGTGGACACCAATACCTGGGAGGGGAAATTGGTCTTGCCATACTGCATCCGGGCGGAAGAGCGTGCTTCTGCGGGAAGAAGGGATGCATAGAGCGATATGTCTCTGGAACCGGTATAGAAGAAGGGTATAGGGAGAAGGCGGGAATCAGGAAGAGCCTTCAGGATATAGTAGATGATTACAGGAAAGGGGAAAAGATTGCCAGCGAAATTATGGGGCTCTTCTTTGAGGATTTCGGCATGGCCATGTCCACCCTGATCAACATTCTGGATCCCGATGTAATTGTACTGGGGGGAGGGGTATCAAATATAGAGGAGCTCTATACCATCGGGATTGAAAAGATCAGAAAGAATGTGTTCAAGGAAGATCCGGAGATCCTCATATCCAAAAATATGCATGGCGATTCTGCCGGGGTGATTGGAGCTGCACTGCTTCATGATCTGCAACACTAATATGGGAATGATATGAAAATCTGCTTTTTCTTGCTCATTTGTCTCCTACTTTCCTTTTCCGGATATAAGCTCTTTCCCCAGGCCGTTCAGCCTTTACACATTGAAACCCGTATGGGCGGCATTAGCCATTCTTCCTTGAAGGATGAGATCCTTTCTTTAGATTTCTCTGAGCTGGAGGAAGCCTTCCTGGTGCTGAAATCAGAAAGTCCCCTTCGCCTGCTTTCTGCCCGAAATGTTGTTGCCACGCTTACTCCCGGTTGGGACGGAAGCCTGGGCTATCTTATGTATGGTCTTAGACTGGTACCTGAGAAAGAGGGGAGGGCAGAGGTGATCTTTGAGCTAATCCGGGCTCCTGTCATGGCCATCCCAATCACAGCTGATGAGGTGAAACAGTTTAAGGAACAGTTGTATACGAGAAATTCTCGCTTTCCGGACTCTGCATCAGATTTCCCGGGCTGGCAGGAGCAGTACCGCGATTCCCTGATCCATACCCTGATGGGAGGCAGTTTGCCGGTGGCAGCCACCGGCGGCAGCGTTACGGCAACCGGTTTATCGGCCTCGGGTTTATGTGCCGTGGAATCGTTATCCGTGGGTGTCTCCGGGAGCTCTTCTGCAGGCACCGCTGCCGCCACGCTTTCCTGAGCTTCCAGCACCAGGATAAGGCTGCCTTCCGACACCTTGTCGCCCAGACTGACCGACATTTCGAGCACCTTACCGGCCACCGGTGCGGGCACATCCATCGCAGCCTTGTCCGTCTCGATGGTAATCAACGAGTCTTCCACTGCCACCACGTCGCCCACATCGACCATCACCTCAACGATTTCCACGTCAGTGAATTCGCCAATATCGGGCACCAGAACTTCCTGCCGTGTCGTCATCGTGTTTATCTCAGCCCTTTAAAACCGCCGCCTAAACATCAACCGGATTGGGTTTATCAGGATCCAGCCCCAGAGTTTCTAGCGCATTCGCAACCTGTTTAGGCTCGATCGCGCCCTCATCCGCCAATGCCTTCAGCGTTGCCAGCACAATGTTGTCCCGATTGACTTCAAAATGGTTACGCAAAGCCCGGCGCGAATCGCTGCGCCCATATCCGTCGGTGCCCAACACACGGAAACGCCCCGGCACCCACTCACGAATCTGCTCGGGCACTATACGCATGTAGTCCGATGCTGCTATCACCGGCCCCTCAAAATCCACCAGACACTCACTTACGTACGGGCGGTGCGGCACTTCCAGCGGATGCCGCGTGTTCCAGCGTTCACAGGCTATCCCCTCACGCCGCAGTTCGCTGTAGCTGGTCACGCTCCAGACGTCGGAATCTACACCATGATTTTCCTGCAAATACTCCGCCGCGGCTTCCACCTCACGCAGAATCGTGCCAGAACCCAACAATTGCACACGCAATTTCTTACCCCCACCTTGCGCTTTGTGCAGACGGTACATGCCCTTAAGGATACCTTCCTGAACTCCCTCCGGCATCGCAGGATGTGTGTAGTTTTCATTCATACAGGTTACGTAATAAAACACGCTTTCCTGCTCAACATACATGCGACGCATACCGTCCTGAATTATGACTGCCAATTCGTAAGCGTAGGTTGGATCGTATGAAATACAGTTCGGAATCGTCGATGCCAACAGCAAGCTGTGACCGTCCTGATGCTGCAGCCCTTCGCCGGCCAGCGTGGTACGCCCGGCTGTGCCGCCGATTAAAAACCCACGCGCCTGCATATCGCCTGCAGCCCAAGCAAAATCGCCGATACGCTGGAATCCAAACATCGAGTAGTAAATGTAAAAAGGGATCATTTGTATGCCATGATTCGCGTACGCGGTAGCGGCAGCAAGCCAGGAGCAGAATGCGCCACCTTCGTTGATCCCTTCCTCGAGAATCTGGCCTTTTTTATCCTCACGGTAGTACATCAACTGTTCTGAATCCTGCGGCGTGTAGAGCTGCCCTACCGAGGAATAAATAGCGATCTGACGGAACATGCCTTCCATGCCGAAAGTACGAGCCTCATCAGGCACGATAGGCACGATGTGCTGCCCAATTTGCTTGTTCTTGACCAGCTTCGTCAGCATGCGTACCAACGCCATCGTGGTCGATATCTCGCGCTCACCCGTACCATCGAGTTGTTGCTGAAACTCTTCCAGTGCCGGCACTTCGAGTATCGGCGCCGCGACATAGCGGGCGGGCAGATATCCAGACAGCTCCTTGCGACGCTCATGCATATAGCGAATTTCTTCGCTGTCTTCCGATGGTTTGTAGTACGGCACATCATCGATATCAGCGTCCGACACCGGAATATTGAAACGATCCCGGAAGGCCTTGAGATCGTCACCGCCCAACTTCTTGGTCTGATGGGCGGTCATCTTGCCTTCGCCAGCCTCCCCCATACCGAAACCCTTGACGGTCTTAGCCAGAATTACGGTCGGGCGGCCTTCAGTCTGCATCGCCCGATCATATGCGGCATACACCTTAATGGCATCAAGACCGCCACGATTCAGGCGCCAGATTTCCTCGTCCGACATATGCGCAACCATTTCTTTCAGCTCGGGATACTTGCCGAAGAAGTTCTCCCGCACATAATCGCCACCCATGGCCTTGAAGTTCTGGTATTCGCCGTCGACACACTCTTCCATCACCTGTTGGAGCAGGCCGTCTTTATCCCGCTCCAGCAGCGGATCCCAGCGGGAACCCCAGAGCACTTTAATGACGTTCCAGCCAGCACCCGCGAATGCCGACTCAAGCTCCTGGATAATCTTGCCATTACCACGCACGGGACCATCCAGTCGCTGCAGATTGCAATTGATAACAAACACGAGGTTATCGAGCTTCTCGCGCACCGGCATCGTGAGAGCACCCATCGATTCCGGCTCGTCCATCTCGCCATCACCGAGAAACGCCCAGATTTTGCGGTCGGTCTCTTCAACAATTCCGCGATGTTCCAGGTAGCGCATGAACCGCGCCTGGTAAATTGCCATCATCGGACCCAACCCCATCGACACGGTGGGGAACTGCCAGAAATCCGGCATCAGCCATGGGTGTGGGTAGGAGGACAACCCCTTACCGCCGACTTCGCGACGGAAATGATTCAACTGATCCTCACTCAGACGGCCTTCGAGAAACGCGCGCGCGTATATGCCCGGTGATGAATGTCCCTGCACAAACACAAGATCACCACGCTGGTTTTCATCAGCAGCCCTCCAAAAATGGTTGAAGCCCACCTCGTAAAGCGTCGCCGATGATGCATAGCTGGCAATGTGCCCACCGTATTCGGAACTGCGGCGGTTCGCTTGCACCACCATGGCCATTGCATTCCAGCGGATGTAGGACTCGATGCGCCTCTCGAGCGCCCGGTCACCCGGATACTCGGGCTGCTGCTCCAACGGGATGGTGTTCAGGTAGGCCGTGTTCTGGCTGTACGGCAGGTAGGCGCCTAAGCGTCGGGCATGATCAATCATTTGCTCCAGCAAATAGTGAGCTCGCTCGGTACCCGAGGTTCGCAATACGGAGTCGATGGACGCAAGCCACTCCTGCGTCTCCTGCGGATCAGCATCATCGTGTCGATTAAATTCAGCCACGCCTACTCGATTTAGTTTTCCAGATTGTTAAGTCGCTGCTGTCGACCTACGTATCAGTCGCCCGCTGAAAGTGGATACAGCATCTATTTAGGGGATTTATTATAAGGTGCAAAGCGAAAAGCCGGGGTATCATCCGGCTTTCGCATTTTTAGGTCAAGCAAGCTCAATGTCAGCCTCACTCGCCAGTTTACTACCCTCCCAACCCGCCTTCCGCGTCCTGCAAAGACCGGGCAAAGGTACTGACAAGGCCCGTGGCGACTGGATCGGCAGAACTGACCACCTGATCATCATCTTGCCGGAGAGTCCGGCTGCCAGCCTCTGGAGGCAGGTGCCGGAAGGTAACGCGCTGCGAAGCCTGGGACAGAAACGCAAACTGAAGCACAAACCACTACGCACCCGGCTGAAAAATGCGGCCAACACCGGCATAGTCCTGGGCCAGTTGAGCCGTTCGGACAAGGGTGCGAGACGCCCGGGCAGCTTCGACTTGCTGGGATACGCAGGCGTCCTTGCGGCAGAAGCCCTGGCGGACAACCCGGCGTCCGTAGCCATCATGGCCGTTGGCTTTACGTCCGCTATCGAAACCGACGTACTCAAGGCCCTGTTGCTGGCGTTGTCTGCCCATAATTTTGCGTTGCCTGCGTTCCAGAGCGACAAGCCCAATCCGAGCAGGCTGAAAACTGTGCGCATAGTAGGCGCGAGCCAGAAAATTGAGCTGGATCGCACCCTGGCGGAGGCTAACGGACTCAACCTGGCGCGCTGGCTAACTGCTCTGCCTCCCAACAAACTGGACGCAGGCAGCTACCGGAAAGTACTTGCGTTGCTTGCCAAACAGCACGGCTGGCAAATGGAATTTCTCGACGAGGCAAAATTAAAGCGTGCGGGAGCTGGCGCTTTCCTCGCGGTCTCCCAGGGAAACGCGACGAAAGATGCAGGCATCGTGCGACTCCGGTACCGACCCAAAAATGCGCCCAAAGTTACGCGAGCCAGGCCTAAGCTGGCGCTGGTTGGCAAAGGCATCATATTCGATACCGGCGGCACCAACCTGAAGCCATTCAAAGCCATGCTGGATATGCACATCGACATGGCTGGCAGCGCCGTTGCCGTTGCCACACTGGAAGTGCTCACAACACTGCAGGTGCCTTTCGCCATCGACTGCTGGCTGGCCATCACCGAGAACCGTATAGGCAACACCGCCTACAAATCTCGCGACATTGTTACTGCCAGCAATGGCGTCACTATCGAGGTTATTCATACCGATGCGGAAGGCCGCATGGCGCTGGCCGACACCCTGGCACTGGCGGGCAAGCAAAAACCTGCTGCCATAATTGATTTCGCAACGCTAACCGGCAGCTGCATACAGGCGCTGACCGAACGTTACAGTGGCGTCCTGACCAACCGGCCACAACTCAATAATTTGTTGATCGAGACCGGTCAATCTTGCGGTGAGCGCGTGTGGCCGTTCCCGATGGATAACGACTTCGATGACGACATTAAAAGCAGCGTTGCGGATGTCCTGCAGTGCGCGCCAGCGGGTGGTGGAGACCACATTCAGGCAGCGCGTTTCCTGCAACGCTTTGTACCCAAACAATCGGCCTGGGTGCACGTAGACTTGAGTGCGGCCACCCGCAAGAGCGGGCTTGCCCAGGTGCCCAGCGAGATCACCGGTTTCGGCGTCCGGTTTGCAACCAGCCTCATACTCGATAGTCTGGATCATCTTGTAAATGCAGCCAAGGCCCAACAGGCATGATCAACAAACAGGGCGTACCGCCTATCAGCCAGCGCTTTCGCGGCTTTCTGCCGGTGGTCGTCGATCTCGAAACCGGGGGATTTAATGCCAAAACGGATGCACTACTCGAAATCGCAGCAGTCCTTGTCGACTTTAATGATGAGGGTATGCTCGTGCTGGAAGAAAGCTTTCGCTTCCATGTGCAGCCCTTCGAAGGCGCCAACATCGAACCGGCTTCTCTCGAAATCACCGGCATCGACCCCCATCATCCGTTACGCCCGGCCATTCCGGAACGCGATGCGCTTCAGCGTATTTTTCGGGAAGTTCGAAAAAAATTGCGCGAGGTTAACTGCAAACGGGCGATACTCGTGGCGCACAACGCCCACTTCGATTTGGGATTTCTGAATGAGACCATCGCACGCACAGGAATAAAGCGGAGCCCGTTTCACCCTTTCAGTGTGTTTGATACGGCTACGCTCGGCGGCATCGCTTACGGGCAGACAGTCCTGGCGCGCATGGCTGATGCGGCGGGCATGAAATGGGACAGTGATTCTGCCCATTCCGCAGCCTACGACGCCGAACAAACCGCAGAAATCTTCTGCAAAATTGTTAACAGTTTCAAGCCGGTGTACGACGCGCGTAAGCTGGTTGAGGATCGTACAGATGATGAGGACGACGTGTAGGACTCCCTAATTACCCCAGGCCCCTCTTGGGTTATTCGGTTTCGATCTCGTCGAATACTTTTTTCAGTTCTCCCGACTCGTACATTTCTACAACGATATCGGATCCACCAAGCAATTCGCCCTGTACGTAAAGCTGTGGGAAAGTCGGCCAGTCGGAAAAATTCTTGAGCCCCGCGCGTAATTCCGGGTCTTCCAGAATATTCACGAAGGCAAATCGCTGCTCACATTGCTTTAATGCGCCAACAACCTGTGCAGAAAACCCACATTGCGGAAAATCCGGTGATCCCTTCATGTAGAGCAGTATCGGGAATTCGTTCAGCTGCTGCTCAATTCGTTCCTTGATAGTCATTTGTTTCCTCAATCTATGCAGCCTCACATCCGGTAAGGCTGTTCCTAAAGTAACCCTGATCAGTTTTTACATGGTTCATAGGTTACCTGACAATTACGACTGCTGTTTGTGGTTTGCCTGCCGCTCGGCAAGTTCCCCAACCAACACCCACTGTGCTTCAGCGCTCAACAGCGCCCAAGTCTTAATCTCGCTCAAAGTACGCAGACAGCCCATACAAATATTGTCTTCGTCCAACGTGCAGATATTCAAACAGGGCGACATCGGTCGGGTAGGTCTGGACATGGCCTGTTCGTTCACCTCGTACGCACAACACTGTACCAACCGGCCACTCAGCAATTGAATTATAACGCCAGCTCGCCTATTCTTCCCGCAACACAGCGTGCCGCCGCGGGCCGGTCATTATGCCCGCTGACGACACTTTGCTCTACCGACCAATAGCAACCATTAAGGGGGTGCTAAAGCCATGAATCCATTAAAAAGTGCGTGGGGTACGATTATTTCCGGCCTGCTCATTGCCGTGCTAATCGGATTTTTCACCGATCTGACAGGACCGGACAGTGCCCGGATTATCATCTGGATACACGTGGCCGTTGGCATCACCTGGGTAGGCCTGTTGTACTACTTCAACTTCGTGCAAGTACAGGCGCTGGCCGAAGCCGCAGCTGATGAAGGCGGCCCCGGCGGCGGCGCCATTACGAAGTACGTGGCACCGCGAGCATTGCTGTGGTTCCGCTGGGCTGCATTGGCCACTTGGGTGAGTGGCGCAATCTTTCTGCTTGAGAAAGGCGAGTTCGCCAACTCATTCTTGCTGGGAACCGGCAACGGTGACCCAACCTATGGCTTAACCATTGGTATAGGTGCATGGCTGGGCACCATCATGTTGTTCAACGTCTGGATTTTGATCTGGCCGAATCAGAAGAAAATACTTGGCATGGTCGAAGCCACCGCTGACCAGATTGCCAGTGCCAAATTCGTAGCACTGATGGCTTCGCGCACCAACACGATGCTGTCGATCCCGATGCTGATGAGCATGGTGGGCGCCCATCACGGTTTCTTTATGTAAGCTGTCGGACGCTTAAGCATACTTAGAGACCCGGCCTGACCGGGTCTCTTTTTATACGGTATATTTCAGTGGTGACTGACATTAACCCGGAACTTCAGAACCGCATCGCTGCGGACGTACGCAACGCGCTCGGCGAGGATATCGGCAGTGGTGATCTGACCGCTGCACTGGTTCCCGAGCACCAGCAGGCACGCGCCCAACTGACTGTCCGCGACGACGCCGTAATCTGCGGCATAGCCTGGTTTAACGAGGTGTTCGAGCAACTCGGTGGCGGTGTCGAACTGCAGTGGCATGTCGCTGACGGCGACCTGGTAAAAGGCGGCAGCGCCCTGTGTGAACTGGAAGGCCCTGCGCGCGCCATGCTGACGGGAGAACGAACTGCCATGAACCTACTGCAAACCCTGTCCGCCACCGCCACCGCAACCCGAGCATTTTGTATAGCGATCGAAAACACCGAGACGGTCATACTTGACACCCGCAAGACACTGCCGGGACTCCGACTCGCGCAAAAATATGCGGTTCGCTGCGGTGGTGCGCAGAACCACAGAATGGGCCTCTACGATGGTGTCCTGATCAAGGAAAACCATATCTTTGCAAGTGGTGGTATCGAAAATGCCATAGCTACAGCACTTGCGCAGAAAAGCGGCGTGCTTATAGAAGTTGAAGTAGAAACACTGGATGAGGCGCGCGCTGCCATCGACGCAGGTGCGCATCGGCTGCTACTGGATAATTTCAGTCCGGATGACATGCGCGATGCAGTTGCGCTGCGCAATCAACTGAACGACAAAGTCCGCCTTGAAGCATCCGGCAACATTCATTTAGGAACTGTGCAAGACGTTGCGGATACAGGCGTCGATTTTATTTCTATTGGCGCCCTGACCAAAGACATTCGTGCAGTCGACCTGTCGATGCGCTTCGAGATGGTTTAACTGTAGACCTTAACCAGTAGCAGTGCGTTGAATAAGTTGCGGCTCCGACACGCCATAACCCTGCGCATAGTCGATCCCCATACCACGCAGCATGACGATAATTTCTTCATTTTCCGCAAATTCGGCGATCGTCTTTTTATGGGTCAGATGACCAATTTCATTAATCGAGCGCACCATTTCACGGTCGATGGGGTCGTGCAGAATTTCCTTTACAAAACTGCCATCAATCTTCAGGAAGTCCACCGGAAAATGTTTCAGGTAACCGAATGAGGACAACCCGGTACCAAAGTCATCAAGTGCAAACCTGCAGCCAAGTTCTTTCAGAGCATTGATAAAACGGCTGGCCTGTGCATAACTCGCGATGGCCGAGGTTTCGGTGATCTCAAAACAGATCAGTGATCCATCAAGGCCGCTGCGATGAAACTGCTCAACGACAAACGGCAGGAATTTGTCGTCTGCGAGGCTCTGGCCCGACAGGTTAATGGAACACATAGCCAAACGTTCACGTTCATCTGCTTCTGACACGAGCCAGCGGAGTGCATTCTCAACCACCCAGCGATCAACATTCGGCATGATGCCGTAACGCTCGGCCGCGGTTATGAATAAATCGGGTGATACCAGCGAACCTTTCTCATCACGCATACGTAATAACAGCTCGTAATGGTCGCCGTGCTCTTCTTCCTGTAGCGGCATTATTGTCTGGCGGAATAATTCGAAACGATTCTCTTCCAGCGCATTGGTAATACGTGCCGCCCACTGAATTTCACGGCGGCGGCGCATGAGATCGATATCGTTCTCTTCGAAGCTGTGGATACGATTCCGGCCACCTTCTTTAGCGGCCTGGCAAGCGCTGTCCGCCGCATTGATAATAGCGGCAACATCTTCGTTATCCGAAGTAATCGGCACCACACCGATACTGACCGTTAGTTTGAAACTACGATCTTCCCAATTAAATTTGAACTCCTCGATGGCCTTCACCAGGCCCTCTGCGGAACGCATGGCCTCGTCCAGACTGCAGCTTTCCAGCAATACACAAAATTCATCCCCGCCTAACCGTGACAGACAGTCACGCCAGCGGATACGCGCTTTTAGTAAGGCGCCTAGCTGGCCGAGTAGGGTATCGCCAGCCTGGTGACCACACGTATCGTTGATGATCTTGAAGCGATCAAGATCAAGGTACAGTAAGGCGTAGGATGCCTCACGCGCCTTCGCGCTCTTCAAGGCACGGTCAACCCGGTTCTCGAATTCCCGACGGTTAACCAGCCCCGTCAATATGTCGTGACTTGCGTGATAACTGAGACGTCGGTTTAGCTCGCGCGACTCGCTGACATCGTGGAACACGAGCACGCCACCTGAAACATCACCCTTGTCATTGCGAATCGGCGATGCCGTACTCTCGACATATAATTCGTTACCATCACGACGTATCAACAGTGTCGGCCGCACTGACTTGAGTGCGCGATTTCTCTCCATGGCTTGCGTAAGAGGATTTTCCAACGGCTCGCAGGTTTCCTCGTGGAAGCCACGAAAAATTTCTTCCAACGGCCGCCCTACCGCATCGTCCATGCGCCAGCCGGTAAGCTCCTCAGCAACCGGATTAAGATATTCGACACAGCCCTCAGCATCCGTCGTTGCAACTCCGTCACCAATCGACTGCAGAGTGATCTGTGCGCTCTCCTTCTCACGGAACAACGCCTCTTCGTAAACTTTGCGTTCGGTGATGTCATACTCAATACCAACCAGGCGCCGCAAACGGCCATCCGGTTCAATCAATGCCTTTACGCGGCAGTCCATCCAGCGCCATTCACCGTCCCGTCGCTGCATACGGTGGATACTCTCAAACAGTTCGGTGGCACCCGTCAAATGCTCACGCAATCCAGCCTGCACACGCGCCAGGTCATCCGGATGAATCATGCGCCGCCAATCAGGACGCGACTCCGCCAGATCTTCGTCGGTGTAACCCATCATCGCTTTCCACTGCGGGGAAAACTTCAGTTCGTTATTCAACGCGTCGAAATCCCACATGCCATCGTGGGCGGTCGCGATAACCAGGTCACGCAACTCGTTGCGCTCCGCAAACTTACGTATGAATTCCATGCGCTCGAGACCCGACGCCAGGCTGGAGCCCAGTAGTTTGAGCAGCAGCTTGTGATCAACTTCCCACTCCTCCATAGGCTGACCATGCAACAGCGCAAGAAACCCGGCTGAGCGTTGCTCAACCGTCAGCCCGATCAACAAAATCGAAGCGATGCTGTACTTCTTAAAGCGTTTCGCGTCCGCCGACTGAGACTTATCAGGATTCGCGGTATCACGAAACTCGAGCAGGCGGAGATGCTCAAGCTTGCCAACCAACCAGGGAAAATCTGCCAGCTTCTCACCCTGCAATTGCTCTGCGTTTATCGTAGTGAAATCGGCCTGTGCGAAATGCACCTTGCTGATATGCGTATGCTCATCATCAAACAGCGCTAAACAGACGGCATCACAACCGGTACTGTCACGTATGACATCCAGACCGGTCGCAAGCACTTCAGTCGCGTTAACTTCTTCAAGATTCTGCAGGTCTACTGCAAGCTTGGTATAGATGACGTCTATGCCACCGGCAGTACGAGACCCCTTGAGAGCCCGCTGTAACCCCGTAAGGGTAGATGTGTGATCCACGATTGGCGTGGCTCCTGCCTAAATTGACGGCGCGCACAAACCCGCCAATGTCACGTTACGTTCAAGTTCTATATTGTCGCACGGCCAGACAGGAATACAAGCTGGCTTACCGACAACCCGGATGCAAACACTTGTCTGACATGAAGTCAGTCTACAAATTTCCGTAGCGGTTTAGATCGAGAATGCCCCACTCCAGCGGCTCAAGCTCAGCGAAGCGGTCGTGGAACCAGTCGGTGTGAGCCCAGAACCTGGAATTCGTACGCCGAATACCATAGGTCGCAACAAATTCGTGATAGTCATCAATCGTAACCACGCTTTCCGCGTGGGCAACAAAGTTCTGGAGTTCAGCAAAGGGCACGACGAAAAAGAAATTAGGATACGCACCGGAAAAACCGCGCAATAACGTTATCGTGTCCTGACTCGGATCACGTTTCTGGCTCTCTCCATCCTCAAGCAGACTGCTCAGATTGGCGTAAGCCTTATTGTAGATCATCGTATAGGCTATATCCGCCTCGTCTTCGGTCTCAACCCGTATGTAAAGAAGGTCAGGAAAAACATTGAGTGCAGCACCCTTTAATTTACTTAGCTGACGCATGATGGCATCGGCCTGGCGAACCGTTGCAGTTTTTCCATTCGAGTCGCAATTGGCAGCCTCGCAACGATTCAGGTAATCAACCGGCCCGGCCACTGCCCCAAGTCGCTGCTGTATCAGGTCGTAGAACTCCCGTTGCGGATCGTCCGTTTTAAAATCTATGTGCGACTCCATCTGTAGCCAGCCAATGGGTTCCTCGAAATATTTCTGCCGCTTTTCACGTATACCTAGATACCAATTGTCGCGTATACGCTTGCGATCCTTCGAGGGTAAAAAACTCAGGAAATTATCCTCGCCTTCCATGCGAAGGAAATCCATAAATAACCGTGTATTTAACTGGTGCCCGACATTGCCATACACATCAAAGCCGGCGACAAGCAGGTAATGTATTCGTTCAAATAAAGGATAGTTAATGACCCAGGCCGTCTCGGGGTAATTGCCGAGCAACCCAAACTCAACGGCTGCACTGTCTAAATTACGAAATATAGTCAGGGCGGCATTAGGGTTCGTGCCATTGCCATCCCAGATTAGCCCAAGCATAGTCTCCGTATCCTGCGGAAACTCCTCAGTTATATCGGCTATAAATGCAGTCTTGCCCGCGAGATATTTTTTTTGTCCCTGCCAGAAATCCTTGTAAGCCTTCATAAGTCTAAAGGTTTGCGTGGAGGTCGGCATCTGTAGATAGTCCGCCACGCTGTCGAGTACCTGGGTCACATCCTCTGACTCAATATTATCGGGGTTCATGAAAAACACCCAAAACTGATCTTCGATGACGTTCAGTGCCACCTGGCCGCGGCACACCGGGCCCTTGATAAAACCCCCAAGGAAAAAACGCGCATCGTCCAGCATGAATTTGTATCGCGAGATCGGCGGGATAGCGGCAAAGGTTTTAAACGGATTAGCCGCATCAGGCATAACGTAATCGGGCATCTCAGCAACTTCATAGTCTGGCTCAAGAAACAATTCTCGATACCGCTCAAGCTTCTGCTTTGAAAGTGGATAGACCACGTGCGACTTGTCGACAATCGATGCATCGTATCGACGCAGCCGGTACCAGAATTCCGCAATTTAGGGATCATCAAACGGACGCACCTTGGGTATTTCATTGATCGGGACACCAGGTGGGGTGTATGAGCGCACAAGGCGATAGAACTCGCGATCCGGCGTGTCCTCAAAATGCAGGTGCCCCAAAAACAGGTGCTCATCCACATAGCGACCCATCAGGCGCTCGCGTTTGGTCGTACCGATTAAGAATGCTTCCCAGCGAACCAGCTGGCGCTCGGCATCCGCAGAGTT
>PVMS01009704.1_pt1 | contig 13549 bp, 11 predicted proteins | sample 1853461 | NCBI WGS metagenome assembly PVMS01 (sample SAMN08582032, study PRJNA380276) | Marine sediment metagenome, whole genome shotgun sequencing project. | isolation source: ocean sediment barecode stripped | collected 2017 | reverse complement strand
GTTGCGATAAGCCGCCTGAGAATTGCCCTGAAGCAGGCAAGAAAGAAGGGGTGTCTGGGGAAGAATATTTATAAAAGAGGATATGATTTTGACATTCGCATCAAAGAGGGTGCGGGTGCTTTTGTGTGCGGAGAAGAGACTGCGCTTATTGCATCAATTGAGGGACAGCGCGGCATGCCCAGGTCATAGCCGCCCTTTCCTGCAGAAAAAGGTCTCTGGGGCAAGCCTACTGTTATTAATAATGTTGAGACCCTTTCAACCATTCCCCATATTATTTCACGAGGGGCAAAGTGGTTTTCGTCGATCGGGACAAAAAACAATTCGGGCACAAAGATATTTTCCATAACAGGCAAGATCAAGAACACAGGATTGATTGAGGTGCCCATGGGAATATCGCTCAGGGAAGTTATCTATGACATAGGCGGAGGGTGTCTTCAGAACCGCGAACTTAAGGCCGTACAGACCGGTGGTCCATCAGGTGGATGTATACCTGCATCCCTTATTGATATGCCTCTTGATTATGACTCGTTGAGCAATGTTGGTTCCATGATGGGATCCGGAGGAATGGTTGTGATGGATAGCACCACATGCATGGTTGATATGGCAAGGTTTTTTCTTGAGTTCACGCAGAACGAGTCATGCGGCAAGTGTCTCCCCTGCCGGGTGGGTAACAAAAGGCTCTATGAAAGACTGAAAAAGATAACCGAAGGCAAGGGAAAAAAGGGTGACATAGAATTTCTCCAGTCCCTTGCCGAGGACATAAAGATTACCTCCCTGTGCGGACTGGGCCAGACAGCGCCGAATCCGGTTCTTTCAACGATCAGATATTTCAGGGATGAATATGAAGCCCATATCTTTGAGGGCAGGTGTCCTGCAGGAGTATGTGAGGCACTGCGGCAGTATATAGTAAATGCTGATATCTGCAGGATGTGCGGCAAGTGTTTTAAAGAATGCCCGGCTGAGGCAATATCATGGGAGAAAAAACAGCCTGCTGTTATTGATAAGGGTAAATGCATTAAATGCGGGAGATGCTTTGAGGTATGTCCATTCGGTGCGATAGATTAAAAAACGGGAGTTTGTTATGTCCGGTAAAAAAGTAAAAATAATCCTTAATGGTATAAAGACCGTTTGTGCTAAAGGCGATACTATCTTCAATGCCGCGAAAAAGGCAGGGGTCTTCATCCCCACGCTCTGTCATGATATGCGGCTTGAACCATACGGTGCCTGCAGGATGTGCAGTGTTGAAGTACAGGGAGTGTCCAGACTTCTTCCTGCCTGCTCAACGCCTGTGTCAGAGGGTATGGACATAAGGACAGAGAGCTGGACCGTGAAGAGGATAAGGAAACGTCTTGTGTCTCTTCTGCTTTCTAACCATCCCAATGACTGCATGCGGTGCGAGACTTCAGGCGCATGCAAACTCCAGAACCTTGCTTATGAATACAAAGTCGATGGCAGGGAATATGGCGGAGAGAGATGGAACCTCCCGATCAGGCAGGCAAACCCCTTTATTGTATATGAGCCTAATAAATGTATTGTTTGTGGCAGGTGCGTCAGGATATGCAACGAGATTGTCATGGCCGGGACAATAGACTTTACCGGAAGGGGGTTTCATACAGTGCCTGACACAGCCTTCAGTACCGCCCGGACACTATCAATCTGCGAGTTCTGCGGACAGTGCGTATCGACCTGTCCAACAGGCGCACTTACTGACAAAAAGGCCAGGGGCAAGGGAAGAGTACATGAACTGAAACGGGTAAAGACAACCTGCTGCTACTGCGGAACAGGATGCAGCTTCTATCTGAATGTAAAAGACGACAAAGTAGTCAGGGTGTCATCTGACTTTTTCGGCCCCGTTAACCATGGCGACCTCTGTGTAAAGGGCCGTTATGGTTATGATTTCATACACAGTCGTGACAGGATCAAGACCCCTCTTGTAAAAAGAGGTGATAAATTCGTCAGGACATCCTGGGACCGGGCCTTTGCAATCATTGCATCAAATTTCGAAAAGATCATCAAAAGACATGGATCAGATTCTGTAGGCGCATTTTCATCATCACGCTGCACAAACGAAGAAAACTTTTTACTCGCAAAATTTGTTCGCACAGTTTTCAAGACCAACAACGTTGATAACTGTGCCCGGGTCTGACACGCTCCTACTGTGGCCGGTCTGGCCACCAGCCTGGGAGCAGGAGCTGCCACTAATTCACTTGCACAAATGCCTGATATAGATACGCTCTTTCTCTTTGGCTCCAATCCGACCGAAGCCCATCCCATTGTATCGATTTATTTGAAGAGGGCATTGCGTAACGGCGCGAAACTGGTAGTTGGTGATCCAAGAGAGACCTGGATGGCAAAACGCTCTGATGTCTGGCTTAATCTCAGGCCCGGGACAAATATTGCAATGATGAACGGACTTGTTCATGTGATTCTGAAAAACGGATGGGAGAATAAAGAATTCATCAAAAACAGGACTGAAGACATTGAAGAACTCAAAAAGAAAGTCAGGGAATATGATTTAAAGAGGGTAGAAAAAATAACAGGTGTTTCAAAACAGAAAATAATCAATGCGGCAAAACTGTATTCCCATGCTGACAAGGCAATGATTGTTTACGGTCTTGGTGTTACCGAGCACCGCACCGGAACAGAGAATGCCATGGCTATAGCCAACCTTGCACTTGTTTGCGGACATATAGGAAGACCTTCAACCGGAATCATGGCGCTCCGGGGACAGAACAATGTACAGGGCGCTTCAGACCTGGGGCCTGCTCCGAATATTCTGCCCGGATATCAGCCTGTGGCAAATGCCGATGTAAGGGCGAAGTTTGAAAATGCATGGGATGTACCGATATCACCGGTAGCCGGACTGAAGTCAGTGGAAATGCTTGACATGGCCTGCCAGGGGAAGTTTAAAGGGCTTTATATTATGGGTGAAGATCCTGCGCAGACAGACCCGAATGTACATGAAGTGAGAAGGGCATTGAAGTCCCTGAAGTTCCTTGTAGTGCAGGACATATTCCATACCGAGACAACAAAGTATGCTGATGTGATACTGCCCGGCGCAAGCTTTGCTGAGAAAGACGGGACCTTTACAAATGGTGAGAGAAGAATTCAACGTGTAAGAAAGGCTATCGAACCAGTTGCCGGACTGGCAGACTGGCAGATCATCTGCAAGATTGCAAACAAGATGGGATACCCCATGACATACAGACATCCCTCTGAAATAATGGATGAAATAGCAAGCCTGACACCTATATATGGCGGGATCAGTTATGACCGACTGGAAAAGGAAAGCCTTCAGTGGCCGTGCCCGACAAAGGACCATCCCGGCACAAAGACGATGTACACTGACCTGTTCGCGCGGCCCGGTGGAAAGGCTAAGTTCGTTGCCCTTGACCACAAAGACCCTGGCGAGATGCCTGATAATAAATATCCTTACACATTAATTACAGGAAGAATCAGGGAGCATTACAATAACGGATCCATGTCCAGAAGGGTCCCGGGCATAATGGAACTTGTCTCCGAAGAACGTGTTGAGATAAGCCCTGCTGATGCAAAGCAGTTGAATATCAATAACGGCGATATGGTTACCGTTACTTCCAGAAGGGGAAAAGTGAAGGCCAGGGCCAAAGTGACTACCCGATCACAGAAAGGCAATGTGTTCATGACATTCCATTTCCAGAATGCACTTACCAATCTTCTTACGTCTGAACACAAAGACCCGATTGCAGGAACACCTGAATACAAGGCCTGTGCGGTGAAAATAGAGAAGTGAACACAAAGATTGGACAATAATTTACAGTGGTACTGCGTGTAGTGCTTTTGCTAATCTGATTTTAAAACAAAAACCTGATTACAGTGCTCGCAGAAATTTGCGATGTCTGTGCTGATCCCGGCGTCTTTAAAGTATTCGATTTCAATTAGCCTGATTTGCCGTTTCTCATTTGTATTAGCGCAATCGTGCTCAATAATGTCTTTGTCACAGTTGATATAGGTATAGTTTTCATCAGGATTGGACAACAAGGCAATTATTTCCATTTCTCTATCTTGCTCATCCATGTCACATACCACCCTTGTCCATAGTTCTTAAAAAACCTGAATATTGTAACTCTATAAAAATACGATTTACTTGCAGCTTTAAAGCTTTACTATATTTGAAGCCTTTAATCCTTTTTCACTTTCTACAACTTCAAAGCTTACGCTTTCGCCTTCAGCCAGGCTCTTGTAACCTTCACCGCTTATTTCTGCATAATGAGCAAAAATGTCAGTACCATCTTCCTGAGTGATGAACCCGTAACCCTTTGACTCGTTGAACCATTTTACAGTTCCAGTTGGCATAAAAATGTTCCTCCTTTTAGATGTTTGCAGTTTAAAGGAGGCATGTTACGAGTAAACCGGAAACTGTATAATCGTGTGAGGTTTCAAAATAACAAAGACTCCTATAACGTTAGAAGGTTGCCATAATGATAAGTTAATAGTCAAGAAATATTTAAAAAGTTAAGGCTGACATCAATATTAATAAATATGAACAGATTGAAAAGGGAGGAACTAAAGAACTAATCTGTGATTCTTTTTTTATCGATCCCGTATTTTTTGAGTTTATGTCTGAATGACCTGAAGGTTAGTTTCAAAAGCTTCGCGGCTTCTGTTTTAACGCCGTTTGTTTCTTCAAGGGCTTTAAGCAGGTAAGCCTTTTCAGTGTCTTCCATGAGTTTATCAAAATCAATACCGCCTGATACAGGAACTGTTTCTGTGTCTGTGATGGATCGTATTTCTTCAGGAAGAGATGCAACCCCAATAACATCTTCATTGCTTAACAGGAGAACTCTCTCAATTATATTTTCAAGTTCTCTTATATTACCTTTCCAGTGGTAGTTCTGTAATATTGTTATTGCGTCCTTAGAAAATGTTTTGTTATCAACGGCATACTTCTTGAGGAAATGATTTATAAGCAAAGGTATGTCATCCCGGCGTTCTCTAAGAGGAGGAATTTTAAGTGATAGAACATTGAGTCTGAAATAAAGGTCTTCCCTGAACTGCCCTGCTTCCACATGTTCGGGCAGATTCTTGTTAGTTGCAGCAACTATCCTTACATCAACTTTAATATCTGATATGCCCCCCACTCTTCGGAATGTGCCCCCCTCAATTGCTCTGAGCAATTTTGCCTGCAGAATCATCGGCATTTCCCCGATTTCATCCAGAAATAATATTCCATCATTTGCCAGTTCAAACAGCCCCTGCTTATTTGATGAAGCTCCTGTGAAAGCTCCTTTCATATAGCCAAACAGTTCACTCTCAAGCAATCCTTCCGGGATTGCTGCACAATTAATAGTTACAAAGTGATTATCCTTTCTATTGCTCATTGTGTGAATTGCTTTGGCAACCAGTTCTTTACCAGTGCCACTTTCACCTAAAATAAGCACATTGGCATTGCTTGAAGCAGATTTGGATATAATATAAAAAAGCTCCTTCATCGCGGAACTTTCACCTATAATGTTTTCGTGTGAAGGAATTTTAAGCTGTTCTTTTAAAATAGAAACATCTTGCTGGAGTTTCTTTTTTTCCAATGCATTCTTAACAACAAGCCTTATATTATCCATCTGGAACGGTTTCTGAATATAATCGTAGGCCCCAAGTTTCATGGCTTCAACAGCGGATTCCGTTGTGCCGAAAGCGGTCACTATTACCACAACTGAATTAGGTGCTATCTGTTTTACATTTCTAAGAAGCTCAAGTCCGCTAACTTTTGGCATCTTCATATCTGTTATGATGAGATCGTATATATCCTTTTTTATTTCTGCTGTTGCTGTTTCACCATTATTTGCAACAGATACGCTGTAACCTTCATTTTTGAGAAAGATTTCGAGAATCTCCCTCATGCTTTTTTCATCGTCTACAACTAATATTTTCCCTTTGGTTTTTTCCATTGCTCTATTAATTAAACAAAACTATCATACATTCAGAGGCAGTATTACCTTGAATGTTGTTCCCATTCCGGATCCATCTGAATGCACTTTAATTTTTCCTCCATGATCTTCCACAATTTTCAGCGCAATAGCAAGTCCCAACCCAGTTCCGCTGTCCTTTGTTGTGTAAAAAGGATAAAAAATTTTATCGATATTTCCCTTGCTGATACCGGACCCACTATCCTTGAAAATAATATTAATGGAATTGTTTTCTTTCTGTGTGTGTATACCCACTGTTCCTTTATCAGAGATAGCATCCATTGCATTTAAACCAAGATTCCAGAAGACCTGCCGTAGTTGACCGGTGTCTCCGGTAATCAGTTCATCGCCTTCCAGATTGGCGGATATAGTAACATGCTTGTTATCTGTTTCTGAATTTTTCAGTAGAGTTACTACCTCTCCTAAAGTCCGGTGCAGGTCGAAAGGTTTTTTATTTAACTTCTGAGGTCTTGCGTAAAGCAGGAAATTGGTAACGATATCGTTGAGTCTGTCCATTTCAGACAATGCTATATTCATCAATCTGTCAGCATGCTCTTCAGAGACCTTTTTTTCTTTCAGCATTTCAACAGAACCCTTGAGTGCAGCAAGAGGATTTCTCAACTCGTGAGCAATTGAGGCGGACAGTTCACCTATAACTGCCCACTTTTCTTTTCTTTTTACCTCTGCTTCCATAGCTTTTAGTTTAGTCAGGTCCTGGAAAACACCTATCATGCCTATTGAGTTACCGGAAGCATCTTTTAGATTTGAAAGCCTCATTCCAATTGGAACATTTTTCCTGTCTATTCGTATTTCTCCCTCTATTCTTTCTGAAGGTCCATTTGAATGGTCTATAAAGGGAAATATGTCTTCCGGTTTTTTACCGGCAACATCATCATGACTTAGTTTAGTTATCAACTGCGCAGACGTGTTAAATGTTACTATGTTCCTGTCTAAACCAGTAGTAAAAACGCCGCTTGGCATACTTTCTATGACATACTTGCTGAACGCCTTTAAATCGCTTAGTACAGTGTCTCTTTCCTCAAGACTCATAGTAACCTTGTGTAATTTTGCAGAAAGAACACCACTAAGAAAGGCTATCAGGTAAAAGGCGGTCATGTGAGCAAATATATTATAGAAAAAATCTTTTTCAGTGAATATAAGTGACGTTGTCAAGTTAATTATTTTGAAATACTGCAGGTCTATGAGAATCCCGTAAAAAATACTGCTTAGAGTTGCCATAATGTAACATGCCCTGCGGTTCAGGATTATAGCGGCTGAGATAATGCTCAATGGAAACATGAACGAGAACATGCTGGCGATCCCGCCGGTCAGATAAATCAGGATAGTTTCAGCAATTATATCGATGACTATCTGCGTATAGGCAAAGAATATGAAGTGGGCCGGTTTCCTGATAGAGCGCAGAATCAGGGCATAAATTATTGTCAGAAAATAAAGAGAAGCTGTGAAGTAAGAGAAATGAGCGGGGTTAGACAGAGTGGCATGACCGATTTTAAAAATATAAAATGAACCGAGCAAAAGAGTAACTACGATTACTCTTATATATATGAGGGCTCTTACACTTTTTTGTAAATCTCTAAACATATAAGTTCAAACACTGAAGGACTCGTTCTGAGCAAGGAATATTAATTCAATAAACACTGCTATTTAACGAGTGTTATTAACTTGAATATTGGCAGGTACATGGCAACTACGATAAAACCAACCGTGCCGCCAAGAAAAACCATAAGACATGGTTCTATCATTGAAGTAAGGGTATTGACTGCATTATCCACTTCGTCGTCATAAAAGTCGGCGATCTTCTCTAACATATTATCAAGTGCGCCGGTAGACTCTCCCACAGCAATCATTTGATTAACCATAGGTGGAAATACTTTTGCTTCACTTAATGGTTCCGCTATTGTTTTGCCCTCGGAAACTGCCTTCCTGACCGTCATGATAGATTCTTCAATTACTTTATTTCCGGCGGTCTTGGCTGTGATGTTCAGTCCGTCGAGTATCGGCACTCCACTGCTGATCAACGTACCGAGAGTTCTGGTAAATTTGGCCACAGCAACTTTCTTGAAGAGAATTCCTACAATTGGCAGTCTGAGAATAATCGTGTCGACGATTTTCCTGCCCCGTTGCGTTTTCTTGAACTGAACTACAAACACTACGATCCCAACTATGCTTGCAAGTGTAATCAGACCACCGGTTCCACCAAGAAAATCACTCGCCATAATAATCATCTGGGTAGGCATCGGCAGTATTCCTCCCAGTGTATCGAACATCTTGCTGAACGTCGGCACCACAAAAACCATAATTATCACAATAACCAGAATCGCAACGGTTATGATAACAGATGGGTAAACCATTGCGCCTTTGACCTTGCTCTTGAGGTTTTGAGCTTTTTCTATATATGTCGCGAGCCGTACGAGAATGGTGTCAAGGATTCCACCGGTTTCACCGGCAGCTACCATATTTGCATAAAGGTCCGAAAAAATCCTCGGGTATTTTTTTAATGCATCCGCATATGTTGAGCCCCCTTCCACATCTGCTTTAATGTCACCGATAATTTTTGCAAATGCTTGATTTTCTGTCTGCTTTGCAAGTATTTCGAGTGCCTGAACGAGTGGAAGTCCGGCTCCGATCATGGTGGCAAACTGTCTCGTAAAGATTACCAGGTCTTTATCCTTGACTTTACCTCCCCCAGAACTGAAAAGAGGTTTTGTTTTTTTCGAAATTTTCTTTGGCACGATTCGCTGTTTTCTGAGATATGCCTTAACTTCTTCCGGAGAACTGGCGGTCAGCTCTCCTTTCATAACAGCACCTTTAAGAGATTTGCCTTTCCATGTATATACGATAGCCATTTATCGTCTTCCTCCTGCTGCTGCAGAAGAAGCCTGCTGCATCATATTCAGCAGTTCTTCCGGTACAGCGGATTTTCCAAGTGCGTCATCGTAAGTTAACTCCCCTTTTTTATATAATGCAAAAAGGGACTGGTTCATAGTCAGCATGCCAAATTTTGACTGTCCTGTCTGCATCATTGAGTAAAGCTGATGGGTCTTATCTTCTCTGATCAGGTTTCTTATTGCAGGATTAGGGACAAAAACTTCTACTGCCAGTACCCTGCCATCACCATTTTTTTTCGGAATGAGCTGCTGAGCTATTATGCCTTCCAGGACAAAAGAGAGCTGTACCCTGATCTGCTCCTGCTGATGAGCGGGGAATACATCTATAATGCGGTTTATTGTCTGCACAGCACTATTAGTATGTAATGTTGCAAGGGTTAAATGGCCGGTTTCTGATACAGTAAGAGCAGCTTCAATCGTTTCAAGGTCCCTCATTTCACCGATCAGTACAACGTCAGGGTCCTGTCTCAAAACATAACGGAGCGCGTCTTTAAAGGACGTTGTATCTGAATTTACCTCTCTCTGATTCACCAGACAACTTTTATGGGAATGAAGATATTCTATTGGGTCTTCAATTGTCATAATGTGCTCGTGACGCTCAGTGTTTATTTTGTCAATAATTGCTGCCAGCGTTGATGATTTTCCGCTTCCTGTCGGACCAGTAACGAGAATAAGTCCTCGCGGTTTTTTTGCAAGATCACTTATTATAGGTGGTAGCCCCAGCTCCCTGAAGGTTCTCATTTTAAACGGAATCATCCTGAATGCTCCTGCTACAGCTCCGCGTTGCATAAATACATTGGCCCTGAACCTGCATAATCCTTTAACCCCAAAAGAGAGGTCCAGCTCATTTTGTTCTTCAAATTTATGTTTCTGCGAATCTGTCAAAATGCTGTAACAAAGAGCCTTTGTTTCAGCAGCGGACAGAGATTGATCATTAATAGGTCCCAATTGACCGTTAATTCTTATTCGGGGAGGTGTGCCGGTGCTGATATGAAGATCGGAAGCGTCTTTTTCCAGCATTAATTTTAGTAAATCATATAATGTTGACATTATCTAATTTAGAAAAAGTTTCATTATCATCTCCCGGAATCGGAACGTAATGATTCTTTTCTCCTCAATTAAGGGTTGTAATCCTTTATAAGTAGTTTCCTCAGTTTTATTCATTTGTATGCTGATATCCATTATTCTTAAGTTCATAGTTTATATCGGCAAGAAACTGATTAATCTTTAATATGATCTGAACAGTTAAGTCCTGTCACTCATTGTAACCCTCAATACTTCCTCTATTGAGGTTATTCCCTCCTTGATTTTTGTCAACCCGCTCATTCTCAATGTACGCATTCCCAGTTTTATTGCAACTTTTTTTAAATCAGCTGCTGAAGTGCCCTTTATGATCATCTCCTTTATAGGCTCACTTACAGGCATTACTTCATATAATGCAATTCTTCCTTTATATCCCGATTCACCGCATGTTTTGCAGCCTTTGCCTTTGTAAGATTTAAAAGTGCCTATCTCATCTTTTGAAAACCCTATTTCTAATAGAGCTGCTTCAGGAGTATTTTCCTCTTCAGAACATTCTTCACAGATTTTTCTGCAAAGTCTCTGAGCCAGTATTAACACAATCGATGCGGACACCAGGAATGGCTCAACTCCCATATTTAAAAGTCTTGATATTGTGCTCGGTGCGTCGTTAGTGTGGAGTGTGCTGAGAACGAGGTGTCCTGTAAGTGCTGCTTTTACAGCTATTTCTGCTGTCTCAAAGTCCCTGATTTCACCTACCATTACTATGTCAGGGTCTTGCCTCAAAAAAGACCTTAGGGCGGATGCAAAGGTCAGGCCTATCTCTTCTCTTACATGAACCTGATTTATGCCCATGAGATTGTATTCTACGGGATCTTCTACGGTCATAATGTTAACGTCTATGTTATTTATCGTACTCAGTGCAGAATAAAGAGTTGTGGTTTTACCACTGCCTGTAGGGCCGGTTACAAGGACCATCCCAAATGGAGATTGGATAGCCTCTCCAAAATCTTTCATTGCCTGTTCTTCAAAGCCGAGTTTTGAAAGGTCGAGATTCAGATTGCTTTTATCCAGTATCCTCATAACGATTTTTTCGCCATACAGCGTGGGCAAAGTTGAAACACGAAGGTCAACGGATTTATCTCTTATTTTCAGTTTGATCCTTCCATCCTGTGGAAGCCTCCTTTCGGCAATATCCAGTTCAGACATTATTTTTAAGCGTGATGAAAGTGCGGCTTTTAATCTTAGGGGCGGTTGCATAGCATCATACAGCACACCGTCTACTCTGTAGCGGATTCTGAACGCCTTCTCATAGGGCTCGATATGGATATCACTGGCTCCCTTTGTTATTGCTTCACTTAGAATGAGATTGACGAGTTTTACTACGGGGGGGCTTCCTCTACAGCGCTTTTCAGCTCGGCAATGTCGACATCATCTTCAGCGTCTTTGATATAATCCATGTCGTGTTCATCAAGGCCGGATAGCGCGTCTGCGAATATCTGTGAACCGTCTGCCTGCTCATAGTGCCTTGTGATAGCCTCCTGAATTGCGGATTCTGAAGCTACTACAGGTTCAACTTCATATCCTGTCATGAATTTAACATCATCTATCGCAAAAACATTGGAAGGATCTGTCATCGCAAGCTTAAGTGTCGCGCCATTTTTTGAGATCGGGAATATCTGATATTTGTGCGCTACGTCGAAAGGAATAAACTTGATCATGGAAGAATCAATTTCCATAGTAGCAAGGCTTACGGATGGGACCCCATATTGCTGGCTCAGAAACTGCACAAGGTCGTCTTCGGTCAGAACCCCTAATTTAATCAGGTTGGACCCTATACGACCACCATCTTTTTTTTGCGCATCAATTGCCTGGGTGAGCTGGTCTTCGGTGATAAGTTCCTTGCTTACGAGTAACTGTCCTAGTTTAATGGCCACTTTAAAACATTAACCTCTTTATCTGCCTTATATTAGAAATATCTGACATTATTCTCATAGCCGATAAATTACGCACTAATATCCTTATTGTATTTATTTCGGCAATTCTGATAAAAACTGAAGGATTGGAACTGAACAGGCAAGGAAAGGGAAAATGATTTTGTAAATGAAAGATTAATGAATCTTATCTGCCGAAGTACTGCTAAAGAACTTTTTAATTAACATTTCATCAACCGGGTTTTCACAGCAATTTCTCATATAAAACACAGACTTTTAAAAATGTCGCTTTTTGCTTGACATATACAACATATTGTGGTTTAATTCACTGTCTAATCTAAATAAAGTGGTTTTGCGGAAACAATCTGATTCCGTAATAACCCCGATTTTAGGGATTTTAGTATGTTTAAAAGCGGTATTCTTAGGGAAAATCATTAATATAAATTAGAGGGAGGCATTATGGCAATATCAACCCAACCTGAATTAAATTCGAGCGCATTAAAAGTACTTGAAAAGAGATATCTGAAAAAAGATGCGGAGGGAAAGGTTGTTGAAACTCCTAATGATCTGTTTAGACGTGTTGCAAAGGAGGTTGCGTCAGTAGATCAAAAATTCGGGAAATCCGACAGTGATATAAAGGATTTAGAGAACAGATTTTATAATCTCATAACTTCATTGAATTTTTTACCTAACAGCCCTACTCTTATGAATGCTGGAAGAAGACTTGGGCAGCTTTCCGCATGCTTTGTCCTTCCTATTGACGATTCGATGGAATCTATTTTTGAGGCAGTAAAAAATGCGGCGTTAATTCATAAATCAGGAGGAGGCACCGGTTTCTCGTTCTCAAGTCTAAGACCTAACGGTGATATTGTGGGTTCGACCAAGGGGATTTCATCAGGGCCTATTTCATTTATGAATGTTTTTGATTCAGCTACAGAAGCAATTAAACAGGGCGGGACAAGGAGAGGCGCCAATATGGGCATACTCCGTGTTGACCATCCTGATATTCTTGATTTTATATCTGCCAAAGACAATAGCTCTACACTTAATAATTTTAATCTGTCAGTAGCGATTACCGATGGGTTTATGAAGGCACTGAAAAATGAAGATGAATACGATTTGATAAATCCCCATACTAAAAAATCCGTAAAAAGAATCAAGGCCAGAAAAGTGTTCGACCTGATTGTTAATCATGCGTGGAAGAATGGTGAACCGGGAATCATTTTTATGGACAGAATTAATCAATGTAACCCAACGCCGTCAGCTGGACAGATCGAGAGCACTAATCCATGCGGAGAGCAGCCGCTTCTGCCTTATGAATCCTGTAATCTGGGTTCGATTAATCTGGCTAACTTTGTTTTAGATAAAGGTAATAACACCGAAACACCCACGGATGTAGACTCACGTATTGATTGGGATTCACTCAGGGAGACAGTGCATATGTGCGTTCATTTTCTGGATAATGTAATCGATATTAATAAGTATCCCCTGAAGGCAATAGAAGAGGCAACAAAGTCCAACAGAAAAATAGGTCTTGGCGTCATGGGCTGGGCTGATATGCTTATACAGCTCGGCATTCCATATAATTCTGTAGATGCGTCAGATCTGGCCACCAGTGTCATGAAATTCATTCAGTCTGAAAGTAGTAGACAGTCTTCCTTCAAGGACATTACGCACAAAAGAGACCGCAAATGAAGGTTCTATGTCGCTTGAACACCCGGCGATAATACAAAGACTCCCGGTT
>PVMS01179436.1_pt1 | contig 13553 bp, 9 predicted proteins | sample 1853461 | NCBI WGS metagenome assembly PVMS01 (sample SAMN08582032, study PRJNA380276) | Marine sediment metagenome, whole genome shotgun sequencing project. | isolation source: ocean sediment barecode stripped | collected 2017 | reverse complement strand
CTTCGAATCCCAGCCGGGAGAGGCGCGTCCCTCGAATTCCCGGCAGTCCGACGTAGTCGATGACGTAGAGCGCGGGAGCCCCGTCGATCCTGGGGCCGACGTCGGTCAACGCGCCGTCGAGCAGCCTGAAGACCTCGGGCTCGCGGATATCGAAGTAGCGGACCAGGAAGTCCCGGTAGCTGAGGTGCTCGAGATGCTCGGCCTGGCGCTCGGCGGGGACGTCTTCGATCCGATTGCCGTCCGCCTCGAGCAGCCGCAACAGCTCGATTCGAGCCGCCGGCGAGAGGGGCATCTGCTCGACCGCCTGGTTGGCCGTAAGCGACGGAGGAGTGAGCGGCAGATAGCTCGAGAAGGGAACGATCTCGAAGGGAACGATGCGGTCGACGCCGTAGCTGGCCCGATCGAAGTAGACGCCTCCTCGCAACCCGTGGCGGCGGTAGAACTCTTTGTCGTAGGCCTCGTCGAAGCGGCTCAGCTCGACGCCGAGGTCCTTCAGGAGCTGCAGGGTGACGCCGCTGTAGAGTTCGGGGTCTTCGAGCGTCTGGCTGCCGCCGTAGCCGATCACCGAGCGGCCGCCCACGTGGAACTCGTTCCGCTTTGCGTGTCCGCCGAAGTCGTCGTGGTTGTCGAGGATCAGGATTCGCGCGGTGGGGTCGCGCTGGAGCCAGAAGTACGCCGACGCAAGTCCGCTGATTCCGCCGCCGACAACGACGAGGTCGTAGTCCGGATCGGGATTCTCGACGGAGCCCCAGTCGCTCCTGCCCTGGAAGGCCAGCTCGTGGGCCACCTCGAACGAGCCGGCGTGGCTCCCGCGCAAGCCATCCCTTGCAGGCGGATAGCTTCCCACCGGGTCGGACCAGGGCATGCCGGACGCCTCCGGCGCCAGCTCGGATCCATTCTCGCAGCCGGGCAGGAACGCGCCGGCCGCGACCACTCCGACGCCGTTCAGGAAGTCGCGCCGGGTGATCGGACGGTCCATGCCGAGCGCGCGGTCGCCGCCGCTCCCCGTGTGCTTGGTTCGGTTCGACACGGCGCTGAAGGTCGCAGAGCTCACGCCGGTTCCGCAACAGGTCTGTCCAGCAGCTCGGACGGGCGAGCGGACTCCTCGGATCGGTGGGCGCTTCGAGATCGAGTATCGTTCCTGCCGGACCCCGAGCCGACGAGGAAGACGGCGATGGACACCCTGGAGAGGAACCGGCAGGCGTTCAGCGATCAATCGGCGGGATTCTCGAGCGAAGGCGACACCTACGCGGACGCGGAGGGGCTGGCCTGGATGCTGGACGATCTCCCGCTGTCGCCCGCCGCGGCGTGCCTCGACATCGCCACGGGCACGGGCGAGTTCGCCCGCGCCCTGGCTCCCCACGTCGCCTCGGTGATCGGGCTCGACGCCACCGACGCGATGCTGCAGCAGGGCCGCAGCTTCATCGCGAAGGCCGGCATCGAGAACGTCTCGTTCCAGAAGGGCGTGGTCCAGGAGCTTCCGTTTCGAGACGAGTCCTTCGACGTCGTCTCGTCACGCTACGCGTTCCACCACTTCGCCGATCCGAAGCCCGTCCTCGCCGAGATGGCCCGGGTCTGTCGGACCGGCGGCCACGTCATCATCGTCGACATCGTCGTCCCGGAGGAGTCGACGGCCGCCGAGTACAACTACTACGAGTGGCTGTGCGACCCCTCCCACACGCGGTGCCTCACGTTCGACGAGCTGCGCAGCTACACCCGGCTCTTCGGGCTGGAGCAGATCTCCGCGCGAGAGCGGCCGCTCGAAGAGCCGCTGGTCGAGTGGATGGACTTCTCGCTGACCGAGGACGCACGGCGCCACGAGATCCTTCGCGCGGTGGAAGCCGAGCTGGCGAAAGGCCCCCGGACGGGACTCCAACCCTACAGACGCGACGAAACGCTCTACTTCACCCAGCGCGACATGGCGATCGTGGGACGGAAGCGCTCCGGGGCTCAGCCCGCCTCGCCGTCGGGACCGGCGTCCGAGTAGCGCGGAAGCTCGTCGGCCGTCTCGAACCACGGGATCCGGCTCTCCGTCCAGATGTGATACTCCGGAGCGAGGGAGCCGGGCTCGTCCAGACTTCCGATGTTGAGGTCCACCCGCGTCGCGCCGTCCTGTCGGAACGCGATCTGGGTTCCACACGCCGCACAGAACTCGCGGGCCGCGCGGGACGAGGAGCGGTAGGTCGCCGGGGAGCCCTTCGTGTAGGCGAACGCGGTGTTCGGGAAGCTTGCCCAGGCCAGCACCGGAGCCCCGCTCGAACGCTGGCAGGTACGACAGTGGCAATACCCCGCGTCGATCGGGTCACCGTGCGCCGCGTAGCGCACAGCGCCGCACAGGCAGCCTCCGTTCGCTTCGAGCGGCTGGGTCATTCGGGGCTCCTCGTGGCCGGAAGCGGCTCCTGCTGCGTGATGCAGTGGATTCCTCCACCGCCCTTCACGATCTCCAGAGCGAGGATGGGCACGATCTCGCGGTCGGGGTAGATCCGGGAGGCAGTCCGGACGGCCGCCTCGTCAGCCGGGTCGTCGAAGACTGGCAGCAGAACGGCCCCGTTCGCGAGGTAGTGATTGACGTAGGACATGGGCAGACGCTCCCCTGCGATCTCCCGCCGCGCCGGCTGGCGGAGCTCGACGATCTCGAGCGACCTCCCGTCCGCGTCCTTGGCTCGTTCGAGCCGCCTGCGGTTCTCGCGAAGGGCCTCGAAGTGCGAATCCGCGGGATCCGGCTCGGCGAGCACCGCCACGACGCCGGGCCGCACGAAGCAGGCGAGGTTGTCGACGTGGCCATCGGTGGTATCGACCTCGAGAGCCTCGTCCAGCCAGATGATCTCGCGAACCCCCAGATAGGCTCGAAACACCTCGTCCGCCTCGGCCGCCGTGAGCCCCGGATTGCGATTCGGATTCAGCACGACGCTCTCCGTGGTGAGCAGCGTGCCCTGGCCGTCGGTGTGGATCGCTCCGCCTTCCAGGATGATCGGCGCCTCGAACCGCTGGGCGTTCGAGTGATCGAGCATCCAGCCGGCCATGGCCGCGTCGGCGGCGTAGGGCTCGAACTTCCCGTAGCCGTTGCACGGCCAGTCGACGCCGCCGAGGCGCCCTCGCTCGTCGACGAGATAGGTGGGTCCGGTGTCCCGCGCCCAGGCGTCGTCGATGGAGAGCGGCTCGACGGCCACGGACTCCCCGCAGAGGCGTCGGGCGTCGTCCACGTCGCTCGGGTTCGCGACCATCGTGAGCGTCTCGAAACGGGCGATCGCCCGCGCGACGGAGGCGTAGACGTTCCGCGCCGCCGGGAGATCCGCGAAGGTCTCCTCCTCGCACGGCCAGGCCATCCAGCAGCTCCGGTGGGGGGCCCACTCCGGAGGCATGCGAAATCCCTGTGTGGACGGCGCATCCATGGTCGCCTCCTGGTTCGTCGCATGTCCTCATGCTATCGAAGGCGCACGGAGGCGCCGGCCCCACACGGTCGCGACTGCGCTCGAGGGGAGTCAGGAATGAAGGAGCTCATCGGAACTCTCGTCTCCGTCAACACCGGGGCAGACGCCGAACCCGATGCGCCGCGACAGGCATCCATGACCGCAGAGCTCGATGGCCTCGTCGGCGAGGCGCATCGAGGCGTCTCCCGCGTCGCGCAATCCTACGATCCGGATCCGACCGGAACGGTGAGGCGCAACGAGCGCCAGTGGTCCGGCGTGTCGATGGAAGAGCTCGCTGTGATTCAGGAGCGGATGGGCCTCCGCGAGCCGCTCGCTCCCGAGACGCTGTGCGCGAACCTCTGCGTGGAGGGAATCCCCGGCTTCTCGCAGCTCCCGAAGGGGAGCCGCCTGCTCTTCCCCTCCGGCGCGGCGCTGCTCGTGGAGGAGGGCAATCCGCCCTGCAGCTACATCGGCGAGCTCATCGAGGCGCGGCACACGACCGGCTCCGGGGAGCCCGCAGCGGGCAAGCTGTTTCCGAAATCGGCCACGGGACTGCGAGGGGTCGTAGGCGTGGTGGACATTGCCGGAGTGCTCACACGGGGCGATCGAGTCGTCGTGCAGGTCTTCGAGCCCCCGGAAGGCTAGCCCTCGCGACGGAGCGGAATCTCCCGGCGGGCCGAGCCGTCGTGCTTCGCGTCCATCGTCTGCGCGTACTCGTGTCCTGAACGAACGCAGGCGGCGATGGTTCCCGGGGCCAGGCAGTCGCCGATCCGCACCACGTCGATGCGATCCTCGAGCTCCCGGTAGAGCGCTTCCCGCGACTCCCGCGCGGTCACCATGACCACGGTCGCGGCACGGGTCTCCCGCTCGCGACCGGTGAACACGCACTCGAGCCGGACGCGCTCACCGTCCAGCCCGGCCAGACCCGTGTTCGCCTCGACCCGCACATCGAGGTCAATGAGCCGCGCCTGGATCCGCTCCCGTTCGGAGGTGTTGACGGTCCAGGCCGACGCCAGGTAGGACGGCGTCACGAGCGTGACCTCGTTGCCGTTCCTCGCGAGCTTCTCCGCGACGACGCCACCCATGTAGTAGTGATCGTCGTCGTAGACGAGGCACGGGCCCGCCGGCTGCACGCCGGCCATGATGTCGTCGGGGGTCAGGACCTGCGCGGTCTGCCAGCCCTCGATGGCGTGGGCGTGGCGACGACCGACTCCATCCCGGCGCCACTCCGACCCGGTCGCGAGGGCGACACGATCCGCACCGAACTCGAGGATCTGCCCCGCATCGAGGTCGCTCTCCAGGAAGACGCTCACGTTGTCGAACTTCTTGAGCTGCTCCACGCGCCAGTCGCGCACCCTCGACCACTCGGCCAGGCCCGGAAGCCCCGCCTCGCGCGACACCCGGCCCCCGAGCTCGCGTGTACGCTCGGCGAGGGTCACCGTGTAGCCGCGTTGTCCGAGAGCCCTCGCGGCCTCCGGGCCCGCCGGCCCGCCTCCGACCACCAGCACCGTCCGGTTCGAGTCGGCGGGCGGAATGAACTCCGGGTGCCAGCCTCGCCGCCACTCCTCGCCCATGGCCGGATTCTGGGTGCAGCGGATCGGGATCCCCTGATAGTCCGCCGCGTAGCAGAGGTTGCAGCCGATGCACTCGCGGATGTCCTCGAGCCGGCCCTCCCGGATCTTCTTGGGAAGAAAGGGATCCGCGATGGAGGGGCGCGCAGCTCCGACCAGATCGAGGACTCCCTCCCGGACCTGACGGAGCATGGTGTCCGGTGAGGTGAAGCGGCCGACGCCCACGACGGGCTTCTGCGTCAGCTGCTTCACGTAGGAGACGTAGGCCTCGAGAGCGGCCTCACGGGTGAAGCGGCTGCTTCCCATCTCGTAGCTGTAGTCGTGCACGCTCAGGTCGAAGAGGTCCGGCAGATCCCGAAGCAGGGAGACGATCTCTCGCGGCCCCTCGGTCTCGGGGGAGCCATCCGGTCCGCCGGAGCTCGTCGCGAGACGGAGAGCGACCGCACAGGTGTCGCCCACCGCCTCCTTGGTGTCCTCGAGGAGCTCTCGCACCAGGCGCACGCGGTTCTCGAGCGACCCGCCGTACTCGTCCCCTCGCTGGTTGTCGGGCGAGAGGAACTGCGAGAGCAGGTAGCCGTGGGTCGCGTAGACGTAGACGATGTCGAAGCCCGCGCTCTTGGCGCGGCGGGCCGCCGCGACATGCCAGCGGCGCAGCTCGCGAATGTCACGCTTGTCCATGGCGCGGCACTGCACGGGGTCGACACCCCGGGCGGGGCGGCTGCGAGGCCCCATCGCCGCCTCGCGGGTGTGGAGATTGGGGCTGGTTCCGCCGCCGTGCCAGAGCTCGACTCCGGCGAGAGAGCCGTGGCGATGCACGCCTTCCACCATCAGCGCCTGCGCGCGCACATCGTCGTCGTCCCACAGCGAGGCGGACGGCAAGGGAAGGTCGTCGGAGCTCGGATGAATCGAGCAGTACTCGGTGCAAACGACACCCCAGCCACCCTCGGCCTTCGTCTCCCGCATCGCTGCCAGGCTCTGCGGCATGCGGAAGCCCATTCCGGTGCACTGGGGGCACTTGGTAGAAGCGGTTCGGAGCCGTCACCGGGCCGATCCGGACCGGCTCGAAGAGCAGCTGATAGCGACCGGCGTCACTCACGACGCAATCCCGCCGGGCGGTTTCGTTTCCGAGGGAGTCAACGAACCGTGCATCTGGCTACCGTCCTTTCGTCCTCTCGCACTGGGATCCGCGGGCGATCGCCCCACCCGAACTCAGGGCTGGGTGGGCTTGCGCTTCTCCGGGTCGACAGCGCGGAGCTCGTTTCTTATCGGCGTATTCAGGATCAGATCCTGTACCTGCCTCTCGAGTCCACTATCGGGCAGCCACGCCAGGAAGGCCTCTCGATCCAATCGATACCAGGAGCGCCCGGCGGACATCTGAACGCGCGTGCGAACGACGGGATCGTGAAGAAGGTGGGCCCACCCCATGGCCAGGTCCGGACGGCGCTCGAAATCTCGACGGACGAGCACGCGAATCAGCGGGTCGACTGCCTCCGACGGCGCCTCCGCGACGATCCAGCCCTCGGCGGCTTCGGCCTCGCGTTTCAACCATTCGGTGAAGATGCGCTTCGCGGTTTCTTCGACCGCGATCTCCGGGGGGGAGCGAAACGAGCCAACTCATGGCGGCAGCGGGGTCTTCCTCTGCCCAGCGTCGGGCTACCGTGTTGGGGGCCCGCTTGGCATAGGGGCGGCCGAGATGCTCGTCGACCCACCGCGCGGCTCGCACAGGGTCGATCTCTGCCAGAGCGTTGACGGCCCTCTGGAACGCCGTGCGCTTGAAGGCGTTGCCCGGATCCGCCTCGATCGTGTCGACCCACGCGATCAATGCTTCGGGTCCGTCCTTCAGGATCTCGTTGGTGAGCGCGGCGGTAGCACGTTGGCGGTAGAGACTCGCCGGCTGGCCGACGAGGTGTTCGGCGAGTCCGTCCCTGAAATCCGATCGCGCCCACCCCTGGGCCATCAGGATGTGCAACGAGTCCGCCCGGTCGCGATCCTCGATCGACTGAAGCACATGCAGGGCCCGGGACGGGTTGAAGTATCCAAGGGCTTCGAGCACAGCCTCGGAGGCCCGGTCCTGAAGCATGCCAGGTCGCGAGAACGCCCAGATGACGGCTTCGTCCGGATCGATCGGGACCCAGGCGGCCATGAACAGCCGATACTCCTGACGATCGAACCAGAAGCCCGCGGCTTCGACCGCTGCCACCACGTCGTCGACCCCTTCCGCGTCCATGGCGCGGAGGGAGCGGCTGATTCCGAAGGACCGCAACAGCGGATTGGTGTGATCGAGGGCCGCCTCGAAGGACGTCGTGGATGCGACCGCCGGTTCGGTTCGGGCGGGGAACCCTGCGCCGAGCGCGTACGCGCCCAGCAGCAGCAGCAGCCACAGGATCCCACCCAGCAGCTTCATCACTTCGCCTCTCCCGCGCCCGGATCCAGCGAACCAATGTCATTCTCGACCTCTCGGCGCGCACTCGCGCAGGTCTCTCCTCGGCAGTCGTCCCACGCTGCACGAAGTGCTCGCCGCTCGAACGGGAACGCGTGATGGTAGTGGCCCGAGAATCTGCTGCTGATCATGATCGCCCTTGCCTGGGACTGCTGTTCACGCACGGGTCGCACCTCGCCACTCAGCAAGACCTCGATCACTTCGAGGTTCGTGTCACGAAGGACGTCGACGTTCCACGCGCGCCTCAGGCCACGCAGGTAGACCTCTACTCGCTCTGGCCGGCTGCTGACCCTCCGCCAGACCGCCACGAGTGTCGCGCACTCGAACCCCAGTCGCCGTTCGCAGGTCTCGCGTGTGGCAGCCTCGACCACGGCCTCTGAAGCCGCGCCATCGGGTGTCACGGCACGGCGTCGCAGAAGCGAGTTCCGACTACCGATGCGAGCGGCCTCACGGGTGGGATACTTCGGTAGGGGGGAGACGGTCTCACCCCGAAAGAACGCGCGTGCCGCGAGGTGGCTCAACCGAGGATGCCGCAGGGTATGCACCGGTCCCTCGAGGCCAGCGGCGTGAAGTACACCGATCGGCAATTGCTCATGCGATAGCAGCGAAGCCAGGTTCTCGATGCCGGCCCGCCGGAATCCAGCCTTGAAATCGGGGCGTGCGAAGCGCGAGGCGGCCTCCTCGATGTCGAGTGCACGATCGGTTCGCTTGAATCCCATCAGCAGGACGTCGCTCTCGAGCGTGTACCACACGGACACGTGAGGAAAGACCGACGCGAAGGTGCGAAACACGAGCTCTGTGGTCTCGCGGTCGGTCTCGTAGAGATGGAACCACTGCGCGTAGACGCCGCCCGGCGTCAGGCGCTCGCGAGCGGCCTCGAGGAACTCCCTGCTGTAGAGCATCTCGACACCGGTGACCCAGGGGTTGCTCGGCTCGGAGACGACGATGTCGATGCTCTCGACCTCCTTTCGCAGGAGCGCCCGGTAGGCATCGCCACGTTCGATCGTCACCTTCGGGCTCTTCGAGGCGCCGAGATTGCCTTCATCGAACCACGGCGCCGCCTCGATGACCGCTCGGGAGATCTCGGCGACCTCGACCTGGCGAACCGACGAGAGCGCCGCCAGCTCGCCAACCGTCACTCCCGTTCCGTATCCGATCACGAAGCAGGATTCGTGCTCGTCGGCAAAAAGGGCCGGCACCAGCGCCAGCATCGCCGTCGTCGGGTAGTCCCTGATCAGGTTCCCGTCCGACTTGCCATTGGTGAGGATGGAACGGTTGCGACGACCGTCCTTGGGCCGGAGCTCCTTGACGGTGATGGTGGCGGTCGGGTCGTCCTCGTGAAAGACGATCTCCGTCTTCTTGGCCTTTGCGGCCTGCGCGGCCTTATCGAAGAACGCGTCGGGTCCGCCGAAGTGCTCCTCGGATCGCTCGTGCTGCCGAAAGAGCCCAACGGCGAGCCGTTCCGGCGCCCAACCAGGCAACGTCCACAGGCCGGCCCCGGCAGGCAGGACCACCAGCAGGCCCATGAGCGGAGCCGATACGCGCTGGACCAACACCGTGAGAATCGCAGCCTGCAGGACGAGCGCAGCCAGTGCGACGCGGTACACGCCATCGAGATCCAGGAAGAGGAGCAGCAATTGCCCGCCGAGCAGTGCTCCCAGCAGGGAGCCGATGGTGTTCCAGCTGTACAGGCGGCCTGCGACCGCACCGAGGTCGGAGAGCTCTCCGCGCAGGTGATGGAACAGCAGAGGGAGCAGAGCTCCAGAGAGACCGATCGGAACCGCGAACACAAGGAAGAAGGCCGTAGCCGTGGCGGCGTGGTAGGGATAGAAGGCAACGTCGAGACGGCTGAAAATCCCTGCCAGCGCGTAGGCCCAATAGGTTGCGTCTTCGATTCCCGCGTAGAGCAGATAGAGCAGGATTACGAGCAGCCACTGGGACGCGACGATCGCCCAGCGAGGAATCGTGCGGAACACGGAAACGGCGAAGCTTCCGACGGCTATGCAGAGCACGAACACCGCGACGACGATGGCGAAGCTGAAGTGGGATGAACCCAGCGAAAGCGCAGCGATGCGATTCAGGATGGTCTGAAGGGCCATCATCGCGAAGCCGGCCAGAAGCGCGACCGTGGCATACGCCGCGAAGCGTCGGCCGTGGACCTCGGAACGCTCTTCGTTCCCGAATGCAGGGTCGACACCGGCGCCGAAGGCGCCGAGCAGGGCGAAGGCCGCACCCGCGAGCAGGTTCACTCCGCCCATCGCGTAGAGCACTCCGTCGAGGCCCAGGGCCGGTATCAGCACGAAGGCGCTGGCCAGTGCGCCTACACAGGCACCGGCCGTATTCGCGGCGTAGATCCAGGCGTGAACCCGCGTGGCGTGCTCCCGGTCTCGGGCGAGCGCGAGGGTCAGGATCGGGATCGTGCCGCCCATCAGGATCGCCGGGAGTCCGACCAGCAGTGCGCAGAGCAACAGGTCGAACCCGAAGGCGAGGCCGGGGTTCGCGGCCGGAACGAGAATCGACAGGCGACTCGCGATCCCGAACAGCGACGGAAAGAGCAGGGCGTAGACCCCGATTCCACACTCGACGATGGCATAGAGCGCCAGCAGTCTCGGCGAGCCCCCGGTGGCCATCGCGCGCGAGGCGCGACGGCGCGTGAGCTGTCCGAAAATCGCGTACCCGGCCGAGAGCCCGCCCAGGAAGATCGCGAGCACCCCGGCGGTCGCCTCGGCATGGGAGCCGAGCAACGTCGCCAGGTACTTCTGCCAGGTCACCTCGTACGCGAGACCCGTGAATCCCGTCAGCGCCGTCAGGAGGATCGCCGAGAGTCGAGTCGATCGAGCGTTCACGCGGAGCTCTGGCTCAGCTCGCGGGTCCGGCGCCCGCATCGTCGGCGACCGGTCCATCGCCGCGGCGGCCCCGCCGGCGCCCGGTGGGTGCATTCAGGATCGCACTCCGCATCTGAGGTGCGAGATCACTCTCCTCGAGCCATCGCTCCGAGGCTACCGGGTCGTCGCGATGCCACGCCCGCGCGAGGCGCACGATCGTGCGAAATCGGTCGGGGCGGTCGCTGATCTGCCAGGCCCAGGAGATCGCCTTGGGAGGATCGTCCGCGTACCGCGAGATCATCACGGCGATGGCCGCATCCCCCCGCCCCGCCTCAGTGGTCGTCCGCAGCCAGGCTTGGGCATCTCCCGGCGCATCGCCCAGCCACACGCGCAGCGCCGTTTGCAGTGCATCGTCGTTCGCTTCGCTGCGAGGCAGGCTCGCCAGCCAGTCGAGCGCGGCCGGGGGGTCGAGCTCCAGCCAGCGTCGCCCGATCACTTGCGGGGCCTTCACCGCATAGGCCTGCCCGAGATGGGGCTCGATCCAGCGAGAAGTCTGGATCGGATCCACAGTGGCCAGGATGTTCGCGACCTTCTGGAAAGCCATTCGCTTGTAGGAGCCCGGGGCGTCGTCCGGGATGGATTCTGCCCATCGGACCACGGCGTCGGAGCCGTCCCTCATGAGCTCGATGGTGAGCAGACTCGTGTACCGCTGTCGTGCGTTGCCGGGGGGCTGGGCCGTGATGTACTCCGTCACGCCGTCGTGATGTCCGCCCTTCAGCCAGCCCGCGACGAAGTACTCTTCGAGCGCAACGCGCGCGCTCGGAGGATCGACGGACTCGAGTGCTCGCCTGGCCGCCACCGGATCGTGGAAGGCCCAGGCCTCCAGCGCCGCGGCTGAGGCCTTCACCTGGAATGGACCCGTTCTCGTGCGCGCCCAGCGGAGAGCCTCGGGCGCATCGAAGCGTGCCCAGGCGATCATGAAGTTCAACAGCTCGTCCTCCACGAGCCAGGGGTTCCAGGCTTCGACGACCTGGGACGCCTCTCCGACTTCGTCCGGGGAGAGTGTCTGGAGGAAGCCGTGGAATCGGTACGACCGCTCCAGCGCATCGGATTGTTCGAGCGACGCGCGAAACGACGCCAACGACGCCACTGCCGGATTCGACCCCCGACCGGATTCTCCGGCGTCGACACTCATGCGGCCCAACGCGTAGGCACCGGTGGCGGTCAGTATCAATAGAATCGGAAGCGTCACCCGCATGCCGGTCCGAACAGCCTCCGAGCACGGTTCGTTCCGCATTGCCCGAGCGTTGCCATGGTCGCCACAGAATACACGTGAAACGCCTGCCCGGTACGCGCAGACCCCGAGGATCGCGGAACGACTTGGATGACAATACCGCAGGCGGCGCTTGTTAACGCCAGAGCCCTTCCCGCACCAGGTCGTCGGCCGTGGCCCGGATGCTCTCGCCCAGGATGTCGACCAGCTCGTCGATCTGGTCACGGCTCAGGATCAGCGGCGGCGAGATCACGTTCAGGTGTCCGATGGGACGTACGATCAGACCGCGCAGCTCGCAGTGGTCTGCGATGCGCTTGCCGATCGCGACGGACGCCGGGAGCAGCTCTTTGGTCCGCTTGTCCGCGACGCTCTCCACGCACAGCATGAAGTGGCTGCCCCGGACGTCGCCGACCAGCGGCAGGTCTTCCAGGCTCGCGAGGCGCTTCTCGAAGTACGGCCCCACCTCGCGAACGTGCTCGCAGATGCCCTCGCGCTCCATGATCTCGATATTCGCAAGCGCCGCAGCGCAGCAGACCGCGTGACCCGAGTACGTGAAGCCGTGATTGAACCAGTCCATGTCCGAGCCGGGCCTGCTGATCACGTCGTAGATCTCGTCGCTGAAGAGCGACGCGCCCAGCGGGGCGTAACCAGACGTCAGGCCCTTGGCAGAGGTGATGACATCGGGCTCGATCCCGAATACGGATTCGGACGAGAACATGTGGCCCAGCCGCCCGAACGCCGTCACGACCTCGTCCGAGACGTAGAGCACGTCGTGACGTCTACACACCTCTGCGGTGCGACGCTGGTAGCCGGGCGGGGGCACGATCACGCCCCCCGCACCCATGATGGGCTCGGCGAAGAATGCCGCGACGTTCTCGGGTCCGACCTCGAGGATCTTCTCCTCGAGCTCGACCACGAGCTGGTCGCAATACGCCTCAGGGGTGACGCCCTCCTCCCTTCGATACGGATTGGGGCATGACACGTAGTGGACCAGGTCTTCGGGCAGATCGAAGCCGTGGTGGTCGTCGAACTTGCCGGTCAACGCCATCGTCAGGTAGGAGCTGCCGTGATAGGCATCGATACGTGAGATCAGCTTCTTCTTCTTGGGCTTTCCCAGGCGATTGAAATAGAAGTGGATGACACGCACGGCCGTGTCGTTGGCCGCAGAGCCTCCGGTATCGAAGAAGACCCGGTTCAGGTGAGACGGGGCCAGCCGGGCGAGCTCAGCCGCGAGCTCAGCGGCCGGCGGATTGGTGGTGTCGACGAATGTGTTGAAGAACGCCAGTCGCTTGGCCTGATCTCCGATGCGGGCGGCAATTTCCTCGTTCCCGTGTCCGATGTTGACGCACCAGATGCCGGCGATGCCGTCCAGGTAGCGTCGTCCTTGCGCATCGAACACGTAGGCGCCCTCCCCCCTGTCGATCACCAACGCGCCCTCCTTCTCGAAGGTGGGGAAGTGGGTGAAAGGATGGATGAGGTGGTCGTGATCTTTGCGCCAGAGCGCGTGGGCGTCGGATCCCTGTTCAGGTCGGATTGCTGTCGTCATGTTCTCGCTCTCGAAATGCCGCTCCACGCGAATGCCATGGCACCCGCGGGGCGCGAGTCGGATGGACGGGCGTGCCTACGAAGCCAGCACTCACGTGCTGGTGCGTTCGGGACGCTCCTGGCGCCTGGAACCCCCGGGACGAACCCGGGGCGCCTGCGGCGCGCTCCTGGTGGAAACACCGGTGGGAGCGAGGTCGTCAACCCAGGCCGCGCTGGTGCTGGGCGTCTTCCGCTTCGGCAGCGGCAGAACGCACGCGCGGTCTCTTTGGGCGACTCGTGAATCGGGCGGGCATCTCGGCCTCCGGGCCTGCCTGCAGCACATGGAACGGAAGGATCAAAGGTAGGGAGCGGGGGCCCGTGGTGCCAAGCCCGCCCCGCTCCGGGCCCGAAGCCCTCGATCCGAAGGCAGTCCCCTTCTGGAAGGCTCAGCGGCCGCGTTTCTGTTTGCGGCTGCTTCTCTTCGCTACCGCCTTCTTGCGGATCTCCATG
>PVMS01041417.1_pt1 | contig 13553 bp, 15 predicted proteins | sample 1853461 | NCBI WGS metagenome assembly PVMS01 (sample SAMN08582032, study PRJNA380276) | Marine sediment metagenome, whole genome shotgun sequencing project. | isolation source: ocean sediment barecode stripped | collected 2017 | reverse complement strand
TCAGATTTGTTCAGCGTTATGGAAACAGGTGTTGAACCAGTATAGTTCTTAATAATTAATCCATTAGGAAAATCACTAAATGTTACTAGAGTGTTATCTTCTGTAGCCATAACTGAGACAAAACTCAAATAATTATCTTGCGGGTTTTCGTTGGTGAAACTCCCTATTCTGAAAATATGTCCTGGGGCAGACGATCCTTTACTCACGAGCGCTCCGGCCTGTGCACCATTACCGCCATTCATTCTTATTGATACGTATATTACATCTTCAGCTTCAATAATATAACCTTTATTATTTGTAACAGTACTTGTTTGGCTTGAAGCAACAAATAATTGTCCGTTACCTGTACCAATATAAATTTCCTTAGGATTTGCGTTTGAAACAACACCGGTTATATAATTTGAGGATAGCTGTCCAACAGGTTTTATCGTATAAGAAATATCGCTATTATTAGGAGTAGATAAATAGATATATTGACTTTCTGGGTTTGCATTTCCAAATTCAGCACTAGTCAACGGTGGAATATAATGCGTTTTGCTCAATTGAGAATATCCCAATTCGCTTATTAATATTATTAGAATTAATATTAGTAACTTTTTTAAAAAACTATCCCTCACTTAAATGCCGTCTAAACCGAGTATAAAAATATAGCATATTCTTAACTTAGAGCACAAAAATCAGTAGAAAGGTCAAAGAATTATTATAAATCACGTTTTTTTAACAATCTATAAGAAAAATAGATAAAAATAGTTGTCCAAACAGCAACAATCAGAATATCTAAAGGTTGAACCGAGAAGTCCTTTGATAAATCTTCACCTACTTGTTTAGCTACGGTTTTAACAGCACTTAATCGAGTAAAGGGTTCTTTTATTAGGTTTGCCATTGCCTCCATAGGGAAAAACTGCATAACATCATCAACATTTGGTCTAAACTTCCAATAGAGCATTCCCTTTGCAAATCCCTCAATCATAACCCAAACCAACATTGCACCCACAGCAAATGCAGATCTTTTTACTAAAATTCCTAAAAATAGTCCAAAAGAAAAGAATCCAACTAATTTCACAAAAAAAAAGCGAATAAATATTCTAAATCTGTAGTTACTATTGAGAACTCATTAAAATCTGAATATGAGTAGCCAAGTATAATTGATGTAATAAATACGAATAAAGTTGAAATCAGTGCCAGAAGGATAACTGTATAAAACTTTGAAAGGATAAATTCTTTTTTACTTAAACCATCGATCAAATTCTGTTTTAAGGTTTTGTTACTGTATTCATTTGCCATCATTGATACTATTACCAGTAACAAAAAGAATTTAAATATGGCCGCCATGAATGTATTGAAATGCCAGATATATGGGAAATTAAAAATCCCTTGATCCGCTAAATGGAATTGTACAGGTCCAATATCAAATTTTATTGCGGCTATCAATGCTATTGAGGTTAATAAGGCAAAATATATGATGATTAAAACCTTACTAGCTTTAGAATGTTTTAATTTATGAATTTCTATATTTAGTAATCGGAACATTATTATCAGTTGTTAGTTAGTGTTAAGAATTGCTGCTCTAAACTAGGTTTACGCTTCACCAAATGGGTTAAAACTATTCCATTTTTAAACAGGTGTTTATTTATTTCTGTAGCCGTAACCGGTTTACTCAGCTTTGCAATAAATTTGTCATGGTCTTTTTTAATTGATTCAATTCCGTCAAATTCTGAGATCAACTTTATTAGTTTTTCATCATCTGAAGTTTCTACTTTAAGTTCGAACAAACCATGTGACGCAGTCATTTCATCAACTCTGCCTGAATATAATTTTAGGCCTTCCCTGATTACAACAACATGTGAACAAACTTTCTCAACTTCATCTAACAAATGAGACGCCAAAAGAATTGTTGTTCCTTTCTTTGCAATATCAGTAATTATTTGACGAATTTCGTGAATTCCTTGAGGGTCCAATCCATTAGTTGGTTCATCTAAAATCAATATTTCCGGATTATTTAATAATGCAGATGCAATTGCTAATCTTTGTTTCATTCCCAATGAAAAGGTTTTGAATTTGCTGTTTCTACGCTCGTATAAGTTTACTTTTTTTAGGTTCTCTTCAATTTTATCGAAAGGAATCTCTTTGATTTTACAAACCAATTTCAGATTTTGAATAGCCGTCATATACGGATAAAAATTGGGTCGTTCAATAATAGCGCCAACTTTTTTCAGTGCTTGATGAGTAGTTAATTTCCCATTAAACCAGCTAAAACTACCGGACGTTTCGTTAACAACATTTAGTATAATTCCAAGTGTAGTCGATTTGCCGCTACCATTTGGACCAAGAATACCATACACATTCCCCTTTTGAATATCAAAAGATAAATCGTTTACAGCATGAATATTCCCAAATCTTTTATTGAGTTTGTTCAGAGATAAGATCGTTTCCAATATTTTTGTATTTAGTATAAAATTAAGACGACAATTATTAAAATTTGTTACAGCAATATACTAAATTTGAAAAGAACATGAGATTTTCAGTATGGAGGAACAAAAATTAATTTCACAAAAAAAACCTGCTTATCCTATAAATGATAAACTGTATAAGTATTTGTCGACATATAATAGAAATATAAAGATCCCTATTTTTTATGATGATTTATTACGTTTTGCCGGAGCAGTTGTGGTTTATGATAAAAAAGGAGAAGACACGTTATGGATCAGGGTGTATTATGCTGAACATGAACGCGATGAAATTGATTTAAGTTTAAAAAGAATGTATATGATTTTACATGGGGATGGGAGTGAAGATTCTTTAGCATATTTAACCGTGGATGCTATCGATTACTGTACTTTTGGAAATTCAAAGCCATTTAGAGTAAAAATCAGAAATATATTAAATGATAATCATACTTATCTGTATGTCAAAAAAGCGGATGCCTCAAGAGTTTATGGATTGGAATTAGAACATATTTTATCTCCAAATAACATCAACTTTTTAGTGTATAAAGACACATTGATTGAAGAACATGTTCTAGGTGTCCCCGGAGATCAGTTTATAACTGAAAATTTTCATGCTGTTTCTGATAGTGGTAAAAAAAGACTATCAAAAGAATTTGTAAAATTTAATGAACGTTGTATGATACGTTTGTTAGGAGATATGCGCTCGTATAATTATGTGGTTGTTGCTTCTTATGATTTTGATCAAGTTGAATATAGAATACGAGCAATGGATTTTGATCAACAAAGTTTTGAGGGAAATTTAAAAGTTTATTTCCCACAGTTTTTTAAAGAAAATTATTTATTTGTAAAAATGGTATCCGAAAATTTGCAGGATGAGTCAATTGAACAATATAAAAAAGAAGAACGTTCGTCAATTGCTCGTAGAATTAAAGGATCAAATGATAGGGTAAATGATTTGCTCGATTGTATGATTATTGATAATATTTCTACCCCGGAAAAAATTGAACAGCTCAAAATGGATTTAAAAAAATATACAGGTGATAAAAACTTTAAGGATTGCAATACTATGGGAGATATTTTAAAAGTTGCTTTTGATTTTGTAGTAAGAAATTATGAAAATGTGAATGTGTATATTATTCATTAAAAGCCCAACGATAAAGGTTTAAAGGAGGAAAGAACCGAAACGAACTAATAATTTTCAAAGTCGAAATCATCAATATTCTCAATATTACTTTCGTCATCAAAAACATCGAAATCATCTTTTGCATCTTCACCAATAAATTCCTTCACTGGAGCTTCATCAGGTACATTTCCAAAAGAGAGAGCCAATACTGGTAAAATATTTTCGTTTTGCTCTAAAATTTCCGATAATTCAACAAACATTGTCCACATTGCAAAAAAATTGTACACATAAATTAGTTTGTCACCTTTCTTCTGAAGTATGTCAGAAGTAATACAAGTACTCATAGATAAAGAGTTACCGTCTTCGGACATATCGAAAAGCGGTATTTCCTCACCTTGATTCCACTCATTATCGGTTCTATAAAATGAGGCCATTTCCTGACCTTTAAAACCGAAGGATTTTGCAATGGTAAAATGTAAGTCTTCCAAATTAATTGTCTCATTAACAATAATATCTCGAAAAACATCCTTATCAACATCTAATATAACTCGAACTTTATAAGCCATTTTATGTCATACAATTAGGCAACAAAGTTACTATTTATAGTTTAAATTCTTATTTTTACGCTTTAACATTTTAATTTATGAATCAGAAAGAAGAAATGCTCCATTTATTTAACAGTATGTGCAAAAATACCTTAATGGAAACTTTGAGGATAAAGTATACTGATTTAGGAGAAGATTATATAGTAGCAACTATGCCTGTAGACGAAAGAGTGTATCAACCTGACGGTATTTTAAACGGTGGGGCAACGCTTGCTTTAGCTGAAAGTGTTGGAAGTCCAACTTCTATGTTAGTTATTGATAAGGATAAATTTGAAGTGAGAGGAGTGCAAATGTCGGCAAATCATATAAGAAGTGTTAAGAGCGGTATTATTACTGCAACAGCAAAAATTATTCATAAAGGGAGAACTACTCATATTATTGAAATCAGAATAGAAGATAATCAGGGGATGCTGGTTTCATTGTGTAAACTAACCAACATTATTTTGGCTAAAAAATAGGATATGTGGAGAAAAATAAGAAAAGTCTTAAAAATCACAGGTGTTATTCTTGTGTTGCTTTTAATGATTTTGATTATTTTATTTTATCGTTTTTCATCTCCAAAATCCGACAAAGAAATTATAGAACAATTTACTGAAAGGAAAGTTGACGTATTTTTAAAACACCTTCAATTTAAAAATTATAACTATCGTATTTTAGAATTTCAAAAAAAAATTGATACAACATTGCCTGTACTAGTTTTTATTCATGGTTCGATAGGTTCAGCTCTTGATTTCAAAAGATACTTGTCGGATAGTGAATTAAAGGAAAAATCAAACTTAATTTCTTATGACAGAATTGGTTATGGAGTTCATCACACCGGAAATGTTTTGGAATCGATAGCTAATGAAACTGAATTGCTTCATGATTTATTGGGAGGATTGGATAAAAGTAATATTATATTAATTGGTTATTCTTACGGTGGTCCTATAGCCCTGGCAAGTATAAATAAGTACAAAAAAATAATTTTGTTGGCCCCTGCTGTTTATTCGAAAGTAGAACCTATGCCCTGGGCATTGAATTTTTACAAATGGAAAGTATCCAGCTGGTTGCTTCCTCAAATTTGGAAATCGGCATCAAAGGAAAAATTATCTCACAAAAAAGATTTACAAAATTTTGAAGATGATTGGAATAAGAACCCTTCTCAAATAGTATCTATTCACGGAGATAAAGATTGGATTGCGCCTATTGAGAATTCTTTTTATTTAGAAGAAAAATTTTCATTAGAACAATTTGAATTAGTAACTTTGAAAAATGCTGGTCATGGCCTGGTTTGGTCTCATTTTGATGATATTAAAAGGATTATACTTCAACAATTAAATTAACGAAAATTGCATACCGAAATTAATTTGTTTTTTAAGGAAATAGAGAGGATTTATTCCTCAAATCAGCCTTTAGTAGTTTACAGAAAACCAAATACAAAATTGGTATCAGCATATTTTCAGGACTCAGAAAAGATATATGAGCTGAAATCTTTCAATGAAATAGGATTTGTTTTTGCGCCATTCAATAAAGATTATAAACGAATTATCTTTCCTAAAGATAAATGTAAAGTAATTACAACTTTAATAAATTCTGACTCTGAAGTGCAGGTTGATCCTAAAACCACTTCATATCGTAATTTTTCGATGGATCAAGAAAAAAAAAGGCATATTCAATTAGTCCAAAAAACAATAGATTTCATAAAAAGAAGTAATGCTGAAAAAATTGTTGTTTCGAGAAAAGAAATTTTGAAATTTTCGGAATTTGATGTAATAAATACATTAAAAAGGATGCTGATTTACTATACCAATGCATTTGTCTATTTGTGGTATCATCCAATAGTTGGTTTATGGATGGGAGCAACTCCTGAAAGGTTGATAAATATTGGTCATAATAAATTCGAAACCATGGCTTTGGCAGGAACACAGCCTTACATTGATTCTAATGTTGTTAATTGGAATGATAAAGAAAAACGAGAACAACAAATTGTGACAGATTTTATTTTGGACAAAATAAAAGATTTTATTAGTGAAATTAGAATCGAAGGGCCTATCACGGTTAGAGCCGGAAACTTATTACATTTAAGAACTGATATATCAGGAAACATTCAGTCAGCCGATTTATTAGAGAGTCTAATTAATTCATTGTATCCAACGCCAGCGGTATGTGGATTTCCAAGAGGTGCGGCAACCAATTTTATTTTGCAAAATGAAGGATATAACAGAACTTTTTATTCAGGTTTTTTGGGAGAGTTGAATATGGATGGTTCAACAACTTTGTTTGTGAATTTACGTTGTATGCAATTAAAGGGTAAAGAATGTTCTGTTTATGTAGGTGGAGGTATAACCAGTGAAAGCAATCCTGAAAATGAATGGGAGGAAACAGTTTTTAAAACCAAAGTAATTAAAAAAGTATTTTAAAAATGGAGACCCAAGTTCAAAGTAGACTCAATAATAATTTTCATTTTTTTTTATATTTGTGAGGAAATATAGTAAAAATAATTTCAAGCAATTAATCCCTATTAGTCTTTAAACTTGAGTCTCCGTTTTTTTCTTTGGTAAATTTAATCAGTTAAAAAAAACTACAGGTTTCAAATCGTATAATACTATATTCAAATCGTATAATTATTAGGTGTATTTTTTTTAAACTCTGTTGGGGTAGCATGCTCAATCTTTTTAAAAATTCGGATAAATGAATTTACCGAACCGAAACCGGATAGTTCACTTAATTCTGAAAGATTAAGTTCAGGTGTTTGCTTTAATAAGATTTTAGCTTCATTTACACGATATTCATTTACAAAATAATTAAAATTACACCCTATATTTTCGTTAATTATATGTGACACATATGAACGATTACTTCCTATATTTTTTGAAACATCCCAAATATTTAGATTTGAATGTAACCAGGGTTTTTCTTTATAAAAATAGTTGAGTAATTTTTTTTCAATTTCAATAAGTTCATGTTGATGAATTTCTTCAGGTACTTGGAGCTCATTCTGATTTTCTAAAATGATTTCGACTGGAATTTGTCTCAACCCAACAATGGCTAAGATCAGATACAAAAGTGTAAATAATAAACTTACATAGAGTAGTAGCATTACATTCGAATTTAAAGGTTCTCGTCCTATTAGAGTAATGTAAAACCCGGGGATAGACATTAATATAAGGAATGATATATTTACAATATAAAAATAACGCAGTTGATACTTGTCCAGATTAGAAAATAAATCTTTCATCTTTTTATGAGACCTTAATAGTAAGCGTACAGCAAAAAAGTTATAATATATTATTTGTATTAAAAAAAAAGTTCGACTTCCTTGGTAAATATATGCTAAGACTTTTGAAGATTGATTGGTTAATTCGTCACCGAACAAATTGTTATTCATATAAATATAATAGCTTTCCCAATTTGTAACTACTGATGTTATGAACATTGTAATTGCAATTATCAATGAAGGAATAAAATAATATATCCATTTCCCTGAAGAAATATTGAAATGAAAAGCGCTGCTTAGATATAAGCAGTAAAAAGGGTAAAATGCTAATATGGATGCTAAAAAAATAAAATCAAAAAATCGAAATGCAGTCCAGTATTCATTAAAAGTCAAAAAATGGCCAAGAGATATGAAAAAACTATTAAAAAAAAAGAGTCCTAAAAAAAATCGGTTGTTATTCTTGTTTTTGGCTAATACAAATAAAAAAAAGGCTCCGTATAAATTGATTAACCCTAATGAAAATAAAGCAATTATTTTAATCATAACAATAAGATGAAATTAAACGGATTCAATTTTTAGCATAATTTCATAAAAATAATTTTAATCCATTTCATATTGTATGATATTTATCAAGTTAAAACTTAAAATATACAATTATTTCTACAATAACTTTCCGTAAATTTGTAACTTTAATTAATTCGTCAATGCCTCAAATTCCAAAAAACAAATTGGCACAGTTAATCGTTAAAAGCTGTGAAAATTATAATATAAATACGGTCGTTATATCACCGGGATCACGAAGTGCACCTTTAATTATAGGGTTTAATGAATCTGAAAAGATTGAAACATTATCTATCGTTGACGAACGTTGCGCTGCTTTTTTTGCTTTAGGAATAGCCCAACAAACCAGACAGCCAGTAGCTTTAGTATGTACTTCAGGATCAGCCTTATTAAATTATTATCCAGCAATTGCAGAAGCTTATTATAGCAATATTCCATTAATCGTTTTTTCAGCGGACCGACCATTACAATTGATTGATATTGGAGATGGTCAAACTATTCGACAAGAAAATATTTTTGATAACCATATTTTATACACTGCAAATTTGAGTAGTGAATATTCTTTGAAGTCAGTTAAAAAAATTACTAAAGCATTAAAAAAAGCTATAATTGAAAACGGTCCTGTACATATTAATGTCCCGTTTGATGAACCTCTTTACGAAAAAGTAACTAAACGCAAGAATGAAATTGAAATTCTGACATCTGAAGGAATGCCTGTAAAGACTGATAAACCTTTAAATGTGATGGAACTTCAGAAATATGCTGATATTTGGAATTCATCAACGAAGAAAATGGTATTGGTCGGTGAGCATTTCCCCGATGAATTACTTCAAATCCAATTAGAACACCTTATAAAGGATCCTTCAGTATTGATTTTAATTGAGAATACAGCAAATGTTTCTCATCCTAAATTTATAAATAGTATTGATAAATTGATTTTTCCTTTTATTGAAGATGAACTGGAAAAGTTTAGACCAGAAATTTTACTGAGCCTGGGCGGATTGATTGTTTCAAAAAGGATAAAACATCACCTTAGAAAGTACCAGCCAAAGCACCATTGGCATGTTGATGTGAAAAGAGCATTTGATACTTTTCATTGTTTGGAACATCATTTTAAGGTTTCCCCTCAATTATTTTTTAGTCAATTTTTCTTTTTAAGTAAAACGAAAAAAAGTAATTATCAGGAGTTTTGGATGCAAAAAAAAGCATTTCGATTAAAGAAGCACTATGAATTTATTGATAATTGTTCTTTTTCAGATTTAAAAGTTTTTCAAATTTTATTAGATTCTATTCCCAATGATTCACAGTTGCAATTAGGAAATAGTTCAGTTATCCGTTATTCACAATTGTTTGATATCAATAATACGTTACGTGTTTTTTGTAATAGAGGTACAAGCGGAATAGATGGATGTACAAGTACGGCCATAGGAGCGGCGTACGCTTTTAAAGAAAATACTGTTTTTATTACAGGGGACATTAGCTTTTTTTATGATAGTAACGCACTATGGAACAGTTATATTCCAGCAAATTTTAGAATTATAATTGTTAATAATGGAGGCGGGGGAATTTTTAGATTTATTCCTGGCCCGAAACATTCTAATGCATTGGATTATTTTGAAACACCCCATAATTTTACTGCTGAACATTTATGTAAAATGTATAATTTAGAGTATTATACAGCTAAAAGTAAAGAAGAATCGAATGAACAACTTTTTAGCTTTTATAAAAAATCAAAATATCCAAAATTATTAGAAATATTTACACCTCGAAAGGAAAATGACCAAATACTAAAAGCATATTTCAACAATTTAAAAGAATAAGTTATGGGATTACAAATTGGAGATAAAGTAGACTTAATTGTTGTAAGACAAAGCCAATTAGGCTTTTCTGTACTAATAAATGAAGAATTTGAAGGAATACTTTATAAAAATGAATTGTATCAAAGAATTGAGGAAGGGCAGAAGTTAGTGGGTTATATTAAAAAGATTCGTGAAGATGAAAAGATTGATGTGAGCTTGCAACAAATTGGTTTTAAACGGTCAATTGTGAGCTTTGAGATTAAAATATTAAAATCATTAAATCAAAATAAAGGGTTTTTACCCCTGCACGACAAAAGTTCTCCAGACGATATTAAATATCAATTAGGAATGAGTAAAAAAGCTTTTAAAAAGGCCATTGGAGGGTTATTCAGGCAAAAGCTAATTACTATTTCTGATGAAGGGATTAAGTTAGTTTAAGTTTGATTTTTGGTTGATTATTCTTTTTTAGGCGTTGGTTCGACATAGGTTCCTGCTCTTTTACTTAGAACTCTTTCGATGTTTTCATAATAACCATTTTCATCTGGATCACCTTCAGATAATTTCATATAACCATTTTTGTAATATCTCAAAGCCTGCTTATATTTTTTTCCGGATTCGTAATAGCGTCCTATATAATAATCTCCAAAAGGTGAATCATTGTATAATTTATTAATCATTTCACCAAAATTCTTTAAATAATCTCCATTTTCTTTATCCAAAATAATGGATTCTATTGCAAAAATATCTTTTTCTCTAATTTTAAGGTTACTACCAAATAAATATTCAATTTCGATATATTTATTTTCTAAATAGGCGATGGCATCCGGAGGAGATAAATCCTTAATATTTTTTTCAAACTCTTCTTTCGAAATTGCTGAATACATTTCAAAAATAAATGCCAATGCACCTGGAATTGATTGACCAATGGAAGCAGTTTTAGTGCTATTTTCAAATAAATTATATTTGTATTTAAATTTATGATTATTCGTATTTTCCAATAATGTATTCACTATATCAATAGCTTCTTTCCTGTTTTTTAAGTTATAATTCCCATTACTTACATAATAATATATATTTTCATTTTCTATTGCATGAATTTTCTGTTCCAACATCACAGGCATGTCAATTGCATAGTACGGATTGATATTAATAAAGGCGTTGAATCCGGGATAATCTTCTACTAAAAAGTAGTTGATAAAATTAGCGGTAAGTGTGTTTCCTACAATTGTTTTAAATTGAGATATCCGATAATTTTCCTCGAAATGGTCAATGAGTTCACTTCGTACGAATCGATAAAAGGCTTCTCCTTCTTCAGTCGGATAGCTGTTTTCTTCAAGATATGAGCAATCCTCATAACGTTCATTATATTGATTTTGATTGATACCGACAATGATTTGTTCTGGAGCTTTATCTTTATTCGCGAAGAGAATGGCATTTCCAACATAGACATCAAATAAATATTCTGCATCCAGGACTATTGTTAAAGGATACTGTTTCGTTGAATCAACTTGATAACTTGGAGGGATATATATTTTTAAATATCGATCATTATCTAATTCTTCAGAATTGAATTTTTTTAATTTGATGTCTTGAGAAAAAATAAAACCAGTTGTTAATGTGAAAAGAATTAAAACCAGTAGATTAATTTTTGAGTTTTTCATAGTCTAAATGTAATTAAATTTATTAAAAGCTGAACAAACACTTCAACAATCAAAATAGCTATTAACTAATTGAAATAGCACAACTCAATTTCGAATTTACTCAAATTAAAACGGATGTCGGTATTTAATAAAAGGATTTGTCACTTGTAAATATCTGGTTTCCATTGCCTCTTTACACATCAGTTCTATCAAAACCAGCTGAATTATAGAACTCAAAAGTATCCCCAATTATTATAATGGACATTACATTTATTACTGGTGCAAAAGTACAATTCAGTACAATCTCATAATTAATGACTAAAAATAATGTGTATTAGGCCTGATTCTCTCATATCTACGGAATTGCAACAAAGTTTAAAAAATAGATTCAATCTCAATTTTGGAATTCTCTTTTTATCAATATTTTCAAAAGATGTGATAAAGATTGAAAAGAATAATATTTTTTTTCGTTCAGTGAACTGAGAAGTACATTTATAAACGTATTATCCATCTCTTAAATTTCAATAATTTGTTCAACAATAACATTATTTAAAGGTTATATTTTGCAGGACGACTCATGTTATGTAATGTTTCAGTAGCTAAATGTACATAAATTATGTATTTTTGAGCTCACGTAATTTATTTGATATGCTGGAAAATGATTTTTTTAAGAATGTAAAAAGTTTTGTGTTTGACTTATTTAAAAATAAGCTTTCTTCACAAGTAGTTTATCATAATTTTGAGCATACTTCAAAAGTAGTTGAAGCTGTTAATGAAATTGCAACCGCTGAAAATATTTCTAAAGATGAACTGGAGTTGCTGTTATTGTCAGCTTGGTTTCATGATACAGGGTTTACACAAGGATACAATAACCACGAAGAAAAGAGCAAAGCAATTGCAAATAAATATTTATTGGACAATGGAGTGTCAAAAGACAAAATTGACAAGATTTTTCTATTGATTGATGTAACAAAAATGCCTCAAAATCCAACAAATAAAATGGAAGAAATTATTTGTGATGCGGATTTATTTCATCTGGGTGAAGAAGATTTTAAGGAGAAAGGAAATTTATTGAGAACTGAATGGGAAAATTTAAGTGATAAGACCTTGACTGATATTGAATGGCTTAAAGAGAATGCTAATTTTTTAGGAAATCATAAGTATTTTACTGATTACGCTTTTAATAAATTGAATGCTCAAAAAACGCAAAACTGGGTTAAAATTCAAAAGGAATTAAAAAAAACAATTGCGAAAAGTGAAGAACTTGAATTAAAATCAAAAGCAAAAAAGGATGCATTAAACCTTAAAAAGCAAAAAAGTGACAGACCTGAAAGAGGTATTGAAACAATGTATCGGGTTACTCTGAGGAATCATATTAAATTAAGTGATATTGCTGATACGAAAGCCAATATATTACTATCGGTGAGTGCAATTATTTTATCAATTGCTCTTTCAAGTTTATTTCCAAAATTGGATAAACCTGATAATTATTATTTAATTTATCCAACATTGTTCTTTTTGTTTATCACAGTAGTTACTATGATTTTCTCCATATTATCGACACGTCCTAAAATAACTTCTGGTAAGTTTACAAAAGAGGATGTAGTCAATAAAAAAGTAAACCTGTTGTTTTTTGGCAATTTCCATAAAATGCCGCTGGAAGATTTTCAGGAAGGAATGACAGCATTGATGAATGATCGTGATTATTTGTACAAATCATTAATGAAAGATCTCTATTTTTTGGGAATCGTTCTTGAAAAAAAATATAGATTGCTTCGAATAGCTTATTCTATCTTTATGGTTGGTATTATAGTTTCTGTTATTGCATTTGTAGTTGCATTCGAACTTATGCAAGCCGGGTTATAATCATTTACCGGACCTTTCAATTTAAATTTTCATCATTTACAACTTTCATAATATCTTCTAACGATATGTTGTTTTCAGATGAAAGATTGTAATTAACATCCACTCTTAATGCTTTTAAACCGGAAATACCTTGTAAATCTTCAAGGATCACATCTTCAACATTTTCCAATAGATAATTTTCAGATTGAAGATATTTAATATATTTCAAATATTCAATTGCATCTTTATTCTGACTGTATACAATTGCAATTTTTCCTGGTTGAGTCAGCCTTTCGTTGGAGTTTTTAATATGCGCTTTGTCGATTCTTTTTTTAAT
>PVMS01115434.1_pt1 | contig 13560 bp, 10 predicted proteins | sample 1853461 | NCBI WGS metagenome assembly PVMS01 (sample SAMN08582032, study PRJNA380276) | Marine sediment metagenome, whole genome shotgun sequencing project. | isolation source: ocean sediment barecode stripped | collected 2017 | reverse complement strand
GTTATGACCAGAACGATGCCCCGCGTACCGGCAATTCTGTCAGCCAATGCAAGCGCGGCGAGGAAACGGGCTGTGATGGTGCGTTTGACCTTGCGGGGCGAAATGGCGCATTGGGTGCTGCGGGGGCAATGGTCGTTGCGGAACCCACGTCCAATCGGCCTCTCGTGGGTCACAAAGGCGCGCTTTGGCTCAGGGCCCGCACCACTGGAGTGACTGCTCACGGCTCTATGCCGGAGGAGGGCGACAATGCGATATACAAAGCCGCTCGGGCGATATCCAAGCTGGAGGATTTCGGTTTTAACATCGCCCGTCATGAGTTGATGGGCGCGCCGTCACTCAATGTTGGAACCGTCCATGGCGGGATCAACATCAATTCCGTGCCGGATCAAACCGATATAAGTATCGATATCCGCACAATACCTGGGCAAAGCCATGCTGATATCCGCACAACACTGGCAAGCTATCTGGGTGATGACATAACACTGGAGACAATCGTTGATACTCCAGGTATCTGGACTGATCCGAAAGATAACTGGCTGTTGGAGGTATCAGAGCGCACGGCCAAAATCACAGGAGAGCAGTACAGCCCGCAAACAGCAGTCTACTTCACCGATGCCTCGGTCCTGACGCCGGCCATGGGCAATCCTCCAACGGTCATTTTGGGACCCGGCGCAGCCGCACAGGCGCACCAGACGGATGAACATTGTGTCGTGGATCGTATTAGCGAAGCTGTTGCCATTTACGAGAGCATTATCGCCGAGTGGTGTGCGCTGTAACGGCCAGACGCGAAAAACCAGTCAAACGATCCCGTATGGTCGAAATTTGCTCTAGAAACCGGCTGCGGCGCCATCTCCTCTGGGATCTGCTGCACCTTCAATCAGGCCGTCAGGATGATGGACCAATGCCCCTGCATGGCCCATGACTTCATCAAAAGCACCAATTTCCTCCAGATCGTGACCTGCTTTACGAAGGGCGGCAATGACCGCTGGATCAAACCGGTTTTCGATACGCAAACTGATTGTTTCAGCGCCCCAGGTGCGGCCAAGCAGCCAGCGCGGCGCCGTAATTGCTTCTTGCAAGCCTTGCCCGTGGAGCACATGGCGGGAAAAGACCATGGCCTGGGTTTGCGGTTGTCCTTCGCCGCCCATTGTGCCGTAAGGCATGATACGGCCGTCTGAAAGACGCGCCAGGGCTGGTTGGATAGTGTGGAAGGGCCGGCGGAGGGGGCGCAAAGAATTGTGGTGCGTCTCTTCGAGGGAGAAGCTGGTTCCCCGGTTCTGCCAGGCGATGCCGGTTTCTTCGAGGACAGTGCCGGAACCAAATTCCCAGTAAATGCTTTGGATGAAACTGACGGCGCGTCCCTCAGCATCAATGGCTCCGAGCCAGACCGTATCGCCTCTGGGCGAAACTTCAGGCCATGGAAGCGCCGCTTCAGGATCGATATCAGATGCCATATCACTCAAGGCCTGAGCGTTGAGGAATTTAGCCGGATCGACACTCATATATTTGGGGTCACAGACATATTGGTCGCGCACGCGAAAAGCCCGCTTCGTCGCCTCAACGAGGGCGTGGACGTAAGAATAGCTCTCGGCCTCTTCGACGCCCAGACGGTCATACACCCCGAGCAGGATCAATGACGCCAATCCTTGGGTCGGAGGCGGCATGTTGTAAATCTGATGGCCGGCCACATCAAGCGTGAGCGGTTTAAGGTTGAGCGCATGGTGGCGTTCCAGATCTTCCAGACGAAGAGGTGTGCCGGCGCGCTCCAAATCTGCGGCGATGGAACGCGCCAGCCCGCCTCTGTAGAAGTCATCGAGCCCGGCCTCCGCCAGGCGTTTCATGGTGGCGGCGATGCGCGGCTGACGAAAACGCGCGCCTTCTACAGGCAATTTCCCATCGATAAAGAAATTCCCCTTGAAGCCGGGCGCATCCTCAAGTTCGGAGAGCTTGGTGCGAGTGTTTTCGGCCTGGGTTCGCGTCACGGCGACGCCATTATCAGCGAAGTGAATGGCATCTTCCAGAAGTCGCTCCAGGGGCAATGTGCCTCCCCAGTCATGACGACTGACCTTGAGCGCTTCGCTCCAGCCCGACACGGCTCCCGCCACGGTCAAGGCGGCATGATGGCCGCGTGACGGAATCGCCTCATACCCTTGATCGCGATAATAGGGGATGTCGGCCGCCTTCGCGGCGCCGCCACAGGCATCGATGCCGATGACGTCTTTTCCTGGTGAATGGATGAGCCAGAAATTGTCGCCGCCCATGGCATTCATATGCGGATAGACCACCGTGATAGCTGCTGCTGCCGCAATCATGGCCTCGATGGCATTTCCGCCTTCTTCAAGGACGCGAAGGCCCGCGCGCGCCGACAAATGATGGGGCGCTGAGACCATGCCGCGATATGACCGTGTTGTCTGGAGCATGATTTTATTCCGCTATCTGTTTATGAACCGTCATGGAAGTATCCCTCTTGCAACCAGGCTTCAAGCGCAATAATCACTCCGGCCATGATATCCCAACCCGATGTGTGGCCGATATATTCGATGCCGGACAAACAGTTTTCAATCGACGCCGGGCATCCCTTCAAGATGGCGCCCAATGCCCGGTGAATGCCGGCGCTTCCTTCTCCATGTGATGCCGCTTCGAGGTGGGCGCATGAGATCGGATTGCTCGCATTCTCAGCGCCACGTAAGGCGCATTCGGATAAGTGCCGGCAAAGGCCGGTTTCACCCAAGGCGTGCAAGGCGATCATCATGCCGCCGATAAAATCATCGCCCGATGGCGTCAATCCTGGTCCGAGCCCGATCAACGGTTGCACGGATTTGGAGTCCAGTTTGATCCTTTTGTCTGGATTTCGAACTGCCGCTATCAGCCATAGACGCAACTCATCTATGGGCTTTTTCGCGGCTGTGCAGACAGGATGTTCATGGCTGGGCTGAAACCCTGGAATAAGGAAAGAGCCCAAACCGTCTGCCGCCACAAGCCTTGCGGATGCCTCCCGGAACGACTTGATCCCGCGCTCAAGGTCAATAATGTTCCAACCGGAAACACCGCCTGGAGACCATGTGCATGTATCGGACATGAGAAAGGAAAGCCGGTTGCCAACACGTACCGTGCCTGCACCAACGCTCACCTTCTCATTGAGCCGCACTCCGCTGGCTGGCCAGTTGGTGCCCGCGGGCGCCATGGTGACCAGGTTCAACGGGTTGGCTCCAAGGTTCTCATTGCCGATGCAGACAAATCCAGCCTCAGTTTCTATATAAAAACTTGAGTTGAACAGGGCTGCGACCCGGCCATGCGCCATGGTGTTCAATATTCTCGATGCGACACTGCCGGCCAGCTGAACCGGGAACTGGAAATTGTCTGCGCAACTATCCATCGCAGGCAACGATGTGGGTGCCGGTTTCGCCGCGCAACGCGGGCATCGCCTCATCCAGATGGGCAATGATGACGCGCTCACCGCCGCCTTCCAGGAACTGCAATGCGGCATCGACCTTGGGGCCCATGCTGCCGGCCGGGAAATGCCCATCAGCCTGAAAACGGCGCAACTCCCGAATAGTAATTTGATCCAGATCCTGCTGTTCCGGTGTGCCGAAATGAATCGAGAGCTTTGGCACCGCCGTTAACACCATCAGCAATTCAATGCTCAGGATATTACCCATAAGCGCGGACGTGAGGTCCTTGTCGATGACGGCCTGGACACCGCGGCGAACGCCCTTTGCTTCGCGAATGACTGGAATGCCGCCACCGCCGCCGGCAATGACCACCGTGCCGCGCCGCGCCAGCACCTGAACCAGTGAAATATCGCAGATATGCTTGGGTTTTGGGGAGGGAACGACATGACGCCATCCGCGTCCGGAATCTTCCTTCATCATCCACCCCAGCTCTTGAGAGATACGCGCCGCTTCTTCAGGCTCGTAGAACGCGCCAATGGGTTTGCTGGGGTCATCGAAAGCGGGGTCGTTTTCGTCGATTTCGACCTGGGTCAGCAGACAGGCCACATGGCGGCTATTGCCAGCTTCGCGGAGTGCATTCTCAATGGCTTGAACCAGAAGATATGCGATGCCTCCTTGAGAATGGGCAACGCAGATATCCAACGGCATGGGAGCAATGGTATCGCGCGTCAGCGCCTGGCGCATAAGGATCTTGCCAACGACCGGGCCGTTTCCATGGGTGATTATCAGTTCATTGTCGAGCATCGCCAGTGGCAGCAAGGATTCCGCGGTGTTGGCGGCAATGGCTTTTTGTTCCCGCGAAGTGCCTTCGATATCTTCAGGATGCGTGGCGTTGCCGCCAATGGCGACAAGAATCCGGCCGGGGATTTTGAAAGATGGCACCATTGCGGATATCTCAACCATTGGATCGAATTGCGGAAAGGGCCCAAACCGCAGCATCGGCATTGGTTGGCGCGACGTGAACGCCGGCGGCCTCCAGTTTCGCTATTTGAGCGGAACGAACTTGCGGGTCTTCTTGCGTGCCGGTTACCGAAGCGATCACCGCAGGCCCGCCTTCACCGCCATGGGCGTTTAGGACACACGCCAAATGACCAGCCGGATCTTCATGGGCTCCGTAACCGATGACCACGTCAACCAGGATGACCCCGACCATGGAGTTCCCAAGTGCCTCTATGAGATTCTCGTCCCGAACTTCGGGATCGATCATGGGATGGGGTTTCCCTTGCGTGTATTCATCACTGCCCAGATCGAGCATGGGGTGAGCGTCACCAGCTTCTGACAGCGGCCGAACGCCAGGGATCGGTGCATTCGACATGACGGCTTCATCGGCAGTGCCTAATATGGCCTGGGCCTCGGCGCAAAGGGTGCCGCCGGAAAACAGGCCCATGATCCGTGATCTGCCGCCCGGCACTTCGATGGCTTTTCTTGCCGCCTCATCGCGCGCCAATCCAAGTGCGGATTGAGCCGCAGCTTTTAGGGTGAAAACCTGCGTTGCGTTATGCGGCATGGATACAGGTTCAGCACCGATGAAACAGATGGTCGCGGGTTTGCTGCTTTTGGAAATGCGTTCCAGAACCTTCGATGCCACATCAGCAGGTGGCGGCTTTGCTATGAAAACAATATGTTTTGTCGCTGGGTCCGCATCGAGAGCGTCCAGAGCCATCAATGACGAGATGCCGCCAACTTCGGATTTTAAATCACGGCCACCAACGCCAATTGCGTGTGATATGCCGCCCCCATATTGGGCGATCAAGGAGGAAACTTCCTGGGTGCCCGTGCCCGATGCGCCAATGAGACCGCAGTCTCCGCGCGGCACTTTATTGGCGAAGGCCAGAGGCGTTCCATTGATAATAGCGGTTCCGCAGTCCGGCCCCATGACGAGAAGGCCCAACTCCCGCGCTTCATGTTTTAACTCAGCTTCTTCAGCCAAATCCACATTGTCGCTGAAGATCATGACATGCAGCCCGCGCCGTATGGCTTTGCGCGCCTCGGGTATAGCAAAATCACCTGGAACCGAGATCAGCGCGAGATTGGACAACGGCGCTGATTTCACGGCGGCGCGCAAGGTCCTTGGCCGCCATACTTCGCTGTCGCCGCCACTGACGGCGGGTGTGTCGAGCAGGCTTACCGCCTCGCTCAGGGCCGCGTCCGCATCCGGCGAGGTTTTGGCCCGGATAGCGATAATCAGATCACCGCCTCCCGCCGCTTCTCCAGCATCGGCCAGCAGTCCCGCGTCCGCCATGATTTGCTGGTTCGCCGGGGTTCCCATCATCAGGGCAGCTTCCTCGATTCCTTCCATGGCGGCGATGGATCGCGAGAGACGCATGAGAGCCACGGAATCGAGATAAAATCCCTTGCGCAGTTTGTTGAGAATTGCCGCGCTCATGACACACCCATATTTTTTGCAAATGCCATCAAGGCTTGTTCAAAGCAGGCCATGGGTGCGCGAACCACACCAGCGCCCACCTGACCAACGCCAGGTTCTTTATGGGCGATGCCGGTATTGATAGTCGGCGCGAGGCCCGTCTCGACAACCAGCCGGAGGGCGATCCCAGTCGGCACACTCAGATAATCCATCGAGGGTATGATCCATTCCGGGTTCCCGCCGATGGTGATCTCCGCCATGGTGCGCGTAAAATTGCCGGCTTCCGATGCGGCTCCCGCGCCCACGAACCCGGCAACCGCCGGGGCGGCGCCCATGGCAAAACCACCCAGACCGATGGTCTCCACGATGGTCGAATCGCCTATGTCGGGATTGGCGTCATCTTGCGTATAGCCGGGGAAATAGAGCCCTTCAGGCATCTCAACGGGCGCGGTGAACCAGGTGTCGCCGGTGCCGCTGACCCGGATGCCGAAATCAGTGCCGTTGCGCGACATGGCGGTGACCAAAGTTGAGCCCTCTATGCCGCGCACCGGGTCCATGATGGCCTTGCCCATGGCCATGGCAATGTTCAGGAAGAACTGATCGTTGCCGCCCATGAAGGCGAGCGCTTTCGGCAGCGCTGCGGTATCTTGCGCCGTCGCGGCCAAGTCCGGCGCCAGGGCCCGCAGGGTCAGCCCGGAGCAGGCGACGTTCCGCTGGTGCATTTCATCGCCCATGGTCAACCCGCGCGCCACCAGGCTTTTCAGCGCCAAGCCATCGGTGTTGCGCAGTGCGGCCGACAGGGCCGGTCCGAAATCATCGCGAAGCCAGCGCAAGCGGTCCAATACCTCTTCGTCATTGCCGCCAAAACGCATGACTTTTCCCAAGCCTTCGTTGATGGCGCAGTAGGCGCGGTTCCCGAATGTGCGGTTCTCGACCACCAACACCGGCTGGCTGATGGTGGTCAGGCCGGTCATCGGGCCGACAGCGTCAAAATGATGATTGGGGTGGAATTCAAAAGCACCCTCGGCGGCCATTTTCTCGGCCGCCGCCAAATCGCTCGCCCATCCTTCAAAAACGGCGATACCGGTCACGGCCCCGCGCATGGGGCCGCACATGCGCTCCCAATCAATCGGCGGCCCGGCATGCAGGATCATGCGATCCTTAAGATCGGGGATGGCCTGCGCAGCGGGAATGACGTCGACCAGCACCGGGTCGCCCGACAACATCCGCTTCATGGCCTCCTGATTGGCGTGTTCAATAGCTTCCATTTGTTGTGTTTCCCAATCGCTCCTTACGACCCGAGCTTGGACAAAAGGTCTGCGAGCTTGGGGTCACCGCCCGCCGGCGGCGCCCAGTCAACCTGAATGACCTCCACTCCTTGCAACTTGAGTTCCCTGGCAAAGCCTTCCAATCCGATGTGGACTAGTTTCAGCGGTTCCGCTAGCAGCTTTTTAATCTCTGGTTTGCTCATTTCATTGCTCCTCAGGGCCTGTGAAGTATTGCAGGTTCACGGGTGAATGTGCGCCGGCCGCGCTTAAATCCGGTGAGCGGGGACGCCAGTTCCTGAACGACGGCGACGCCTGACGGGCAATCCAGGATGATGATATCGGCCGGATTGCCAACCGAGATTCCATAATCATCCAGCCGCATCAGTTTGGCTGGTCGGCGGGTCACCATGTCCAGACAGGTGCGCAGGCCAGCCGGCGTTCCGATTTGACCAATGTTGGCGTAGAGATTGGCCATTCGGATCATTGAGCAATCGCCAAAAGGCGTGAAAGGATTGAGCACATTGTTCGTGGACAGCGTGCAATTCACACCCTCCTCAATCAGCTTGTGCACCGGTGCAACGCCGCGAACAATGTCATGGCTCCGGTCAGCCCCCATGAGGTAAAGGTCGGTGGACGGCAGAACGGTGACAGCGACACCCGCATTCGCCAGCATCCGGGCAATTGAAGCGAGCTGGTCCGGCGGCAGGGCTGAAAGTTTTGAGACATGGCCGATGGCGACGCGCCCGCCGTATCCATTTTTTTCAGTCAATTCGCACACATCTCCGACGGTCATTCCTTCGGGGCTGGTGTCAAAATCCAGATGGAAATCGATATCCACGTCGAACTCACGGGCCATTTCGAAAATACGCTCGATCTGCCCGCGTGGATTGCTGTCTGTATAAGGACACCCGCCAACCACATGGGCGCCGCGCTTCAGGGCTTCGACCATCAACTCGTCGGTGCCGGGGTTGTTAAGCAGGCCTTCTTGAGGGAAGACGCATATCTCCAGATCAATGGCCCAGCTATATTCGGCAACCAGCGGGAGCACCGCGTCGATACTCTTGATTCCGATCACCGGATCGACCTCAAGATGAGCCCGCATACGGGTCGTCCCCTGGAGGATGCATTTCTCAAGGGTTTTTATGGCGCGCGCGCGAATGTCTTCTACGCTAAAGGCTTTTTTGGCTGCGGACACCTCACGGATGGCTTCATCCAGCGTGCCTTCTTGCGATCTGCAGCGATCAAGAATGCAGGCCTTGTCGAGATGGATATGGGATTCAATGAAGCCTGGAATAGCCAGTCTGCCGTTCATATCCAGGGTTTCAGCATCCCCAGTCAGTCCAGATTCGATTGCAACAATGTTGCCGCCGGCAATGCCGATATCGGCGCTTATCTCGTCGCTCGCCCCTAGGAGAGTGGCGTTTTTGAGGATGAGGTCCATCAGTCGCCGCCCCCCAGATAGGCTTGCTCCACGGATTTGTCGTTTTTCAGATCATGAGCTGACCCTTCATGAACGACCCGGCCCGACTCAAGAACGTAGCCCCGGTCGGCAACGGACAAAGCAAGGCCCGCCATCTGGTCAACAAGCAAAATGGTGCGCCCCTCATCGCGCAATTCCGCCAACACGGAAAACAAATCCTCGATCAGTGCCGGAGCCAGGCCAAGGGAGGGTTCATCGAGCATGATGACCTTTGGCCGCGCCACGAGACCGCGGGCGATGGCGAGCATCTGCTGTTCGCCCCCGGACAAGAGCCCGGCGCGGCTGTCACGGCGCAGGCGCAGCGCCGGGAACCTGTCCAGCATCTCCTCTGTTTCTGTAGTGTCGTCGAAATCATCGCGGGCGTAGGCGCCAAGGCGAATATTGTCGACGACGCTGAGTTCGGGAAATACCTGGCGCCCCTCTGGGACCAGCACCAGCCCTTTGCCCGAAACCTGATGTGCATGCCAAGACGAAATATCCTCGCCGATGAACAGTATGTTGCCCTCCACGGGCCGGTGAAGACCGCTCAAGGACCGCATCAAAGTTGATTTCCCTGCGCCGTTGGCGCCGAGCACGGCGACGAATTCCCCCTTGCCCACCTGGATATTCAAGTCCTGCAGGACGGGCGCGGCGCCATATCCGGCTGACAGATCAGCGACGTCCAGCATGACGTCATCGCTCTGGGGCAGGGCGGTTTTGCGAACCCGGTCGACGACCTCGCCAGTGCCCAGATAGGCTTCACGGACCTGTTTGTTTTTTCTGATTTGCGCAGGCTTTCCAGCGGCGATGGGTGATCCGGCATCGAGCACGACGATATGATCTGAAACGTCCATTACGAGACCCATATCGTGCTCAACCATAATGACGACAATGCCAACCTCGGCAATTTTGCGCAGCAGCGGGATCAGCAATTTTGTGTCCTGGGCGCTCAGGCCCGCAGCTGGTTCATCCAGCAACAGGACGCCGGGCTGGGTCGCAAGCGCACGGGCGATCTCAACCAGCCGTTTGTCGACATGGGCAAGATGTTTCGCAAGCGTGTTGATGCTCCCCCCATAGCCGGCAAACTCAAGAAGCATGCGGCAGCGGGCGCGAGCCCCGGCGTCGCTCCGGACATGGGTCATGGCCGATTGCGGGCCGCCTAAATGGCCTTTGCGAAGGGCGATCAGTAAATTGTCGAGTATGCTCAAATCGCCGAACAGCTGGGTCGTCTGATAAGTCCGCGATACACCGGCGCGCGACACCATATGAGATGGCATGCCGGCCAAATCCACATCGCCTAAGCGAATGTGCCCGTTGCCGGGTTTATAAAAGCCCCCGATCATGTTGAGAACGGTCGTTTTGCCAGCGCCATTGGGGCCAATGATGCTCGTGATCTTGCCCGCTGGGGCTGTGAAGTCGAGGTCCTTGACCGCCTGAACACCTCCAAAAGAGATGGCGAGGTCTTCAACGCTCAGCTCCAGGACAGCTTTTTCGCGGCTCAGAAAAGCGCTGATATCGGGCGTATCCGCATCAGTACTTTCATCTGTGTCAGTATCGGCTTTGCGCAATCTTGCCATCACTGCGCCAACGATGCCGGACGGGGCCAGCCACATCACCACGAGCAGCAATCCGCCGAAGAACAACAAGCGGTATTCTGCGAAATCAGAAAGGAATTCCGGCAGTAACACGACAATGACCGCGCCCGCCAATGGCCCAAACACGGTGCCGCTGCCGCCAATGATGACGACCAGCAGGAATAAAATCGATTGGAAGAAGGAGAACGAGCTGGGGCTGACGAACGCTGTTAAAGGGGCGTATAACCCGCCGGCCAATCCTGCGGCCATCGCCGAGAGACCGAAGGCCGCCGCGCGGATCATGACCGGATTGAGCCCCAGCGACTGCCCCGCAATTTCAGAATCGCGCACCGCCCGCATGGCCAAGCCCCAGGCGCTGTCGGCAAAACGCCAATAGAGGAACACTGTCAGCGCGGTCATGGCGATTATCAGATAGACCATCTCCAATTCACTCAAATCTGTACCAGCCAGAGCAACGGGAGGGATATTCATCAAGCCGCTGGCGCCGCCCGTTAGCTCGCGCCACTCGACGGCGACGTGCTCGACTATGAAAGCGAACGCGATGGTGATCATAGCGAGGTAAGGCCCGCTGACCCGCAGAGCTGGAATGGAAAGAAGAACGCCGATGATGCCGGTCAACATAATGGCGAGAAGCAGGGCAGGCATAAAGCCAAGTCCCGCGTCTGTTGTCAGGATGGAAACGGCATAAGCGCCAATGGCATAAAACCCGACATGCCCTAACGACACCTGACCGGTCAGACCGAGCAGAACATTCAGGCCAACGCCGACCATGGTGTAAAATCCGACCGTGGCGAGAATATAGATTTCGTAATTATTGGCGGTGCTCGCATAAACAAGCGCGGCAACGCCAGGAAGCAGAGCAAGAATGATCTTTAGCGGCGTCATACCTTCTTGACCTCGGCTTTGCCAAACAGGCCATTGGGCATGACCGCCAGCACGATGATCACCAGACCGAAGGTCACGATCTGGGTATAGACGGAGCCGAGCATCGAGGTGGTCAAGGCTTCAACGACGCCATAAGCAAGGCCTGCAATCATGACGCCCCACGGGCTCATAATGCCGCCAATTATGGCTACGGCGAATGCCTTGATGCCGAACAATGTGCCCATGTCTGAGGCCACATTGAACAGTGACACGATTAAGATGCCGGCAATCCCCGCGAATATGGTCGATACAATATAAGCGCCAACAACGGCCCTGCTTACATCAATGCCCAGCAGCTTTGCGGCATCGGGATTTTGCACCACGGCAAGCTGGGCCTTGCCCAATTTTGTCCGTTTGGAAACGAAATGCAGCGCGCAAGCGATGGCCAGTCCGACAATGGGGATGAGCAATTGCAGTGGATAGACACCCAGATCACCGATCAGTATGGGGTCCTCAGCCAATGGTGAGGGCAGGCTCCGGGGCTCCTTGCCAAAGGTGAAGAGAACAACATTTTCAAGCACGATCCCGGCGGCCACCGTGGCCATCAACCAGGCGTTTGATCCCCGGCTTGCAAAGGGGCGGACGACGAAACGCTCAACAATCCATCCCCAGGCAGCGCACGCTATGAGCGCCGCAATCATGGCGACCACCATGGGCCATCCGAGCGTCACGCCGATGCTGTAACACACAACCGCCCCCAGCATCATCGATGAGCCTTGAGCGAAATTGACCGTCTGTGAGACGGAATAGGTGATGTAAAATCCCAGCGCCAAAAGCCCGTACATACTGCCCAGACCAAGGCCGGTAATGATGGAAGATGCGATCAGCATGTCTTTTCAGAACTTCCTGTGGATGCGGCGATCACCGCGGGCACTCATCGCGAAAGGCTGCTTCATTTCTTCTCATGAAGAACTGGTCAAGGACACTTCAAGGGCACTTGGCGCCGAAAAACCTGGCGCCAAAAAACTGGCGCCGGGCGCCCCCGTGGATATCAAGGGGGAAGACGCCGCCCGGCACACAGGAGGAAAGACTATTTTACCGGTTTAATCTTGGTGCCGTAGTACTTGACCATGACATAGTCCTTGTGACTCAACGCATCATGATTGTCGTCGGTGAACGGGTTTTTATAATTCTTGATCAAACCGTTGTAGGACTTGATCGACAGCAGCGCTTTGCGGATTGCGTCCCCGTCCGTGCCGCCGGCTTTGTTCAGGGCAACGGCCACCAGATGCATGGCGTCATAGGCGTTGGCGACGCCAACCGGCGGGATGACGTCTTCGGGGCCTTTGATGTCATCATATTTGGCGATCAAACTTTTCAGAAGTTTGTCACCAACCGGGTTCAGTTTGCCGAAGAAGCTATAGGTCTGAATGAAGTGGACCTTTTCAGCCATTTTACCGGCCAGCTCAGGAAAACGGCCGCCGGAAATGCCCCAATGCGATATGACCGGGACATCCCAACCCATGCGGCCAAGGGATTTCATCATCTGTGCGCCGGGGGCAGCATTGGCGACAAGGAAGAGCGTGTCGGCGCCGGCTTTCTTCAGGCGCAGAAGCTGCGGCACGACGTCCACATCCTTGCCTTCAAATTTCTCAATGCCAACGATTTCCACATTTTCTATTTTGCTGGCGGCTTTTAAACCCTTCTCGTTGGATTCTCCCCAAGGGTTGTTGATCAGCATGAGACCGGCTTTTTTGGTTCCATAGGTCGCCTTGCCATATTGCATCAGCGCCCGGTCGACGATGGCGTCGACGGCTGAAACCCGGAAGACATAATTCGGGTTTGCCTTATTGCGGGTAATGGGGGTTGCTGCCGCCCAAACGCCCATGAATGGTTTTTTGGCTTTATTCGCCACCGGCACGATTGCCAGAGAGACGGGCGAATCCAGTCCGCCGAAAAATACAGCCACTTTCTCTTTGAAGATCAACTCGCGCGCGGCAATCTGACCCTTGGCCGGGTTGGATTCATCGTCGCGCCGGATCAATTCTATTTTGCGCCCCCCAAGAACACCGCCTGCAGCATTAATCTCATCGATGGCCACGGTCAGACCCCGGGTAATCGCTTCGCCCGACTTTGCCGATTGACCGGACAGAGCGGCAACGAGGCCGATCTTCACTGGTTCGGCGGCGTGTGTGGCAACACTGAACGACAATGCAGCCAATGACCCTGCAACTACTGCCAAAAAGCCTCGGCGTGAACCTAGATGATTAGTAGACATCACTTCCTCCCTTGAACTTTCTTGGATGGCGCAGCTCCTGCTTTGGCAGCCATCGGTTAAACAAAACTGGCGGGAGATCATTGCGACCTGACGCCCGCGGAGCCTTTATTTTGGAACGCTTTTTGGTTCCTAAGTCTCTTTTTTTTAAGTAAGCAGCTTCTTACTTGTTGTTTTCCGAGTCAACATAATTCATGCTGCGAAGGCAAAGATGAAAAGTTTTTCAGGAGCCGATCGCTTTGGAACTTCAAAAAACACTGCTTCGGAAAAATGCCCCGCGCC
>PVMS01155982.1_pt1 | contig 13561 bp, 9 predicted proteins | sample 1853461 | NCBI WGS metagenome assembly PVMS01 (sample SAMN08582032, study PRJNA380276) | Marine sediment metagenome, whole genome shotgun sequencing project. | isolation source: ocean sediment barecode stripped | collected 2017 | reverse complement strand
ATTTTTGATTACTATGGTATAGAAAAGCAAATAAAAGCTTCATTTGGTAAGGCTGTCTCTATGAGAAAAGGAGCCTATTTAATTATTGAGCACACTGAAGCGTTGCATGTAATTGATGTAAATAGTGGAAATCGATCAAATAAAGCCAATTCTCAGGCAGATACTGCTTTGCAAGTTAATGTGATTGCAGCCACCGAGATCGCTCGTCAATTGCAACTTCGTGACATGGGAGGAATAATAGTTGTTGATTTTATAGATATGCATTTGGCAGATCATAGAAAACAGCTCTATGAACACTTGAGAAATGAAATGAAGTCGTCAAGAACAAAACATAAGATTTTACCTCCAAGTAAATTTGGTCTGGTTCAAATAACTCGTCAGAGAGTGCGACCGGAACGTGTTATCGAGACACAAGAAGAAAACCCAAATAAGAATGGAGAAGTAGAAGCACCAATTTTATTAATTGATAAAATAGAATCTGATTTAAACAAGATAATGATGAAGAATAATACAAATGGAAATGCCTTACATGTGCATACCTTTATTGCTTCTCATCTTACTAAAGGGATTAAATCGATTCAATTTGAATGGTTTTTGAAATATAAAAAGTGGATTAAAATAATACCTAGAGATGCTTTTCCGTATCTAAAATATCAATTTTATAATAAAGATGATAAATTAATAAGGTAAGTATTATATCATAAAAGCCTGCTAAAACATTTTAGCAGGCTTTTTTTTGTACGTCATTTTGAGATTTGGGGAATGTTGTTTAATGGTGATTGATTTGTCTATTCAAGTACAATTAAAGTGATTGGTAGCGTGTAAGATACACCAACTGGTCTTCCTCTTTGCTTTCCTGGAATCATTTGTGGAAGCTTGTTAACAACCCTTATGGCTTCTTTTTCTAATCTTTTATGTGGCCCTCTTGCTCTTACATCAACAATTTTACCGTTCTTATCAATTTTAAATAGAACAAAAACTTTTTTCTTACCTGGGGCTAATCCTAATTCTTGAGAGATTTCCGTATTGTAAAATCTATTAACATGCATTTTTATTTTTTCCTGTAAACACTTTCTTTTTTGTTGCTTAGTACCTATACAACCTGGGTATACCGGTACTTCCTCCACAATAGTAAAGGGAATATTTTCAGTAAGTTCCTCTTCTTCAACTTCTTCAATATCATCAATTTCAATTGTTTCTACTGCTTCTGATTCATCTGTCTCAGTAGACTCTAATACTGTTTCTTCAATCTCTTCCTGATCTGCCACAATTTGAATTTTTTCTGGAGCAGGTGGGGGAGGTGGAGGTGGTTTTACCTCCATTATTCTCTCTGTTATAGGGATATCTTCAACTAACTCATCTTCAAAATCAACCATATTCAGTTCACTTACATATCTATCAAAACTCTTCCATTCAATCGATAGATATACAACAAGTAAAGCTAGAACAAGTCCGAGTTGAAAAAAAATTTTACTATAGCTTTCTATTCTGGCTTTTTTTTATTTATTAACTAACATGACAAAGTTGTTTTAGTAGAACTAAAGTTACGATACCATGCAATTTAAAACAATGATATTTGTCATTATTATATTTGCGAAAATTTGGTAGAAGTTTTTCAAATAAAAAATCCCGATCAATTGATCGGGATTTTTTATTTGAAAAATTAATTATTCAACAATTAACGTAATTGGTAATGTATATTTTACACCAACCGATCTGCCGCGTTGTTTACCAGGTGTCATTTTTGGAAGCATTGATATTACCCTGATAGCTTCTTTTTCCAATCTTGCATGTGGTCCTCTAGCTCTAACATCAACAATTTTGCCGGTCTTATCAATTTTAAACATAACAAACACTCTTTTTTTACCTGGCGATAAACCTAAATCCCCAGCCAAACCAGTATTGTATTTTCTATTTACATGTTTTTGTATATTTTCTGAAAAGCATTTTTTCTTTTGTGCATTGGTTCCTTTACATCCGGGATATACGGGAACTTCCTCAATAATAGCAAAAGGCACATCATCCATTTCCTCTTCTTCTTCTATTTCTTCTATTTCTTCAACCTCTACGGCTTCCGTTTCATCAGTTTCTGTGCTTTCAAGTACTGTTTCTTCTATTTCTTCTTCATCCTCAACAATTTCTATTTTTTCCGGAGCAGGTGGTGGTGGTGGTGGTTTAATCTCTTGAATTCTCTCTGTGATTGGAATTTCTATTTCCTCTTCATCCGTCAGATTGGCCATACCTAGATCCGCAATATTTCGATCAAAAGTTTTCCATTCGATACCAATATAAATTACTAATAAGGCAAGCGCCAAACCAAGTAACATAAATTGTTTATTGTGATTTTCCAGATTTGCTTTCGGGTTTTTTTTAACTTCCATAATAGTAAATTTTTATGAAGTGCTAATTTAATGAATAAATCAGCACAAAAACAAGTATTAGTTTTTAAAATGTTTTAAACCAGATCATGAATTTCTTTATTAGCAATACAGAGAGTAAAATTCCAATTGTATTGGCAACAACATCAAAAAAATCTCCGGTACGGTAATTTGTTATTCCACCTTGTAGAACCTCAAGAACAATGCCATAAAATACAAGTGAAAAAATGAGCAATAATCTGGAAGACAGATTACTTAATTTATTCCGTAAGGCCAATAACCAAAAGGTACTCAACGTAAAGTACGCCAGAACATGCAAAAATTTGTCACCAGACTTTATTTCAAGACCCAAATTAATTTTGGGAATTGCAGTTAAGCTAAGTATGGCAACTACTAGTGTTGCAATAATTGCAAGAGTTAAAATATTATGCTCCAATAATTTCTTTATACGCTGTAACATCTAGTAGACTATCAATTTGTGATCTATCCGATAATTGAATTTTAATCATCCAGCCTTTTCCATATGGATCACTATTTACGGTCTCCGGAGCTTCTTCAAGAAACTCGTTAAATTCAATTATTTCACCACTTAACGGCATTAATAAATCAGATACGGTCTTAACAGCTTCAACACTACCAAATATTTCATTTTGATCAATATTCTCATCAACAGAATCTATATCAACATAAACGATATCTCCAAGTTCAGTTTGCGCAAAGTCGGTAATACCAACCGTGGCAATATCATTTTCAATTTTAATCCATTCATGATCTTTTGTGTATTTTAAATCTTCCGGTAATTTCATTTCTGTTTTAATTTAATGTTAATTTCCTATAATATATCTAAGACTTATCCCAGTATTTATAGATCTCCTTGGGTAAGTAGTGGAGATTGCAAAATTAGACTTATTATAATCAAAGTAAAAGGATGTTAGTAAATTTTTATTTAGTGAATAATCCACAAGAAATTTAATCGAAACTAAATTTTGTCCGCCAGTAATTTGTTCATTCTCAAGATTATCCGTAATTGCGTAGGTGCGAATAACCGTTAAATTCTTTCGTATTCCGACATCGGCTTTAAAATTAATATCTCCTCTGAAAGTTGTTGTTTTATTGTTTGTTTTAAATTTCATGCTAACATTTTTCAATCGGTAACCCATTCCAAAAACAATTTCTCTCCCCGATATTTCTGTAATGGAATTGTTAGATATATTTAAGTTCAACGCTTTGTCCTTATTATAAGCTGCACGTAATGAAAACGAATTTTTCATTCTTAAATCAACTTTTAACAATGGCGAAAATTCCTCTATAAGATTAACACCGGTATATAATTGCTTTGAGTTGAAATTATTTTGAATATCTCTATTACCATCCCCGTAAGGGTCATTTGGATCATATTCCAAATTGTTCGTAAAAGAAAGTATCGAATAGATCGAACGATAACTGTGCTCTAAGGTGAAGCTTCGAAAATTACTTTTTATAAAGGGAATTGAAATTAATCCTTGGTAGGTGATTCTCCAATTCGGTACAGGAGTATTTCTAAAGGCATTCAATTTTATAGAATTTGCATCTCTACCTGAATAGGCAGCTAAAAATGATGGCACCACAACATCTTGACTGGTATTGCCAAATCCATCAATATTACCACCTGTTTCGTCGGCCAATCTTTGTGCAATTGTTGGTCGGTACTCTTTAAATTTGTCGAAACTTGTATCCTCACCAAACAATGACGTTCCAAACATAAAATAAGATATACTGAAATTACCGATTTCATTTATAGGTGTATCGCTATATATATCGTCAATTATATCCAGTTGTTGTGTGAAACTTTTTGTAAACGTTCGATTACCAAAAAGTTCTATATCTAAATAACGTGCCGGTTTAAGAGTCATAGAATAATCCAATTTGTCATAATGAGATTCACTATAGTTTTTTGCGTAATAGTTATCGCTGACATCTCTTGAAAGCAACCACCCTCTTTCCAGCGCTTTGTTCAAAATATTCGCCTGGCTTCCAAAAACAAAGCCGAAAGTAGGAGCAAGGCTTCCCGAATAATCATTCAATCCTAAAAATCCGCTTTCCGGTATATAGCCAGGCAAAAAAGTTCCGTTATTTTCAGAATAAGAAAGACGTACGTTCTTAATCATAGTGATAATATCAATACCTACCCGGCCAATTTTTTGTCCGGTTGAATTATTTTTCGAAACTTTTTTCTTATCATCTTTCACTTCATTACCGTTAGGATTGCTTGATGCGGTTTTCTTTCTAGTGAAAAATTTATCAAAACCTATATATCGGTACAGTAAATCCATATTCATATCTGCAGTAAAAGTATGTGTATTTGCATTTTGAATGGTATTTCCTATAGAACTTATATTTGATAATGAAGGAGCCTGCCAGTCGTAATCAGCGGTATAATTATAAGACCCATTGATAAAAGTTAATACCGGGAATTTATCAAACGGAATATTGTAGGTTACATTGAACGTCTGATGATAGTGCTCCGGTCTTCCAATTTGAAAAAAGTTTTCGTGAAGCTGAATGTTTTGACCATCCAGATCATCATTAACATAAGTATTTAATGCTCTAAAAGTAAATTGTATTGATTTTGTAATATTATATGCCAATAAATAATCCCAATCAAACATGTAATTTCTCTGTGTCAGGGTTGGAAGTTGAGGCAGATTCTCTACTAAAGGGCGTGACAGCTGCTCGTTGTAATTTCTAATTATATTTGAGTTAATCGATAGGGAAGTAGGAACAAAATTAATGTTGAAATCTTTTATAAATTGCAAATACGGTTTGTTAGAAAGACCCTCTGAATTTTTAAATGGTTCCAGTGATTTTGGTTGAAAAGTATGATTATAATTGGCAGAAGCTCTCATTTTTTGATCTATAAACTTTTGGATATTATAATCTCTATGGTATACTTCGCTATATAAATAAGATACTGAGAAATTTTCAATACCATAAAAACGTGGTTTTTTATCAAATTGTGTCTGATTTTTTCTTACGTTAATTATATTGAAACTTTTCCTCTTCGTATAATCCAATGCAGCGTCAACATCGCTCTTTTCTTTGTTAAATAGTACATCTTGGTATTTCGGATCATATTTTGGCAGACTAAATTCTTCTCCATAACTAAAATTTATGGGAATGCTTACACTTGCTTTCCGCGGTAATAATTGGCCAATATTGATATTTGAGATAATTCCATATTGTTTTTTTTCATCCTGAGCTCTTTCGTTAACAGTTTCATTTAATGAACCAAATCCTATGGTATGCATGCTTCCGGATACAGAAACATCTGCGAAATCAGCAAAATTTAAATCGGCATTTGCAATTGCCGCCCAGCTCGATTTATCATCAAAATTAGCAACTCTCAATTCATCATACCATATTTCCATTGTTTTTGGCGAATTAGATATGTTTTTTACTCCCAACATGATCGTTCGAATATTGGATAAATTTGGGTTTCCTTTAACTCTAATTCTGTATTCACAGGCTCGCCGGGTTCGGGTTTCGGAAAAATTTCATTTGCAGGTAAACCAAGGCCGGATCTTTCTAATTTGAGTTGCCCAAAATCCTTTATCGCAGCATTGATATTATTTTCTTCCGGCCAAATTTCTTCTGCGGTAATGGAGCCAAAAGGTGTGATTTTTAGAGGCATTTCTATTTGGTAATAATTATTATCCGGATCACTACCCAATCTAATAATAGCCAATAGTTCATCATCCTTTACTTCAACACTGTTAATAACGCTCTCTGCATGAAGGAATAATTTTAAGTTCTTATACATTCTAATATCGAATGTTGTATTTTTAAAAATAGCTCTGGTATCTCCAGGCTCTAAATCGGTTACTTTGGTTGTAACAGATTGTTCATTTTGTTGCTGTATCGTGGTAGTACCCTGTAAGCGCTCTCTGGTGATTCCCGGTGGAAGTACGTATGGAATTGGTTCTTTGTCTTCGTTTTCTTCAATATTGACTACTCCTGATTGAAAGTTTTGATTATCAATTTGTGTTAGGTCTTGCGGAGGATTGATGGCATCGTTCAATGTTTTTCCATACCTTCTCCAATCTCCTCTTACCAATTCCAATTCTCCAAAACGCAGCACAACCGGGATGGTAAATTTCGTCAAAAACATTCGCATAAATCTTATCGATGTAAATCCCTTCATGCCATTGATAATATTAGCCGGATCCTCGGGCGTTGTGATAGGGATTCTAAACTGATACCAAGTAGCCGTTTGTGTACTTCCATCAGCCAATTTTACTGTTGTGACTCTTTTATCGAAAATATAATTTTCCCCTACAACAAAATCTGCTTGATTAAGTGATACTTTATACTGGTAATAAATTTCACTATCATTCATAGACTGATCTCTATTGAGGTCTTCAACATCCGGAAAGGAAGTTGATGCTGTTGGATAACTCTCCGGAGAATTATTAAGAGTTGGGGAGTTACCTTGTGTAAGATTAAATTCTTTATACCTTGTTAAGATGCTGGCATCTTCTGCATCATAATCTGAACCTCTAAAAAAATGATAATTGTCGGCTGATGGATCTGAGCCAAAATCTGCACCAAATTGTTCATATTTACTACTTTCATCATCATCATTTATTCCATCTAAACCCAGATCCTGATTTATTCTGGCCGCATCACTTTCCGTAAATGCATAAATTAAAGACTGATCAATAGGTACAGATGACCAAGGTGTTACATTTACATTAGCACCCGGTATTTGATTTCCGTCAATTGGCAATCCATTTTCAAACATCTTTCTTTCATCGTCCAAAACATCTTCGGATATATTACCAAAATTAAAATATAATTCACCTTTAAAGTCATTACTGGTCGGTGGAATGATCGGAGCTCCTTCCTCAGGTGTTATGGAATAATTTTCATAGGGATCCATTAACCAAAACTGTACATACTCAATATTGGCTTGTTGGAAATTTGTGGTTGTAAGTGCTCTTGTGATTCCGCCCCACCTATCTTCCGGATTGGGATATTTCCCTTCATTATTATAACTGTCGTCATAATTATTAGATCCTCTTTCCGAAGGGTAATATGCCAGATCAAAGGTTCGAATAATATTTGATTGTGTTACATCTAGATCAACTTCCGGAAATAATTCACTATATAAAACCTCTCGAACTTCGGCTCTTGACAATTCTTCACTATCAATATTTTCAGGTCGCAGAGAGGAACCATAAAATATTCGATCAATATTATACCATGAAAGTTTTGATCTTTCTGCGCCGGATCTCAATTCATTTGGTAAGCCCGGAGCTAAATTACCGTTGTTAAAATCGAGATCACCTGTTAGCCCCTTGGGAGTACCTGCCATAAACCATTGTTTGGGGGCTTTCATGTTTAAGGGAATTTGAGCTGCCTCGAAATCATCTATATATGACGTTGCCTCACCTTCTAGATCTATTCCCGACGGAGTTCCTGGCAGTAAATAGGCCAGTTCTGAACGTAAAGAGAAAAACGAACCTGCATCCGTATCTATATTGGGTAATTTATTTATCCATTTGGTAAGTTTTGGTACTTCGGTCCGATAGTTCAAATATGCTCCAAAAATTGTATTGTTTACGGGTTCATTGCCATATTGTGCCTTCTGTGTCAAGGGTTTTTCATTCATATTGATGACCGTACCACCAATTGCTAATTTATCAGAAAAAACATGTAAAACATCAACTCCCATATATCTACGTCGTTGTTGATTAAACCCTATATTGTTCTCTACAGATACCTGAACAGGCACATCAGAATCCAGCAATGTAGGATTAATAATTTGAACATTTCCAATATTATAATCAACTACATAATCAACTCCTTCTATCAATTCTCTACCACCTGATGTTACTACCACTGAACCTCTGGGGATATTAAAAGCTCCTAATGGAATACCACTTGTTCCCTCTGATTTAAAATATCCTTTAATAAAATATTTATCTTTTTCTTGGAATTCATTTTGGGCCTCAGCAAGGGTCCGGTCATATAATTCGCTAAAAACGTAAATATCATCTTCCGGCAATAATTGGTCACCCAGATCTTCACCGAAAGGTTCTATCGTTGGAAAAATTAAATAACCCTTTTGAGGTGTTATTGTTATGCCTTCAACAAAATCGAAATAGCCATCACCTTCAATAGAGATATTGTTGTTTACATCCAACCTGTCCAAGCGCATCACATTTAAGATGGTTCTATCATTCATGCCTGGTGTTTTTGCATTTTGAAGCATATTCAAAGGTTCGCCTGTCTCATCATCCTGATAGAGCAGATCCAAACGAAATCCTTCTTTTTGTATTTGATAGGCACCGGGAATTTGATAAATATTTTTCATCATCAAATTCCATAATGGAATATCAGTAATGATAATTTCACTTCTCAGTAATTTCACCACCAAATTGTCTGGAGCAACAATACCATCGCTCGATAATTCACCAACTCTGTAAACATTCGACCCTTCCGTATACTCGTAGGCAACAGCAAGTACATCACTCTCTGCCAATCTACGATTCATGGAGATATATCCCAATTGAGCATTTAATGTAAAATCAATTCCTTCAACCAGTTTGATTGCATTTTCCAGAACAGCATAATCTCTTCCCTGTCTCATATTATATGGAGCAAGCGCTTGTTTAACAGTGGAGATATCTCGTATTGGATTGTTAAGCGTTAATAGGTCATTTAAATTATTTGCTTCATTCGAAGGATCTTGTTCTCCCGGGTTTGGAATTACATTAGCAGGTCCGATATTTACAGGGTTGTTCTCAGATAAATCGGAGAGCGCAACAATATTTCGAGTATTCTGGGTAGTTGAATTTCTGTTGATAACCCAAATTTCGATCTGTGAAATATTTATTGAACTGTTTATAAGAGGGAAATTGACCAATGCATTATTATAATTATCTCTAAATTTCTGTGCTAAAAAATAGTGTCTATTCTGATCATAATTGCTCGCTCTAAAATCAAATTCCGTTATACCAGACCCCCCTTGTGCTGCAACTGTTCTGACTTCAGATCGTTGTTGAGAGAAGATTCCCGTTACCTGTGTTTTACCAAATTGCAGTTCTATCTTCGCTCCAAATAAGTTTTGAGCCCCAGATATTAATGAATTTCTAAGAGGCATGGATACATTTCCTATTTCGATTTTACGAATATATCGTCTTCCGTTGGCGTATATTCAATTTTGACCATATTTTGAAAATTAAATGTAGACTGTGTATCAAAATTTGCCGATACATTTAATCGCTGCCCGATCCTGGCATTTAAACTTACACTTATTTCCTGGTCAAAATCAAAAGTTGTGCTTTGTCTGTTTCTTTCAGATAATTGGGGGTTCTCTACTCTTTGACTAATGATTCCCATTTTTATCAAAATAGAACCCTGTGGATTTACATCGATAGTATTACCTCCAAAAATACTTTCAAAAAAATTGGAGTTTACATAGTACCTTGGTAATAAGTTTTTTTGAGCATCAATACTATTTTTGGTTTTGCCACTTATCGCTTCTAATTTTAATTTGGAATACTCCAGCATATCGCGCTGTAAACGATAGTCTTTATACTCCTCAGTTGTCATGTGGATAGGGTGTTTTATATAATAATTACCAACTTTTTCATAGAGTATATAATTGCCTGTTTCCGGGTCATAAATAACTTCAAGATCTGAGAAATTTTTAAAAAAAAGACTTCCTGATTGAGAATGATTAAAAGAGTATGGTAATGGTTGAATTGTGTCTATTGAACTGGAACTTACTGATGTGCTGGAAGTTGACTGAGTATTTGTAGAATTTATTTGAGCTGAAAGTACAGTTGTACAAAATAAGAGTACAACGAATATAAAGGGAAGTTTATATTTGCTTTGATTGCTATTTATCAAATTTTACAAGTTTTTAAGCGCTCTTTTTTATTAATTCTTCCAATTTTATATCAGGAGAATCTTGTAAAATAACTTGTATGATATTATCTACTTTTTTTCTTGTAAATCCTAACACTTCTAATGCAGATAACGCTTCATTTTTAATTGTATTGTTAGAAATAGATAATTCTTCTGATAAATCGTAAGTTTTTAATATTTTATCTTTTAGATCAACGATAACACGCTGCGCCGTCTTAATTCCAATTCCTTTTACAGATTTTATTTTTTCAACATCCTCAGAGGCGATAGCATGTTGTATTTCCTTAGTATTCATTGATGATAACATGGTAATGGCTGTGCTGGGTCCCACTCCAGATACAGATATCAGCAATTTAAATATTTCTCTCTCTATTTTTTCCCAAAAACCAAAAAGAATATGGGCATCCTCCCGAATAATTAAATGTGTATGGAGCTTAATATTTTCTTCGTCTGGGATACTTGAAAATGTTTGTAATGAAATCGAAAGAATATAACCTATCCCATTACATTCAACAATGACATTATTTGGGTTTTTTTCTACTAATTTTCCTCGAATATGAATTATCATATAGCTATGTGATATTGTTAATTAATGGGTTAGTGTTTTTTGATTTTTGCTCTTTCTTGGGCATCGACAACCGCAATACAGACCATGTTGACCATTTCGTCAACACTTGCTCCAAGCTGTAATAAATGAACAGGTTTGTTCAAGCCCATAATTATTGGTCCGATAGATTCAACTCCTTTTAATTCTTTCAATAATTTATAGCTGATATTTGCCGATTCCAAATTTGGATAAATTAAGCCGTTAACTTTTTTATCTTTTAATGTTGAAAATGGGAATTTTTCCATCCGCATTTTAGTATTTAAGGCGAAATCAACCTGTAATTCCCCGTCAATATTTATTTCAGAAAAATAGGTGTGTAAATGTTCAATTACTTCCCCGATTTTTTTAGAAGTTTTTGATTTGGATGACCCGAAATTTGAGAAAGAAATCATTGCGAGGTACGGAGTAACCCCAAACATTTTCATTGTTTTATTTGTCATCCTAACTATTTCTGTAAGCTCTTTTGCATTCGGTTCAATATTCATAGCCGTATCCGATAAAAATAAAGGCCCTCTTTTGGTAAGCATCAAATTCGTTGCGGCTACTTTTTGTATCCCTTTAATTTTTCCAATAAGATCGATTATGGGTTTTGCAACCACAGGATAATTTCTAGTATAGCCTGTAACCAAAGCATCTGCATAATTTTCATTTACCATCATGGCTGCAAAATAATTGCGTTCCCTCATCCATTTTTGCGCTTCCAATAATGATATGCCTGCGCGTTGTTTTTTGTGCCAATAAATTTCCGCGAATTTATTTCTTCTTTTTTCTTCTGCTGCGGCTTTTGGATCAATTATTTGAATTTTAGCGTCGGATTGAATTTCCTTCATTAAGTTGTTGATCTGGATTTTGTTGCCTAATATTGGAATAGCAATTCCTTCGTCATAAGCTATTTGAGCTGCCTTTAGGACACTCAAATGATCCCCCTCAGCAAATACTACTTTCTTTGGATCTGATTTCGCACGATTGGTAACCAATCGCATTAATTTATTTCCGGAACCTAACCTTTCTTCCAATTCTTCCCTGTACGCATCCCAATCCTCTATAGGCTTTCTGGCCACACCGGAATCCATTGCTGCTTTTGCAATAGCCGGAGGTATTTCGGATATTAAACGTGGGTCAAATGGTTTCGGAATAATATAATCTTTCCCAAACTTTATATTTTTTTTGTTATAGGTTATGTTTACTTGTTCCGGAACAAGCTCTTTAGTGAGATCAGACAAAGCCAGCACCGCGGCCATTTTCATCTCTTCATTGATTTTGGTTGCTCTTACATCCAGTGCTCCTCTAAAAATAAAAGGAAATCCCAAGACATTATTCACTTGGTTGGGGTGATCAGATCTTCCCGTAGCCATGATAATATCTTTTCGGGTTCTAACAGCCAGTTCATATTCAATTTCCGGATTGGGATTGGCCATGGCAAAAACAATTGGGTTTTTTGCCATTGATTTTATCATTTCAGGGCTGACAATGTTCCCTTTCGATAATCCTATGAACACATCTGATCCTATCATAGCTTCTTCCAATGTATTTACGTTTCTACCTGTAGCGAATTGTGACTTTTCGGGACTAAGGCTTTTTCTGTCTTTTCGAATCACTCCTTTACTGTCTGTCATCACAATATTAGTGAGCTTAGCACCAAGCTTCATGTATAATTTAGTGCACGAAATCGCTGCAGCTCCTGCACCGCTCACTACAATCTGTACCTTTGAAATATCTTTTTTTGCTACTTCACAAGCATTCTTTAAAGCAGCTGCAGAAATAATAGCAGTTCCATGTTGATCATCATGCATAACCGGTATATCAAGTTCCTCCTTTAGCCTTCGTTCAATTTCAAATGCCTCCGGAGCCTTTATATCTTCCAAATTTATCCCACCAAAAGTCGGAGCTATTGCTTTAACAGTCTCTACAAATTTGTCAATATCGGTGGCATCTACTTCTATATCAAAAACATCAATATCAGCAAATATTTTGAACAATAGTCCCTTACCCTCCATTACCGGTTTAGAAGCCAAAGGTCCTATGTTACCCAAGCCTAAAACAGCTGTTCCATTGCTTATTACAGCTACTAAATTGCCTTTTGCCGTGTACCTGTAAACATCATCTTCATTCTTGGCTATTTCCAAACATGGCTCGGCCACTCCCGGAGAGTATGCCAACGATAAATCACGTTGTGTACTGTGTTTCTTAGTTGGTACAACCTGAATTTTCCCCGGTATTGGTAATTCGTGATATTCAAGCGCTTCCTTTTTACTTATTTTTGAACTCATAAAATTTCGGAATTGTTAAAGATTTGACCAACAAAGGTATAATATTTTAGATTTTAAGTTCGAAAATAAAGATATTTTATAAATTATTTTAGAAAACTGATATTTCGTGTTAATCCTTTGTATTTCGAACGCTTAACAGCGGATTTTTTAAATATTTTTTCATATACATCTTCGGTTATTTCTTCCCAATCTTTTTTAGACATATTTGGTAGGTCCACAAGTGGCTGAAATTTAGGCTCCGAATGTGGAATTGAAAACCGATTCCATGGGCAAACATCCTGACATATATCACAGCCAAACATCCAATCTTCAAATTTTCCTTTCATAGAATTCGGAATCTCATCTTTTAGCTCGATGGTAAAATAAGAGATGCATTTGCTTCCATCAATAGT
>PVMS01005321.1_pt1 | contig 13563 bp, 8 predicted proteins | sample 1853461 | NCBI WGS metagenome assembly PVMS01 (sample SAMN08582032, study PRJNA380276) | Marine sediment metagenome, whole genome shotgun sequencing project. | isolation source: ocean sediment barecode stripped | collected 2017 | reverse complement strand
GGTGTTTATGCCCTGTTTTTGAGGGTGCAAAGAAATGAACATACAATAAAGGACAACAAGAAGATATCATTGATATTTTCATGATTTGCCCATGATTGATGATTATCAAGTCAATGTTATAAGAAAAAGGGATTTACTTCTAAAACTTGACGATTCTTCTATTATAAGGATATACTGGCAGATGGTTTTTTTCAGTACAACTTCGCTGCCAATGATTTTGACTGAAATGTGAGTAATATATTGAATCAATTGCCTATTCAATATTGATATGAGGAGTATGGCAAATGCCTTTATTTGATTTTATCTGTCGCTCCTGCCGCAAGGAATTCGAAGCCTTGGTCATGGGCAGCAGTAAACCGAGCTGTCCGGACTGTAAGAGTGATGATCTTCAAAAGCAGATGTCTGTTTTCGCGTATCGAAGTGGTGGCGCTTCATCTTCATCCGGGAGTTCGGGCAGTGGGTCAGGATGTTCCAGTTGCTCCAGCTCAAGCTGCAGTACATGCCATTAGATTTAAGGAAGTAAGTTGTTATCTGACAGCTTAAAGAGAAAAATTGTAAATAATATTATGGGAATTCTATTATGAAAAAGCATATAAAGATTGGCACCCGCGCCAGTCTCTTGGCCACGACCCAGTCCACCTGGGTAAAAAATCAGATTGAGACCCAGCATCCAGGCGTGTCGGTGGAGTTGGTTAAGATAGTCACCAAAGGAGATAAAATCCTTGATGTGCCTTTAGCCAAGGTAGGAGGCAAGGGATTGTTCGTTAAGGAGATCGAGGAGGCGCTGCTCCGAAAGGATGTTGACTTGGCCGTGCACAGCATGAAAGATGTACCATCAGAACTGCCTGAAGAGTTGCATTTAGGTATTATTCCGCCGCGGGAAAATCCACATGATGCTTTTATTGCAAACAAGTTTGCATCTTTTGGTGATCTGCCGGAGGGTGCAACGGTTGGTACCAGCAGCCTGAGGCGTCGGTCCCAGCTTGCTGCCCTGCGGCCTGACCTTAAAATAGTAGACCTGCGCGGTAACCTTGATACCAGGCTTCGTAAGCTTGATGAAGGACAATTTCAGGCAATTATTCTGGCAGCAGCAGGGTTGAATCGCCTGGGCATGAGCAGCAGGGCAACAGGATATTTTTCGGCAAAAGAAATGCTGCCCGCAGTCGGGCAGGGAGCCCTTGGCATTGAACTGCGTAAGGATGATGATGAACTGTTGGCCGGTCTTGCATTCTTGAATGACGAAAAAACAACCATTGCTGTTGCTGCAGAACGGGCTTTTCTGAGTCGGCTTGAAGGGGGCTGCCAGGTGCCGATAGGCGCTTTCGCAGAGGTTCGTGACGGCGAGGTGGAACTGACAGGACTGGTAGCCTCGATTGACGGCAAGGTGCTGTTGAAGGAATCCATGAAAGGTTTGAGTGGTCAGGCGCAGCAGCTTGGCACCCAACTGGCAAACAAGCTTCTTGATATGGGCGCCAGAGAGATTCTTGCTGAGGTTTACGACCAGGATTGAGTTAAGAATATAAAGAAAATATTAGGGATATGAACAGTTTGTTATCACAAGCGAAATCTAAAGAAAAATATTCTGCCCCAATGGTATACCTCGTTGGAGCGGGACCGGGTGATCCAGGCTTGATCACAGTCAGGGGTAAACAGTTGCTGGAGAGAGCCGAGGTGATAATTTACGATTACCTGGCAAGCAAGAAACTTCTCAAGTATGTGCCCAAGGATGCAGAGTTTATCTATGCCGGGAAACGGGGAGGGGGTAAGCACACCCATACCCAGGCTGAAATAAACGAAATGCTTATTGACAGAGCCCTGTCCGGGAGGATGGTTGTCAGGTTGAAAGGGGGCGATCCTTTTATTTTTGGCAGGGGCGGTGAGGAAATTGAGGAGATTGTTAAAGCAGGGATACCATTTGAGGTGGTGCCCGGAGTTACCTCGGCAACTGCTGCAGCCACATATGCCGGCATTCCTATCACCCACAGGGAATATACATCTACGGTTGCATTTGTAACGGGCCATGAAGATCCGACAAAAAAAGACAGCAATATTGCCTGGGATAAACTGGCCACAGGTGTTGGCACCATCGTAGTGTATATGGGCATAAAGAATCTTGAATCCATCACTGAGAAGGTGATCAAACACGGGCGGGACCCGCAGACGCCGGTGGCTGTTGTACGCTGGGCTTCCACCTCTGAGCAGCGGACAGTTGTGGGAAACCTGGAAAATATCGCCGAGATTGTAAGGAAAAATAACATAAAGCCGCCGTCTCTTGTGATTATCGGTGAGGTTGTCAACCTGAGGGATACTATAAACTGGTATGAAAAAAGACCCCTGTTCAGCAAACGCCTGGTTGTTACGCGGACAAGGGACCAGGCGAGCGAACTTGTGAATCTGCTTGAGAACTATGGGGCGGAATGTATTGAATATCCTACTATCTCGCTCGAGCCAGTTGATTCATATGAGATTTTAGACCGGGCCCTTGAAGAGATAGAGACCTGCCATTGGATTTTATTTACCAGCATCAATGCTGTTGATTATTTTTTTAAGCGTTTGTTCGAATTGGGCAAGGATGTTCGAAGCCTCAAGGGGCCCAAGGTTGCAGCAGTAGGCAGAGTCACGGCAGAAGCTTTGGCCGGCAGGGGCATTAAAGCTGACCTGCTGCCTGAAGAATTTACCGGGGAGGGTCTGGCTGAAACGCTGATTAATGAAGGTGTCACAGGTTTGAATATTCTTATTCCCAGGGCCTTGAAGGCGCGGGAAATACTGCCGCAGAGATTAAGTGATGCCGGTGCTGAAGTAACGCTGGCCCCAGTGTATCAGAATGTTCTGCCCAGAAGCAGTGCCGGTGAGCAGCTTAAAAATGATCTCCGTCAGGCCCTGGAAGAAAAGAGCGTAGAAATGGTGACATTTACAAGCTCATCCACTGTGAAGAATTTTGTGACACTCCTGGACATAAGTGGTTCTGACGAGCTTCAGAAGCTCATGACAGGCGTTGCAGTAGCGGCCATTGGACCGATAACAGCAAAAACAGCAGAAAGCTATGGATTGACGGTGGATGTTCAACCTGCAGAGTATACTATTCCCGGCCTGGTCGAAAGCATTGTGGAGTATTTTATTTCACAGCCTGCTGGTTGAAGAGCTTATGACTTGTAAATTAAGCTGAAGGCGCTGCCAGGCAGGCTCTCTACAAAGTCATTTTTAAATACATGATTATAGAATCTAACAACCCCTATGAAGTCGGCCCCCCGGCTGCCTATCAAACATTACCCCCTTTCGAAAAATCACTCGTTCAGCTTGCCTCTATAATCTATGAACCGGTCAACCGGATTATTTTTGCAAATTGTCTTCGCAGGGCCAGGATTACGGGTCCAAAAGGGGAATGGCTGACTTCAGCCGCCCTGGGCCCTTATATTTTAAAGCTCCAGGATCTTGAATTGCTGGACAAAGATTGCCGTTGTCCGGAAGAATTAATTGAACTGGCGAGCAGAGAAGCTGTTGCCGCAGGGAGCTATTTGGGTATGGCCGAAGCTGTCCAGGGAGAGATTTCCTTTTCGCAATACCAGTCAAAATGGCCGCAGCGGTGTTGGCGCGCCATGCGTGAGTACAGAATTGGATTGTATACCAACGAAATGGTACATCTTGAAAACATGCACCTCCTTCTTGATAAACAGTGCGAAGATGAGATTGTCAGGCATTTTCCTGCTGTACGGTTCTGCAACAATCCCTTTGATTCTGAGTGGCTGAAGGTTCAAGCACCTTCTTTGCAATTTTATATACTCAGCCAGATGATGAACTTTTCTCTCCATTATCTCACTCTTCTTGAAAAACCGTTCGAGTATCTGAGAAGCGAAGCAACGCTCGAGTCAATTCCATCCGAAGAGCGGTTGCCTTTTTATCGTTTGCTTGCAACCTTCCTTCTGTGGCAAGGCAATTTGCAGGAAATGACAAATCTTATCCGGAAAAATCCTGAATCTTTTTTTGCCAGCGGCATGGCGGGATGTATTGATTTCATGCTCGGCAACAATGAACAGGCCCTCCAACTGTTTGAAAGAGATTTGCAGCAGTTGAAGAAAATTGCCGGCAGGAAAAGAGTATTTTTTCCTAATATTGCCGGACTGTTATTTGTCCTGGCATTGTTGAAAACAGGAGATATGGGCAGTTTCAGCAGGATAAGAAAATTTGTTGACACAGTGCGTACGCAGCAGTCAGGCAATATGCTCTTAGGCGCATATGAGATGCTGGAACATTTTCTGTCAGCCCAGGAAAGTGGAACGGTTGAACTGCCGGAGGATTTTTCTGTTCTGGCATCCAACAGCATTACTGTTTTACTTGGGACCCTGGTGCGTTTCTGGTTGAGTGGCGGACTGCCTGAACTGGATGATGGAGGTGAAGCACATGAAGTTTTAAAGCTTTTATGCAACAGGGCTCAGGAAAACGGCTTCCTGTGGATTGCCATGGTATTTGCTGAATTGATCGGTAAAGTTGAACAGAACCAAGATATGCTGGATATGGCTGAAAATATCCGCAAACAGACAAAAATGGCATCTGTCGTTGATGCTGTTCTTTTAGAGGAAGCATGGAAGAGAAGGTTGAAGGCACTCATCAGTATCACTGGTGATTCTGACAATTCCGCACAAAAAACTGCGAGTAATTGCCGGATGATATGGCTGGTTGGCTATCAGGATGGAGCAATTACCATTACTGCCCGGGAACAGAGGGTAAACTCAAACAAGTGGAGCAAGGGTAGACCAATAGCGCTTTCCAGACTTTTCTCGGGTCGTAAGCTGGATTTCATGACAGATTTTGACAGAAGGGTCTGTAAAACCCTGAAACGTGAGCAGAATAATCAAAACGTTACATACCGTTTTGACCTCAAGCAGACCTTGCCGGCAATGGTGGGGCATCCATTGCTCTTTCTCGAGGAATCACCAGATATTTCCGTCGAGTTTGTCAGGGGGGAACCGGAGCTGTTGGTAGAGAAGTTAGAGAACCAGTTGTGCGTCAGGCTTTTGAAGGGTTTTTTTGAAGAATCTGTTTCGGTTATCAGGGAAACCACGACCCGTTTTAAAATTATAGAGGTAACAAAAAAACATAAGGATATAGCCAGAATAATCTCCCGAAAGGGGCTGCAGGTCCCGGCATCATTCAGCAAACAGGTCATGGCTGCTGTCAGTAATCTTTCCTCTTTCATGACAGTGCACTCCGCAATTGCCGTTGATGCTGATGCCATAAATACATTGAACGGTACCTCTGGCCTGATCAAGGAGGTTGCAGCCAGTCCGCAGATTCATCTACAGTTAATCCCCCTGGGAACGGGTTTTAAGCTGGCAATGTTTGTTAGACCTTTTGGCACCAAGGGTCCATATTTAAAACCGGGACAGGGAACTGAGAATATCATGGCCGAGGTTGCCGGCCAGAGGCTCCAGACCAGGAGAGACCTTGGACTTGAAGAAGAGAAGGCCCGGGAGGTGGAGAAAGCTTGCCCGACTCTGGAAGAGCTGGAACAAACAGGCCGGGAGTGGGTGCTGCAGGAGACTGATATCTGCCTGGATGTACTGCTGCAACTTCGGGAAGTAATGGATGAGGTGGTCATTGAGTGGCCTGAGGGGGAACGAATTGCAGTCCGACAGGTAGCCTCCATGGATAAACTGAGCCTCCGGATACACAGGATGAAAGACAGCAAGCGGCTATCATGGTTTGCGATGACCGGATCCCTTTCCATTGACGAGTCGCTGGTTATCGATATGAAGAGGCTTGTAGAACTGGCACGCAGGAATTCGGGACGGTTTCTGCCGCTTGGTAATGGGGAGTTTCTTGCTTTGACCGATGAATTCCGCCGCCGTCTGGATGATATTTCCTATTTTGCAGAATTGCAGGGTAAGCAGGATGCATCAGACCGGTCGTTGCGGATACATCCGCTGGCAGCACTGGCCTTGGAAAATATAACCAAAAGCCTGGGTGGACTGGAAGCTGATGAAACCTGGATGAAGCAACTGCAGTTGATCAATGAGGCGCAGTCGCTTGATCCAAAGGTGCCTTCAACACTGAGGGCCGAACTGCGGGATTATCAGATCGAGGGGTATCAATGGTTGTCGCGACTGGCGCACTGGGGAGGAGGGGCCTGCCTGGCAGATGATATGGGTCTTGGTAAAACATTACAGGCTCTGGCAATCATCCTGGAAAAGGCCCCTATTGGTCCCTCCCTTGTTGTTGCACCAACTTCGGTATGCATGAACTGGCTGCAGGAGGCCAAACGTTTTGCCCCGACACTTAGAATGCATCTGCTGGGGAGCAGGAGCAGGAAGAATCTGGTTCAATCCTTGAAGGAATTTGATGTGCTGGTGACAAGCTACACTCTTCTGCAGCAGGAGGCCAAGCTGTTTGCCGGTATAGACTGGCAGATAATTGTCCTTGATGAGGCCCAGGCAATAAAAAATATGGAAACCAAGCGTTCCCGGGCTGCAATGTCGCTTAATGGCAGGTTCAAGCTTTTGACCACCGGGACACCAATTGAAAACCACCTCGGGGAGTTATGGAATCTTTTTAATTTTATCCTTCCAGGTCTTCTTGGGTCGCTGGAAAGCTTTAATCGAAGATTTGCTGTTCCTATCGAGCGTTTTGGGGATCATGTAGCCAGGCGAAAGCTCAAAAAGCTTATCCGGCCTTTTATATTGCGCCGCAACAAGGCTCAGGTACTGGAAGAACTGCCGCCACGCACAGAAATTACGCTGCAGGTTGAAATGAATTCGAAAGAATTGGCATTTTATGAGGCAATGCGCCGCCAGGCTCTTGAAAATCTTACGGTTAACAGGCAGATGTCCATCCAGAATCGAAAGGGCAAGGGAGTGAATGCTGTTCCTGTGAGAAAAAATAATGCAAAAGGGTATACGGTCAAAATCCTTGCCGAGATCATGAAGCTGCGCCGGGCCTGCTGTAATCCAAGACTTGTTATGCCTGAAAGCGATATTGAAAGCTCAAAACTGCTTCTTTTTGAGAAGGTGGTTGATGAGTTGCTGGAAAACAGGCATAAAGCTTTGGTTTTCAGCCAGTTTGTCGGGCACCTGCAGATTATCAGGTCCTTTCTTGATAAGAAAAAGATAGAATATCGTTATCTTGACGGGTCAACTCCGGCAAAAAAACGGGAGAGAGAAGTGGATGCCTTTCAGGCAGGCCAGGGAGATCTGTTTCTTATCAGCCTGAAAGCCGGCGGCCTGGGATTGAACCTGACCGCTGCAGATTATGTTATCCACATGGATCCCTGGTGGAATCCGGCAGTTGAGGACCAGGCATCGAACCGGGTTCACAGGATCGGACAGGTCCATCCGGTGACCATATACAGGTTGATCACCCAACATACGATTGAAGAGAAGATTGTCAAGCTGCACCACAAAAAAAGGGAGCTGGCCAACAGCTTGCTTGCCGGGGCTGAGATCAGCAGCAGGATTTCAGTTGAGGAGTTGTTGAGTCTGATTCAGGAAAAGTAACTGAAGGTTTGTCAGCATACGCAACTGCTGACGATTGACACAAGGGGTCGAGGTTTCAAGGTTTCAAGTGAAAAAAATATAAAAATAAGAATTGTAATTTCTCTAGTCTCGCTGCTATTTGCCTCTACTGTTTCATTCTGCACTGCCTTGACTTAAGTCTTACCCTTGAAACCTTGACCCCTTGAAACCTCGAAACCTTATTATCAAACTTTAGTCATTTTAGTCACTCTAAACTTTAAACTTTTTGCTATGACCACAATCTACCTAGTTAGACACGGCATAACCCAAGCCAACAAAGAAAACCGTTTTGCCGGCAGAACAGACGAAGAATTGCATGCGCAAGGCAAAAAGCAGATAGTGCAGGTGGGTGAACGATTTAAAGATATTGACATTTCAGCTATTTGCCATGGCCCTGCGAAGCGGACCGTCCAGTCGGCAGAACTACTTGGCTCCCTTCTCAATGTCCCAAGCTCTTCCCTTCCAGAGCTTGATGAAATCAATATCCCGCATTGGGATGGTTTGACTAAGGATGAGATCAGGCAGCAATACGGGGATGAGTATCCCACCTGGCTTAATATGCCCCAGACTTTCAACCTGCCGGGATGTGAAACTTTAAAGCAGGTCCAGGAGCGTGCAGTTGGGGCAGTGAACTGCATGCTGGCACAACATGATTCAGAAAGCCTGTTGATGGTGAGCCACTTGATAGTACTTCGCTGCCTTGTCCTTTATTATCAGGAGCTTGAGATTAAGGATTTCAGATCAATAAAGATTAATAATGGTTCAATTCTCTGTCTGTCTGAGGATGCTATGGGCGGGAGGTCGATCCAAGCCATGTAAGGAAGTTAGAGCTTGGGCTTACGTCTGTGCTTGACAGGCAGTATTCCCAACTGTTCACGGTATTTTGCGACTGTGCGGCGGGCTACCTTGATGTTCTCCCCGGAGAGGATATTGGAAATAGCGTTATCAGTCAGCGGTTTATCAGGATTTTCATTTTTGATCATGGCCTTTATTCGTTGTCTGATGCTTTCCGCTGACAGTGATTCCCCGTTTTTTTGAGGGAGGGCGGTGGAAAAGAAGTATTTCAACTCGAAAATCCCTTGAGGGGTATGCATGTATTTATTGGTGGTCACCCGACTGACCGTTGATTCATGCATTTCAATATCTTCAGCCACATCACGCAAAACAAGCGGTTTCAGGTATTCGACCCCTTTTTCAAAAAAGTCTTTCTGGAACTTCAGCAAACTATCAACCACTTTGTATATTGTACGCTGCCGTTGCTGCATGCTTTTTATAAGCCAGAGAGCGTCCCGCAGTTTCTCTTTGACGTAGGCCTTTGTCTCTACTGAAGCGCCTGAATTTCTTTCCACGATTTCCTCGTAGGCGGAAGAGACCTTGAGTCGCGGTAATCCCTCGTCGTTTAATACAATGAGGTATTCATCCCCCACCATGTGTACGAAAACATCAGGAATGATATAGTGCACATCACGTTCACTATACTGCTCCCCAGGATAGGGATTGAGGCCTGTGATAACTTTTATGGCGGCAAGGATTTCTTTTATCGGTCTTTTAACGGCCTTGGCAATGGTTCCGTAATTTTTCAGTTCGAGGCTGTGCATGTGATCCTTGATAATTTCCGCTGCCAGGGTATCTTCGAGATCAAGCCTTTTCAGCTGCAGCAGCAGTGACTCCTGAACATTTGTGGCCGCCACACCTGCTGGATCCATGTCCTGAATAATGGCAATGGCACGTCTTGCTGTCTCTTCGTCACAGTCTATTTCTCTCGTGATGTCCTCAACAGTTACATCCAGGAAGCCGTTGTGATTCAAATTGCCGATAACAAATAGGCCGGCATCCCTTAATTCACTATCCAGTTCTGAGTGGGAAAGTTGCCACTGGAGATGGGACTGGAGGTTTGTTTCCTTGGTGAGAAAATCTATCTGGCTTAAACGGGTTCGGTCGGGGGTCTCTTTGGAAAAAGAAAAGCCTGCATCGTAGTAATTGGCATAGTCCTCTTCCCAGTTTATTTCCCGCATGGACGAAACATCTTCCATGTTTACTTCACCTGTTTTTTCGGGTTCAGGGATATCAGATGTTTCTTCAGTGGCGGCAAGAGAGTCCGGGCTGATCTCATAATCAGTATCACCCGGACTGATCTCTTCAAGAAGCGGGTTCTGCTCTATTTCCTGGCGGATTGAGTCAGCCAGTTCAAGCCTGGAAAGCTGCAGCAGTTTGATGGCCTGTTGTAACTGGGGGGTCATCAACAGTTGCTGCGTTAACTTGAGCTGTTGTCTTAAAGCAAGAGCCATATCCCGCCACCGTTTTTTTTCTTAATCGGGTCCATATCCAGTAGTTTGCTGTACTATAAAATCATATTTCTGAACAAAAAACTAATCATTTTTTTGCCAAAGGCAAATTGCTGGTATTCATTTTGCATGTAATTTCATTGTGTCATATTGAGAAATTTTCTCCCAAATAGATTTTTCTGGCCTCTTCATTTTTTACAATTTCATCAGCATTACCGCTGGTAAGGATTTTTCCGTTATTGATGATATACGCATAATCACAAACTGATAGGGTCTCGCGTACATTGTGGTCGGAAATAAGTATCCCAAGCCCTTTATTTTTGAGCTTTTTGATTATCTGTTGCAGGTCAGCAACAGAGAGAGGGTCTATACCGGCAAAAGGTTCATCAAGAAGAATGAACCGGGGTTTAATGGCCAGGGCCCGCATGATCTCAACACGGCGTCTTTCCCCGCCGGAGAGGGTATGGGCCTTGTTGGCTGCGAGCCTTTGTATCTTCATATCTTCTAAAAGGCTGCTTATCCTGCTGTCTATTTCATTGTCGTTTAGGCCGAGGGGTTCAAGAACAATTCGTATATTTTCCTCTACGGTGAGCTTTTTAAAGACTGACGGTTCCTGGGCAAGATAGGATATACCTCTCCGGGCTCGCTTATGGATGGGTAGAGAGGTGATATCTTCGTTATCAAGGAGAATTCTGCCGGAATTAGGCCTGACAAAGCCGGCGATCATGTAAAAAGATGTGGTCTTGCCTGCACCGTTTGGTCCGAGAAGCCCTACAACGGATCCACTTTCAATCCGCAGGCTGACACCATCAACCACTCTCCGGTTATGGTATTGTTTGACTATTTCCCTGGCTTCTATAAGCGCCATGTTTTCTCCAACTGCATTAGGTTTACTGTCCTTGAGGGAACTTATCGTCTTTATTCTCTTGTGACGCCGGGTATATGAAGGCTTTGACCCGTTCGCCCTCAGCAGTGCTCCGTTCCACCACGCTTCTGCCTTCATCAAGGTAAAGGATAATTTTTTCTCCGCTCACCATGTTTTTTCCCTGCCTGGCTTTGGCATTCCCAAAAAGAATGACAATTCTTTTTTCGGCATTGAAATCCATGGTGTCTCCGGTGGCAACCCAATCTCCCTGAACAATTTCTACATTGCCCTTTGCGGTTATTTTATCAATTTGCCGTGTCAGTCCTACAGCAGGGACATCAGTTGCACTGTTTGGCTGAACTGCGGCCCCGGTGTAACGTACCGTCATTGCATCAGCTTTAATGATGAGGTCGTTCTGGTTGGCCTTGACATGTCCTGAAAATACAACAACGCTTTCTTCCTGGAAGGTTTCCATGCGATCTGCTTCAATCTGGATGGGCGTGGAAGTGTTTATATCTTTCTGGGCCCAGGCAGCGGTTACACTGCAAAGAGTTAAAGATAAACAGAGAGAAAAAAATAACAGCCGCATAATAATGTGCCTAATATTTGATTTAAAATAATTTTTTCCAAAAGTACGGTATGTGACCTAGCCCGCATATCTCACGAACATTTCGGCAGTCAACTGTAACATTTTGAAATTGCTTGACTTATAACATAATAAGTGGGATACGAACAATGACAGAGTGTAAATAACCATGAAAATTAAATCATCCGCCGAACTGTTCGTGAGAAACCCGGGCTAGTTCTTACTTTGCAGGACTGAGCATACTTTTTGTTGAGGAGATTGTAAAGTATCCAGCAACAGGCTTGAACAGCAAAGATACCTTTACATAATATCAATGAATCATTAAAATGGGCGGCTGATATTTAAACCAGGACCATAACTGTTCCAGACAGAACGGTGAGTACAATGAAAGAAGGCATAGAAAAAGCTAAAATATTAATTGAATCCCTGCCATATATTAGGGAATTCTATAATAAGACCGTGGTAATCAAATATGGCGGTCATGCCATGGTGGACGAGGAGTTGAAGAAAAACTTCGCCCTTGATATTATTCTGATGAAATATATCGGCATAAACCCAGTGATTGTTCATGGCGGCGGTCCCCAGATCAACAAGGTTCTTGACAAGATGCAGATCAAGCCCAGCTATGTTGAGGGTATGCGGGTTACTGATACGGAAACCATGGATGTGGTGGAAATGGTCCTGGTCGGCAAGGTCAATAAGGAAATTGTCGGACTTATCAATCAGCATGGCGGCAAGGCTGTTGGGCTTTCCGGCAGAGATGGTGACTTGATCAGGGCCAAAAAGATGACGATCCAGAAAAACCAGGCTGCTGATGCACCGCCTGAACTTATCGATCTTGGGCGGGTGGGGGAAGTGACCCACGTCAATCCTGATATCCTGCAGACTATAGATGCGCAGGATTTTATTCCGGTTATCGCCCCGGTAGGCGTAGGCGAGGATAATTTCTCATACAATATTAATGCGGATCTGGTAGCAGGAGCAGTGGCGGGCCATCTTAAGGCGGCAAAGCTCATTTTGCTCACAGATGTTGCAGGTGTCCTTGATAAAGACTCTAAACTTATACCATCATTAAGCAGCCGGGAAGCGGACCAGCTTTTGGCATCCGGCGCTATTGCAGGAGGCATGATCCCGAAGGTCAAATGCTGCCAGTCGGCTCTGGCAGCGGGCGTTACCAAGACCCATATCGTAGATGGCCGGGTGGAGCACGCAATTCTGCTGGAGATATTTACCCACCAGGGAGTCGGCACGGAGATTGTGCTATGACTGAAAGCAATAGCAGTTGGATTGAAAGGAGTAAGCAGGTGTTTATCAATACGTACAGCAGGTTTCCTACCGTTCTTGTGAAAGGGCAGGGGTGCAGGCTCGAAGATGCTGACGGTAAGGAGTACCTTGATTTTCTCGCTGGAATAGCAGTCTGCAGTCTTGGGCATTGCCACCCTGAGGTTACCAGGGCAATTTGTGATCAGGCCGGCAAACTGCTGCATGTCTCCAACCTGTTTCATACGAAACCCCAGACGGAGCTAGCTGAACTCCTGGTGCAGAATTCTTTTGCCGACCGGGTTTTTTTCGGCAACAGTGGGGCTGAGGCCAACGAAGCCGCCATAAAACTGGCACGTATATACAGTGGGGAGAACCGGTTTGAGATTATTTCACTTTTAGGGTCTTTCCATGGCCGAACCCTGGCGACGGTTGCTGCTACAGGACAGCCGAAATTCCACCAGGGTTTTGAGCCATTACCGACCGGCTTTCTACACGCCGAGTTCGGTGATATTGGAGCCCTGGAAAAGTTGATTTCTCCGCAAACCTGCGCCATTCTCTGCGAACCTCTTCAGGGAGAAAGCGGGGTGCGGCCTTTGGGCAAAGATTATTTACAGAAAATTCGCCGGTTCTGTGATGCCGGCGGACTGCTGCTGATCTTTGACGAGGTGCAGACAGGCATCGGCAGGACAGGTTCTCTTTTTGCCTATGAACAGTTGGGAGTAGTGCCCGATATTCTGACCTCGGCCAAGGCTTTGGCCAACGGGCTTCCCATCGGAGCCATGCTGACAACTGAGAAAATTGGAGCCTCTTTCACAGTAGGGTCCCATGCCTCAACCTTTGGAGGCAACCCCGTATCTGCAGCAGCCGCGGTGGCCACACTTAAGGTCATGTTGACAGACGGCTTTTTTGATGCAGTAAAGAGCAAGGGTAAATACCTGGCAGAAAAGCTCGTTGACCTTGCTGCGTCTTATCCGCAACTTGCCAGTGGACAGAGGGGACTCGGCTTGATACAGGGGCTGGTATTAACCAAAGCAGGGATAGAAATAGGGCAGGAAATAG
>PVMS01167850.1_pt1 | contig 13566 bp, 14 predicted proteins | sample 1853461 | NCBI WGS metagenome assembly PVMS01 (sample SAMN08582032, study PRJNA380276) | Marine sediment metagenome, whole genome shotgun sequencing project. | isolation source: ocean sediment barecode stripped | collected 2017 | reverse complement strand
TTGCCACTACAAAATGCGCTTTTTTTATTTATACCGGATAGTTACATTGCCGGATGGACACTAATTAAGGTTGTACTAGAAGAAAACAATTGATATGAATAAACCATGGCTGAACCTGATATAACCCAGATAAAAATCGGCCGCCGTACGGTGGGCTTTGTCGGCCTTAAAAAAACCTTTAAGGATATGGCAGAACCTTATGCCAAACAACCGGATGATCTTGTGGCTCAAGAATTACTCAGTCAACTCTCAAAAAAGAACTACATCGCTGATCCGGTGAAAAAGGAATACGGGCGTGCCTTTGTCAGAGAGGTCAGAAAATTTCTCGGTCAGCCTTTTGAAGACGAAGATCCCGGCGTGCCGGAAATCAAAATTCTTGGAGCCGGCTGCGCCATATGCGACAGTTTAGAAAATGATGTCATGGAAGTGTTATCTGAAATGCAGTTACCTGCCGACCTCGAACATGTTAGAGATGTTAAACACATCGCCACGTACAAGGTAAAGGGAACCCCTGCCCTACTCATCAACGGCAAGGTCATGTGCTATGGCAGATCGCCCTCAAAAAACAACATCAGAAAATGGCTGGAAGAAATCGGCTACCGCAAATCCCAAGGAGGTATCATGGACCAACCAGTGCTCATTAAGAACATCACTTTTTCAGAACCCCATCATCTCACCGAACTCGTTGCATATGAAGAAGGACGGGTAGTCAGCAGAACATTAGCTCAAAATTCATCGCTCAGTTTAACGCTGTTTTCATTTGATGAAGGAGAAGGCGTCAGTACGCACACCGCCCCCGGCGATGCAATGGTACAGGTGTTAGATGGTGAGGCACTTGTGAATATCGATGGAAAAGAGATGACCGTTTCCGCGGGGCAGGTAGTGGTCATGCCGGCGGATATCCCCCATTCGGTCACTGCCAAAAAGCGGTTTAAAATGCTTCTAACTGTGGTAAAAAGACCTACAAATATAGCATAATGAGGGCATCATCATCCCCGTAGTAATTTGGCACGTTTCCGACGACTTTCATGCCTATTTTTTTATAAAAATCGATGGCTCCGCGATTTTTGGATCTCACTTCGAGCCATAATCTTTTTCCAGTACGCCTTAAAGCATAATTGAACAACATCTTCCCAAGGCCTTTTCTTCTGTACGATGGTTCAACCGCCATTGAATAGATATGGCCGGTCAAATCAAATATGATGTATCCCATAATATCCTTATCCGATTCCACAACAACAAACGTATCCGGCAAATAGGCAAAATAGTTTAAAAACATAACCTTAGAGTAAGGGGTCTTTGGGTATGCCTGTCTCTCTATTTCGAGTATGTTGTCTATATCTTCTGCCTTGAATGTTCTGATCCTGGCAAGATGGTTTTCAGTCATTGATTCCTACCGGCAAAGGAAATAAGTTGCATATTCGTATTATAACAATTATTCTGAAAAATATCATCATTCGTTTCTAAAGGAAAAAATGAAATGGGGCTTCATCAATTGGCAGGAAAACCCGCGCCAAAATCGATGCTCGTAAATATTCCCAAACTGCTCGCTTCCTACTACACCATAGATCCGTCAGGGATGGTGTCATTTGGGACCTCCGGACACAGGGGATGTTCATTTAAAGGCACCTTCAATGAAATGCATATCGCCTCAACCGCCCAGGCCATTTGCGAATATCGATCATCAAAGGGAATCACCGGTCCGCTGTATCTGGGTTTTGATACCCACGCGATTTCTGAAGCCGCATTTAGGACCTCTCTTGAAGTCTTTGCGGCCAATGAAGTGGAAGTAATTATCCATGAGAAAGACGAATACACCCCAACGCCCGTTATCTCCTTTCTCATACTGGAATACAACAAGGCAAAATCAAAAGGCTTTGCAGACGGTGTGGTTATCACCCCCTCTCATAATCCACCCCAGGACGGCGGTTTCAAGTACAATCCTCCTCAGGGCGGGCCTGCCGATGTGGATGCGACCGGCTGGATCCAGAACAGGGCCAATCAGCTGATGAATTCCGATACTGCAGATATCAAAAGAATGCCTTATGAGAAAGCCCGCCGGGCCGGCACAACCCATGAACAAGATTTTATTACGCCGTTTGTTGACTCACTTTCGCAGGTGGTCGATATGGAGATCATTCAAAAGCAAGGCATTCGGATGGGTGTGGACCCCATGGGAGGCTCCGGTGTCCACTATTGGGCGCCTATCGCTGAAAAGTACAACCTGAATATGGAGATTGTAAACACCGATGTCGATCCAACATTCGGTTTCATGACCGTCGACTCGGATGGTGAAATCAGGATGGACTGCTCCTCTCCTCATGCCATGGCCAAGCTGATTGCCATGGCGGATAAATTCGATATCGCCTGGGGAAACGATTCGGATTTTGACAGGCATGGTATCGTCTGTCCCACCGGTCTTATGAACCCGAACCACTACCTGTCCGTGGCCATATGGTACTTATTACAGAACAGACCCAAATGGGGAAAAGGGTTAGCCATTGGCAAAACATTGGTCAGCAGCAGTATGATCGACAAGGTGGTTGCCGGACTGGAAAGGGAGCTTTACGAAGTCCCTGTGGGGTTTAAATGGTTTGTTGAAGGGATGCTGAATGGAACCGTGGCCTTTGGTGGTGAAGAAAGCGCCGGTGCTTCATTTTTGAGAAAAGACGGCACAGCATGGACCACCGACAAAGACGGATTTTGCATGGCCCTTTTGGCTGCGGAAATATTGGCAAAGACATCAAAAACACCGGATGATATCTATCGCGACATATTGATCCCCAGATATGGCGAGCCTTATTACAAAAGAGTGGATAACCCGATCTCCGACGAACAGAAGACGGTTTTGAAAGGCCTGACACCCGATGCCATTAAGACGACCATTTTGGCACAATGTCCTATTACGGCAGTTATGACAACGGCTCCGGGCAACAAGGCCTCAATCGGCGGGGTCAAGGTCATGATCGATGACGGTTCCTGGTTTGCCATAAGGCCGTCAGGAACAGAGCCGAAGATGAAGCTTTACATCGAAAGCTTCGGGGGAGAAAAACGCTGGCAACAGATCCATGATGAGGCGTTGCCGTTGATATTTGGAGGGGATTGAAATGCCCAAAAAAATTGATCCGACAAAAACCGGTGCATGGCAGAAGCTTTCTTCTCACTACAACGAAATAAAAGATGCGCATATGAGAGACATGTTTGACGAAAACCCTGCCCGCTTCTCAAGGTTTTCCATTCAGTTTGAAGATATGCTGGTCGATTTTTCAAAAAACATCATCAATGAAAAGACTTTGAATCTGCTTTTGGAATTGGCCGAAGAAACCGGTGTAGAAGAGGCTATCGAAAACATGTTCTCAGGCGTCAAGATCAATGAAACCGAAAATCGTGCTGTGCTTCATGTCGCCCTCCGAAACCGTTCAAATTCGGCGATTATTGTGGACGGAAAAGATGTTATGCCGGATGTCAATGCCGTCCTGGAGCAGGTTGAGGAATTTTCAAAGAACATCATCTCAGGACAGTGGCTCGGTTACACGGGAAAATCAATCACCAATATCATCAACATAGGTATTGGCGGATCGGATCTTGGCCCTGTTATGGTTACAGAAGCGCTTAAACCTTATGCCAAGCGAAACATCAACGTGCATTTCGTCTCCAATATCGACGGGACGCATATTTCTGAAATACTTAAAAAGCTGAGCCCCGAGACTGCACTTTTCATGATCGCTTCAAAAACCTTTACAACCCAAGAGACCATGACCAACGCTTATACCGCAAGAAAATGGTTTCTTGAACACGCGAAAAACGAAAAACATATCGAAAAGCACTTTATCGCCTTATCCACAAATGAAACACAGGTGGCCACGTTCGGTATCCATACCGAAAATATGTTCAGATTTTGGGATTGGGTTGGCGGAAGGTATTCCTTGTGGTCAGCCATAGGCCTTCCCATTGCATGCACCATCGGCTATGAACACTATATTGATTTGCTCGAAGGCGCCCATGCAATGGACAGGCACTTCAAAGAAACGCCATTTAACGGCAATATTCCGGTTATTCTGGCGCTGATCAGCATCTGGTACAACAACTTTTGGGGGTGTGAGACCGAGGCGATACTCCCTTACGATCAGTATATGCACAGATTCCCTGCGTATTTTCAACAGGGAAATATGGAAAGCAATGGAAAACGCACGGATAGAAACGGAAATGAAACAACCTATCAGACCGGTCCGGTCATCTGGGGTGAACCGGGCACAAACGGTCAGCATGCATTCTACCAGCTCATTCACCAAGGCACCAAACTGATTCCTTGTGACTTTCTTGCTCCTGCCAGAAGTCATAACCCTGTTGGCAATCATCACCGGATACTGCTCTCCAACTTCTTGGCTCAGACAGAGGCGCTTATGAAAGGAAAAACAGAAGATGAAGTGAGATCGGAATTGAAAATACAACATATGGGCGAAGAAGAAATAGAAATGCTTTTGCCTCACAAAGTGTTTCAAGGCAATAAGCCGACAAACTCCATCCTGTTCAAACAGCTTTCGCCGAGGGCTCTGGGGAGACTGATCGCCATGTATGAGCATAAAATATTTGTTCAGGGTGTGATCTGGAATATCTATAGTTTTGATCAGTGGGGTGTTGAGCTGGGCAAACAGCTGGCAAAACAGATCCTGCCGGAACTTGAAACGGATGACAACACTATTTCACATGACGCTTCAACAAACGGTCTGATGAATGCATTAAAAGAGATGAGGCGGAATTAACTATGACTTTTTGAGAGCTTACGAAAACGACGGTTGACAATCCGGCTTGTCCCTGATAGCTGGATTTTATCCTTGTTTTCAAAAATATATTCGTAAGCGCTCAGGGGGTATCTCATTTCGTTTCACTCGGGTGCCGGAAGATTCCCTGAAGGCCATCGAAGGCTTTATCACTGAGAACTTTCGGTCACATGGGATAAAAGGATGAAAGCCTATCAACTCACCATACCCGTGGAAAATAAACCTGGCGTCCTCGCTCGGGTGACGTCAATCCTTGCCCGGAAAAAAATCAATATTCGATCTGCCACCATATCTTCTTTCGGCGATTCGGGGTTTATCAACCTGATTGTAAACAACCCCAAAATGGGTCACAAGGTACTTAACAAAGAAGACATCCCGGCCGAACTGAAAGAAGTTATTGCGGTACTGATAGAGGATCGCCCAGGTGGTCTTGACAAGCTTTTACAGGCCCTTTTTGCTGAAAATATCAATATTGAAAATGGCTACGGATTCGTCATAGAAAGCCGGAAAAATGCCGTCTTCATTTTAGACGTCACAGATTTGGCAAAGGCAAAGAATCTGATTGAAACATCGGGATTTAAAGCGCTCTCCCCTCAGGAGCTTTCCGAGATTGAGCCGTTTCACTACGTGGGATATTAAAACCCTCGCTTGATTACAAAGCACACACTCGACAGGTGCAAAAGTCTGACAACAGGCTTTTTAGCCTCCGTCTTAATACCGAGTATGAATAACATTGGGTAGCTATCTGATAATTCTTTTCGACCATTTCTTTGCAAAGTTGCGGATTCTTAAGAATCTCTTTGGTTTTTTGGACGGATTCTTCCGTGACATACCCATCGATTTCTACAACAGAAAACCCTTGTGGCTGAATATCAATTGAATATATGGAATAGTTGTTGACCACAATCGGTTTTCGAAAGTAAATGGCTTCAAGAAAAGCATTTCCGAACCCTTCAACACTGGATGGATACGTTACAAGATCGGCATATGGGTATACATCGTCAAGTGTGTAAATTTTCTTTCCTGTTTTCGTCAACCCCCTGAATTCATTGATGATCTCGGAAACAAAAACCGTATTCACCTTCATCAGTTTAGAATATTCACGAACTCGATTTTCATAGTCAAACCCCTCATCGCCGGAGGCATGTGAAATAACAAGCTTGGCTTTCAGTCCGAGTCTTTGGACCAGCTCAATTGCGTGCTCTATTCCTTTTCGTTTAACCACCCGGGTTGGCTGGAGGATAAAAAGCTCGTCATCTTCAACGCCTAAGGCTTGCCTGATATCAGATGTATAATCGTCGGGCGGCGGCGGCGGATTTTCAAAGTCCATGACATTGGGAATAATCGTTGTTGAAATACCCGTTCTTAGGCTTAACTGGTTATCACCGGAAGAGTTGATAACCACGTGGCGTATAGAAGGTAAGTGGGGAGGAAATGCCATGTTCAGGTATTCCCATACACCATTTTTCAGAAATTCCTTGCGCTCCCAAAAAAAGTCGTGGTGATGGGCGATGGTCGGTATCCTAGTTTCGGATATGACCTCAGTGAGCGCAATTCCAAGGGGAATGTTGAGCGGAATTGTAAGAGAATTTTGAGGGACTAGAATATCAATATTAAATTTTTTTATAAACGCGTAAATATGGTCTTTTAGCAGGCTTTTTAGTTTATGGATCTTATGAGTTGTCTTTCTCTCTCTCTTATAAACACCAAAGCATTTCCGGTAAATGCCTCTGATATCAGGATGGGTAAAATGAGCCTCTTCAACAAGATACGAACGCTCCGGTGGACGATCAAGCTCACCGGCAAAATAGAAAGACGTAAATCCTTGCTTTTCGAAAACTTGGGCCCATTTTGCCGCCTCTAGAGAAACACCATCTGTCCCGGCAAATCGGACCGAAACAAACCCGATGTTTTTTATCTTACAATGATCATTATCTTTTCTCACATTTTCCCCCCCAATAAAATCGTGTAATAATTTAGGATAGAGACTTTTGAAATCGGTCAGTCATCCTGCCCCACCTTATGTATTTTAATCAAATTTGTTGAGCCAGACTTTAATGCCAAACCGGTTATAAGAACGATAAGGTCGCCATTTTTTATCAACCCTTTTTTCAATAATAACTTTTCACTAGCCTCTATCAAGCGCTCTGTTTTTAAAATACGTGGGACATATTGCGGTATAATACCCCATGAAAGGGCCATTCGGTTGTAAATCTCTGTATTAGGGGTAAAGGCATAAACAGGCTTGGATGGTCGTTGCCTTGCAACAAGCTTTGAGGTATTGCCTGATACGGAAAAAACAACAATGGCCTTGGCCTTTACATCATTAAGAATCCTTACCGAAGATTGTGCCACGGCATGCGTTACCGTATACTCCATATCTTTATCATATTGTCTATCATATTTCATGAATATCGATTTTTCTGCTTCAGCAGCAATTCTGGTCATCATCCGAACGGATCTTTCAGGATATCGGCCTATAGCCGTCTCACCGGAAAGCATTACGGCATCCGTTCCATCATAAATAGCATTGGCCACATCAGAGGCTTCCGCTCGGGTTGGAATAGGGTTGTTAATCATGGTTTCCAACATCTGTGTAGCTGTTATAACCGGTCGATTCGCCCTGATGGCTTTATGGATAATATGTTTCTGGATCGTCGGCACCTTTTCGGGTTTCATTTCAACACCAAGGTCTCCACGCGCAACCATAATACCATCAGAAACTTGAAGTATTTTATTAAGGTTCTTTACGGCTTCCGGTTTTTCAATTTTGGTAATGACCGGAATGTCAGATCCCTGTTTTTTTATTATCGACTTGATGAGCTTAACGTCGTCTTCATTCCTCACAAAAGAGAGCGCAAAAAAATCGACACCTAATTTAATACCAAAACCGATATCTTTTCGGTCTTTAGCAGTCAATGACGGAGCAGATATGTTCACGCCCGGCAGATTTATCCCCTTGTGCTCTCTTAAAATACCACCGTGAATGATTTTACAAGACACCGTGCTATCCGTTTTGGATAAGGCTCTGAGCTCAATAAGACCATCATCAAGGAGTATCCGATCGCCCTTTTGTATATCATCGGCAAGCTTGGAATACGTTGTTGAAATCATATCCGCCGTACCAAGAACATTTTTGGTTGTTATCCGTATGTTGCCATTTCTTTTAAGTAATAAAGGCTTACCGCCCTCTAATCTCCCCGTTCGTATTTTAGGTCCTTGAAGATCAAGAATGATGCCAATCGGTCGGTTCATGGATCTTGAAAGGGATCGGATCGTGTTGATTGCACGGGCATGCTCTTCATAGGAGCCATGTGAAAAGTTAATCCTGGCAACATTCATGCCAGAGGAGATCATTTTTCTTAGTACAGATTTTCCACTGGATGCAGGTCCAATGGTTGCCACGATTTTTGTTTTATTCGCCATAATGTCTTTCCTTTTTGGCTGGTCATCAACAATCTGAAACACAACAGCGGATTTGCTTTGCGCGACCTTTGAAATATGATAAAGCCTTATTTGATATCTCGTCGCCGTTGCCAGTGCGAAAACGCTTTATTTACATTTTGTCTTTAAAAAGAATCCACCAAAGAAAAATACCAAAAGCTACAATCCCTAAAACAGCTACCAAATAAGAATTCCAGTCTGTTGGCTTTTTGGCTATCCCTCTCTCATCTGCCGGACCGACCTTCGTGTTACACGAATCACAAACGGTAGCGTTGCTGGGAAGATAAACAAAACACTCGTGACATTTTTTTGTTGATTTCATATGCTTTGCCATACAGGTTGTCTCCGTTCTTTATTACGCTTAGTTAGTGCCCGCCCACAAACGACATCTTTCGCCCCGGGGCGGCGTTTTCTCTCTTTTGAAATCCTCAAAATAGCACGCTATTCCTCCGGTTTCAAAATCGCTCAGGCCTTGCCCCGAACCAAAATCTATCATTTGTGGATGGACACTAGTTAACAATAAAAAGATGTTTTGATATAAAACCATCACTCCAATATTTCATTTGTCCATTATTCCAACTGTAATTTGCCCGCTCGAGCCCCTGGCCGCCTCGCCTAGCCCATCCGCCATCGGCTGCGCCTCAGGCGAATGCCGGGCGGGCTTGACAGGCGGGACGAAGCGAATTAGCTATAGCCTCTTTTCCTTTGTGATCTTGTTACCGGGCGCTGCCGAAGCAGGACATACGTTGCTCCGGCACCTCCGTCATAGGATCTAGCACTTGAAAAGGCAATGATCCATTTTCGCCAAGGTCCGCATCTAAGCCATTCAACAACCTTGGTTTTTAATACGGGTTTATGAGGAGATGAGAGGCCTCGGCCGTGGACGACCAGAACAGCCCTTTTACCCGTCATGATCGAATCCTTTAAAAACAGCTCAAAGACAGCTCGGGCATCTTCAACACAAAGTCCATGAAGATCGATATGTGCCTGTATGGAAAAATCTCCTCGATGCAGGCGTTTTGCAAATTCCGGATTGATATTATATCCCGTTCCCTCGATGTACTCCGGTGTATCCGATACAACAAAACCTTTTCCAAATTCTACGAGCTGCTGTAAGCTCTGCAACACCTCATCATCCGAGTTATCATCATTAACAATGGATAGGCTGGTGGTTGAATATGTTTCTACACGATCACCTCGTTGAATCGGTTTAACGTCGGCCATGGCCTCGAGAAACATTTTCTTTTCATCTTCCTTCACTTGATCAACATCATGGCAATCGGTTTTACGAGCGTTATGTTGGCGGCCGTCGGTTGTTAGACAGGGTCTGTTGGAATTGACGCCCAAGGGGGGTGTGAGCCTAAACGACTTCTTTTTTAGCCGACGCTTTAAGTCTTTAAACGGCTTAAATGCGCCTGATGACCTGGACGTTTTCATTGGATTCTTTATTTTTTCCTTCACAAAGCTTAAGATGAATATTATTATTTAAATATATCTTTTTTCGACACCCCATTTTTGTAACGAAAATAATCACTGATGATTTTCCCGTGATCAAAAACAATGGGGTCGGGAAGTTCTTTTTGTGTGAAAACACCAACATTTTTTGCATCATCAGCGGACTTTGGGATGCCGTTCCCTTTTGCAATGTAAACGGTGGTAATCGTGTGATGCCGGGGGTCACGATCCGGGTTTGAATAGGTGTGAAACTGCTCTTTGAGCTGAATACTCAGCGATGTTTCCTCTTTGGCCTCTCTGACAGCTGAAGCTTCAAGGGATTCATCGTAATCGACAAATCCGCCCGGCAGAGCCCATCCAAACGGAGGATTTGCTCTTTTAATCATGACAATTTTCCCTTTAATCTCTATAATGATATCGACGGTAACCAGAGGATTTCTGTATTTTTTCTTCATATGGGTCTATTTTAGTTGAGCAATGTATGATCATTATTGATGATCTCGTAAAAAGTCAGAAAAAGGATCTTTTTACGAATTCATCATTATTCAGTATAGAATCGTATCAGTATGGGGTCTTAAGATCAATAGAAATATGTCTTTGGACTTTACAACCCATTGGAAATAGCACTATTTTATGACGCTTGAGGCATTGCCTCATGCAAACCAACTTCCCTTTTATGAACAAAGCGAGCCAAGTCCCTATGCAAGTCGGATCAAGAAAATGGAACCATCTCATAGAACAAGGCGCCAAAGAATTTAACGTTTCTCTTGACCAGAAAAAAATTGAGCTATTGGGTCGTCATGCCATTGAACTTTTGCATTGGAACCAAAAAATCAACCTAACGGCAATTACCGATCCTGTAAAAATAGCCGTCAACCATTTTCTTGATTCAATAGCACCGGCGTCGATGATTCCCCCGGATGCATCACTGCTTGATGTCGGTTCAGGGGGAGGTTTCCCGGGAATCCCGCTTAAGATTTTAATCCCTTCATTATCCGTTGCACTTATCGATTCTTCCCGTAAAAAAATCAGCTTTTTGAAACATGTCATCCGAACACTTGGGCTCCATAACATTGGCGCACATCATGTCAGAGCTGAGGATATCGCCAAAGACACCATATCAACCCATACCTATGACGTTATCATAAGTCGAGCGCTTTCCTCCACGGATATTTTTATTCGTATGGCATTGCCTTTGCTATCAAAAGATGGAATAATAATGGTAATGAAAGGGAAATTATCTCATAAAGACATTGAATCCGTGCATACATTTCTGAAAAAAATAGATAAAAATTTTTCTTTGGTGTTGAAAAAATACAGGCTCCCTCATTTAAAATCAGAAAGATCTCTGATGGTATTGAGGAATACCAATTGATGACGATGGTACGCAAACTTAAACCTAATTTTTGCACGAGTCGGAGGGTTTAATGAAAAACTCAATGCCCGGGCGAATCATTGGTCCAATGCTGTTAATTTTCCTGTTTATTACAGGATGGTTAACTTTACCCCATATGGCAAACGGCCAAGACCTTCGGCCTGGCCACGTATCCCCTGATCAAAAAAAACGTTCTTGTATCCAGTCTGTGGACGGTTATGCCGTTCTTTCTGAAAATATGACCATTTCAGACACTCGTTCGGCAGCCTTCGCCAACGCTAAGAGACAGGCGGTTGAAACAGCACGGACCTACATTCAATCCAAAACAAAGGTTGTCGATTTTGAATTAAAATCAGATAAAATAACCGCCACGTCAGAGGGTGCCGTAACCGTACTTGAGCAAAAAGATCACGGTGTTGAAAACAACACACGCTATCACGTCTGGATCAAGGCTGAGGTTGAATTTAGTCTCAAATCCGATATGAAGATCCCTAATGATACTGACATGGATCAAGATTCATTCCTTACGGTTAAGGTGTGGACATCCAAAAAAATGTATAAAGACGGCGAAAGCATCGTAATCTATGTCCAGGGGAACCGAGATTTTTATGCCAGGATTGTAGATATTACCACGAGTGGAGAGATCATTCAGCTCTTGCCTAACAATTATCGAAAATCGAACTTTTTCAAGGCCGGAAAAATTTATAAAATACCTGATTCAAGTGATCGTTTCGATCTGACGGTCGGAGTTCCTTATGGTCAAGATCAAATTATCGTTTATGCGAGTGAAGTGCCCCTGGGTGATGTCGCTTTGGAGAAAGTTGATCATGGGCTCCACAGATACCGAGGCAGCAGGAAAGAATTGGCCGTTCAAACCCGCGGCATTGCCGTTATGGAAACCGATCAAATCTCGCATGAGGGAGTGGAATTTTATGAAGCCTCATGGACATTGACAACGGGGAAATGAACCCAAAAAAAGAATAACAATACCTTTGAAAAACGCCCTCTTTTGTCCGATGCCGAAGATCAATTTTACAATAGAACCATCTTTAACAGAGAGGAATTCTTAACCGATGAACAAACAAAAAGCCATTATCGCATTTTCTCAAAGTGAAAAAATCAAAGCCGGGCTCATCTGGATTTCACAAACCCTTGAGATCTACACCGGCCTTCCTGGTACGGACCGTCAAGGGGCAGAGAAAGTGATTAAAGCCATCGTCGGCATGATCGCCCATGAGGTCCATCTTGCCGGTAGAATAACAGAAGAATCAACTTGGAAGGATGTTGAAAAGCATATCGACATGGCCTTGGTCATGATCAATTCCCAGGTGCTTCAAGAGTCAGGATTCCATTTGACTCGGGCCTTGAGCCAAGTTACCAGCATCGCTCAACGATCCTTGACGTTTTTAAAAGAGGAAGGGCTTCTTTGAGGGTCTCAATTTGAGCCTATGGTCACATTCAATATGGAAACCCCAGACATACAACATAATGGATCCTATCCCAACCGTCCACGGGTGGCCGTGGGAGCCATTGTTTTTAAGGAAAACAACGTGTTGCTGGTATTACGGGGCAAACCACCGTCTCAAAATCTGTGGTCCATTCCCGGCGGCAGTGTGAAATTGGGCGAAACCCTCCAAGAAGCCGCGGAACGTGAAATAAAGGAAGAGACCGGCCTGAGCATAGACGCCCGTGAACCGATACATACGTTTGATGTCATCGATCGAGATGATAACGGAGATGTGAGGTTTCACTATGTGATCATTGATCTATTGGCCGATTATGTCAGCGGCACCCTTCGACCGGGGGATGACGCCATCGATGTGCGATGGGCGTCACCCAAGGATGTTAAGCACCTTGAGGTTAGCGAAGCAACTCGTAACCTACTGAATCAACGTTTTAATTTCGGGGTTTAACCTCTCACAACAACTTGATTTTATTTTTGGTAAAAAATAAAAACCATTCAAAACAAAATTGATTAAACCACCTATCAATACTTGACATCATAATAATATTTAACTATAGGTGGTAAGATTTTTATAATTCCGGTTAATGTTTAAAATTAATGATCAATCGCAATCTAAAAGGGAGGAAAACATTTTGGAAGAGCCCATTAGAATAAACAGAAAGAATCGCAAAATAGCAACTTCTCCGGAGCTGGCAGACGTTTGTTTTACATGTGGAACGTGTTCAAGCGGCTGTCCGGCAACAGGGCTTGTCCCCGGATGGGATCCCAGAAAGGCCATACGGGCCATTGCCTTGGGTCTGGAGCAAGAAGTCATCGATTCCAAATGGCCATGGGTGTGTACACTGTGCTCCAGGTGCCAATATGCGTGTCCGATGGGGGTTCAGTTGACCAAAACCTTCCGTGCCTGCCGGACCCTGCGCGAGCGGGATAAGGTCCCCGGCCCAATCCACAAAGGAACGATGATGAACCTGGAAAGGGGGAATAACCTCGGCATACCCAGAGATGACTTCCTTTTTCTCTTGGCAGACGTGGGTGTGGGGATGGAA
>PVMS01154668.1_pt1 | contig 13566 bp, 14 predicted proteins | sample 1853461 | NCBI WGS metagenome assembly PVMS01 (sample SAMN08582032, study PRJNA380276) | Marine sediment metagenome, whole genome shotgun sequencing project. | isolation source: ocean sediment barecode stripped | collected 2017 | reverse complement strand
CCTGGCTAACGCGGTTTTCAATGCACTTAAATCGCGTTAGCCAGGGCAGTGAGGTGGGGGGGCGATTGAGTTTAATCCAGCCAAGCAGGTACACGTAACAGTTCCCGCAGACGAGCGTGTGCGTTATCTCGCGGACAGGGAGCGTAAGCGGCTGCTGAACGCCTTATCTGCCCGTGACGAGGAACGGGCGAGGGCAAGGCACTCCGGCAACGTACACAGCATTTCACGGGGCTGTGAACCATTGCCGGAGATTAAGGGCTATGCCGACCACCTAACCCCGCTGATTATTCTCACCATGAACACAGGCATGAGGCGTGGGGAAGTGCTTTCTCTAAGGTGGGATCAAGTTAGCCTTGGATCACAACCGCGCATAACGGTGCGGGCCGGTTACAGCAAGTCGAACAAGACTCGGCACATTCCACTCAATAGCCACGCAGTAGCCGTGTTGAAGAAGTGGAAGAAACAAGGCAAGGGCAGGGGGCTGGTATTCCCGAATCCAGTGACAGGCGATCGGATGGAGAAACTGAAAACCTCATGGCCCAGCATGATTGGGAAAGCAAAGATAGAGGACTTCCGATTTCACGATCTGCGCCATGACTTCGCGAGTCGTCTGGTGATGGCTGGAACTGATCTATACCGAGTCAAAGAATTACTGGGGCATGGCTCTATCCAGATGACGGAACGTTATGCTCACCTGGCTCCGAAAGCTCTAGCTGATGCCGTTGAAGCCATTGTGTGAAAGTAAATTTGTGTGTTTGCGACGAAACGAGTATTTAGCCATAACGGGTCATAACGAGCCATAATGATTTTATTGTTTTAATTAGAATAATAACTCATTTGACAGAGTGGTATCAGGGGCGTAAAACTTCGTTAAACCAAGATCGACTCCAATTATATCAACATGCTCATGCAGTACATCGGTGAGTCAGGCAAGATAATAACGAGGCGCATGTTCTGACAGGTAGTGAAGAGAGTGAGCTTTGCGGATCGATCAGCTGACGGAATTCTCGGATGCGGTTACCATCCGGGTTGCTAAGCTGGAGAAATCCGAAGTAATCATGGGTGAAGGCCCTAACTGTTATGCTGGGTTCAGAATTGTAAGAAGACGGAACACGAAGTAGTTAGGTGAACGACTAAACGTGTAAATAGAGAACTAGAAAAGGAAACGCCTCGGCTGATACCGAGGCGCGTCCGAAAAAGATCAGCCCGAAGGCTTTACTCCTTTCTAGCAAGCTAAGAGTATACCTTTCCGGCACCGGGAGCAATCTCCCGTCATCTTTTTTGGCTTTCCTATCTGGTTGAACATTAACCTGAATGGAGGGCTATACGCCTGTGAATAACAATACCGGCCCCTGGCGGGTCAAAGAATATTGCGACTATCGACGCGTAAGTAAACCCACGGTTTACAGCTGGTTCGCTAAAGGCTGGCTGAATTCTGTCAAGGTGGGAGGCTGTCGCTTCATCCTGCCTGAACATGATGCTGCATTCATTGCCCGTTTTAACGGGAGGCAGGGGGTGACGCATGACTAGGCGTGCATCTCCTACCTGGCTGCTTTCCGGAGACTGGGGTGTAGGTACAGACCCCTACAACTGGATACTGTACAAGCGAGGCGGTAACTCTTGGAGGCCCAGGGGCTATTACCCTTCTCCGGAGCTATTGCTACAGTCTCTCCATCGCGTACTGACTCGACAGGAAGTCCCCGATCCCGACCTGGTTGAACACGTAAATGGCATCTGTGAGCGTGTGGAGGCCGCAGCAGCTCGACTTTATAAACAGCTCAATACCCAAGAGGCCCACAGCAAATTTGAAGGGCTGGCGCATGCCCGCTATGCAGGAGGCTGTCATGACACACGCTGAATCTGTTTACGTGGCAAGTGAGTTCGTGGGAAGCCTGCACATCAGCGATTGGGGAACCGTCTTCAATCCTGTTGATGACCGAGTTGAATTTGCATCGCTCCGAGTCATCACCTGGGAGACAGTGGAAGCAGCACGGTCAGTCATCGCCAAGACACTGAAGGAGAAGCGGCGTCATGGCTGACCCACGCAATCAAAGTCACGCAGAATGGATTGCAGACTATGAAGGCGAGAATCCAGGGAAGGTAATTCCCCACGCTCTCAACGAACACAAGCCGCAAGCCGCACTGAATGATGCAAACGCAATTGAAAAACGAGGCAAGACTCCACCCAGAAGGCAGGGTCCGAAGATTGTGCCACCCGACGATATGGCAGTGCTGATTCCCGAAGGAAGGTATACAGCCAAGTGCTATGACTACAAATTCTGTAAATACTGGGGGAAATCGAGGCTGAATCTGAAATTTGAGATCAACCAGGGCCGATTTGCCGGAACTCGCCTGGAGTGTTTCTACAACCTCGACAGGGAAAAGAACCCAAATGGCGAATACATATTGGCTCCGAGAAAGAGGCGTGCCTACGTTCGCCTGATGAAACAAATGTTCAACGAGGTTTTTGAAGCACAAGGCGATTGGCTGTCACCTGAGAACCTGTGCGGTAAGACATTCCGAGTTGACGTGATTACGGTAATCAAGAACCACGCGAAGGAAGCATTGGGCTGTAACCAGTATTCAAAGGTCAATCCTGGGTTTGAGTTAATCAATGAATAGATGCAAACAAACCTTTCCTTCCCTTGCCTACCCTTACCTTGCCTTTCCTACCCTACCCACACCCCCCCTAGTTTGTAATGGGTACGGTCTGGAAGCAAAACTATTATAGGAAATCAAAACCATGAGTGATAAAAAACTGATTAAGAAAGGCAAGTCCACGATTGAACGGTAAAGTGGAGCGATCTCATCTAACCGACAAGCTCGAGTTCTATCAACTCATCGATTACAAGGGCGATGTCGACCTGGCCAAGAAATTACGCGACTGGGAGGCCTTTTATAACTTCCTCAGACCTCACGCTGCACTGAATGGAAAAACTCCCTATGAACGGTTGCGCGAGAAGCTGGTAGCATAGCTGTTTACCGTCCTGCGAAGTTGTTACCAACACACCATCTTGAGATCAGTAGTGAAATAATGCATCGCCGATGGTAGTGTGGGGTTTCCCATGTGAGAGTAGGTCACAACCAGGCATCAAATAGAAAGCCTCGCCCTTTTTTGACAGGGCTTTTTTTTGACGTGTCCCGTCCTGATTGATGCAATACAACGATCGGTGAACAGTGACCTTTCCCCCTGGAAGTTAACACGCCTCGTGTGAGTTTTCCTGATGGTCACTTTCTTGTAACAGTCCCACAGACTGGAGAAAATTCTTTGCGGTATCCTTGGGGTCGGTTAAGGGTGCGCGCAGACCAGGGTACAAGTCTCTTTTAGTGTCATAACTACAATCACAATTGAGTAACACATCAGCCAACTTATGCGGCTCCTGCGACGGGACGGTCAAGCCAGTATTCAACTCACACAAAATATTGGGTATGTCCCCGACCTCGGTTGCTATGATTGGCGTACCAAATTGCAACGCATCCGACAGGATGACCGGGATGCTTTCAACTCGTGAGGGTATGACAAGGCAATCACACCAGCGAATTCTGCCCACCAGCGCTTCCACCCCTATGAAATCGTGAATTAGGACTTTTGTACCCAGTCCATGCTCTGACACATAGGAATCCAGCTGACTTCGGAGGGACCCGTTCCCGAATAAGTGAAATGATCCGGAACCGCCGCGCGAGAAATACACTCGGGCCGCCTCGAGCAGGACATCGGGACCTTTATTCTGCTCATACCGGCCAACGTAAAGAAATCTTGGCCGGGGAGATGAATCTATTACTGGTAATGCCGCTACTTGTCCCAGGTTGCGTGTACTTGGGAGGAAGCTGCATTGATGTCCGCTGAGACAAGCGACTGTTTCGGCAAACTCCATTCCGTCGGCAAACAGGTGATCGGCTTCGCGTAACACCATGCGAAGCAACGGACCTAGAAGCGGATGTTTTTCGTAACGCCAGATATCTGAACCCAGTGCCCAGACCGAATAAGGCACCCCATACAGTTTTTTGGCCAGACAAGCGTAGAGACCGGAGGGGAAAGCCCACATCGCCAGAGAATGGTTGATTTGGTAGCGTTTGCAAAGACGCAAATATCCCAGCGTGCCCATGAAGAGCAGGCTGATAGCCTTGAGCATTCCACCAACTGAACCGAGGTTGACAGAAGTCAGGCTGGCATCTTTTCCCAACCAGCCATACTCAATCACTGAAAAATTGTCGCGGTATTCTCCTGATGTGCCTTTGCGGTGCGTATATACCATACAGCCGGGTATCAGCGCCTCGCAGGCACGGGCAAAATCCTGGACAAAAACACCCGCGTTAATGCTTTCATCCGGATCTGAAGGATAAGAACTGGTCAGGATACAAAAACCCATCAAATCAACCGTCCATTTTGCATTACACGGTAGATTGGTTTTTCCCTAGTGATTGATTTCCCTTTGCCATTCGGACTTTATTTCCGGGGCGTCTTTTTCCAGTTGGTCCCGAAAATGCAGCCCTAAATTTTTGTGGAGTTGCCTGGATTGTAACGCCAGGTAACGCACCGGCTCCGATCCAGGGTTGAAGTGCTGATGGTACCAATAATTGGGTATAACAAAAAGCGAGCCTAGATTCCAGTCGACCCGGCGGCGTAAACCCGGCTTGTCCCCCGGCCAGATCAATGAGTATCCTACTCCGGATAAAACAAGGATAAATGCTTCATTGCTATGCCGGTGAGCCTTCTTATAGCTGAGTGGCAAAAATTCGGACAGGTGTAAATATAAGATTTTATTGCCAGCCATGTCCCAGCTCGCAGTTTGGTTACCCTTGCCCCTGGCCGGATTGGAGTGGGTTTTCCAGGTCATGACATTTTCCACAAAATTAGTTTGCGTTCGCCACAGACCAACGCGTTGTTGGCTGGCGAAATACTCCGGACCGCCATTAAAGCGATCGGTAAATTGATACGGGTTCTTAAAAGCAAACCGCACATTATTAAATACATTGATTACCAATGGAAAACTGGTTACAGCCAGCAGTCTGACAACATTGTCACTATCATTGAAATGCTGATAGCGTACATTGAGTGGAATTGAAAAAAGACTGCCCTTTTTCCACTCCAGGCGCAGCGGAAGTGAACCCTCTTGTTGGATCAGCGAATACCCCGAACCATCCACGATATAGACGTCCATCTCGAATAAATGCCGCTGTGACGCCATTACGCCTCCCGGTGGGAGTTCCAGAATGCGGCCGTCGGTCACTTGATAATCAGCAAACCTTAGGTAGAGACCTTGCACACCGTGTCCCATTTTTGGCCAAGGTTTTAGTGGAATGCTATGAATGTCTTCTATCAATATTCCCTCAAAAAAAGGGGTTTCAGGCTTTATCCTGGCTAACCACTGCTCGTAAGGTGTGTCAAATGCCGTGGCCGGTGGGACAATATCAACTGACAATTCATCAGCAATAATGGCAGACGTTGCAAATGCCAGTACCGATAGGATGAGGGTACCCCTGAATAAGGATGGAATCATGCCCTACGCTACGCGTTCCAGGCTGATGCAGAGGGCGCGCGTGCCAATTTCATATTTGCAACAGGCCTCGTCATCCGAGGTGTTCAGTGAACCCGACGTTGAGCCGCTCCACGGCATTGGAGCACATCTTGACTTTTCATTTGGGTGAAGCCTGAGATTGGATTTCCTCCTGCCACTCAATTTTCAGGGCTGGCAAGTCATCTTCGAGTTGATCCTCCATTCTGAGGCCCAGTCGTCTGACCAGGTTGGGGACATTAATTGCGAGATGTCTGGCTGGTTGGGCGCCCGCGTTAAAGTGTTGGTGATACCAGTATGTTGGCGGTGCGAAAAGTGTGCCAGGTTGCCAATCTACACGGATCCGCTTATTGAAATCTGATTCAGGCCAGGCCACAGAATAGCCCTCGCCGGCAAGAATTAGGATAAAAGCATCACTGGTATGCCGATGTGCACGTTTGCTGGTTCGCGGCGGTGAACTGGCAATATGCAGATTCAACATCTCATTACTCGCCATATCAAACCCCATGGTCATTGCGCCTTCGCCGCGATGACTGTTCGACGTCAACAAGTGCCCACGTGCATCTGGCACCAGGTTCGTTTTTGCCAGTTTCCGTTTTAGCTGGCTAGTTCCGGTGAAGTAGTCCGACTCACCGTGGTAGCGATCATCAAAGACAAATGGATTATCGGAGATAAAGTCACGATTGTTCCAGCTGTTGATTACGAACGGAAAACTTGTGATAGCCAGCAATCGGAGCGGTTCACCCGAGTGATTGAAGTGTTGGTATTTGACATTCAGGGGGATGGAAAAAATGCTGCCTTGACCCCAATCAACCCGTTGAGCAGGTTTGCCTTCCTGTTGTAGCTGAGTGTGCCCCGGGCCATCCAACGCGTATACCACCATTTCATACAGGTGGCGCAAGGGGGCGGTTTTTCCCGCAACGGGAATTTGCAGCAAACGACCGTCGGTAATTTGATAGTCGGCAAATCTTAAGTAGAGGCCTCTGACACCCTCACCCATCCCATTCCAGGGCGGTAAAGCGATACTGTTCACATCTTCGATAAACAGACCATCAAATACCGGCACAGAAGATTTTGAGTCAGCGACCCACATGTCGTAAGGGGTATTGCGGGGTATGTGGCGGAACGTTGTCGGGGCAATGTGCTCAACCGGGCGTAAATATGCGGTGACGGTGAGAAAGGCAGACATTAAAAATTCGGGTGCTGCAATGTAAAGCACTGCCAACAATGCTATACCAGCCAGCATCAAAATTGCCGCAGATTTCAGATAGAGTGCCAAGCTTTTCATCTCATACTTTTCTCTTCGCCGAAGGTGCAGTGTAGCAATTCCCGACTATCGCTCACCAGCGTGAACGCCTAGCAGGGTGCGTAACGGACCCGAGACCCAGCGTAAAAATCCACGCGAGATACCGGCAAGAACCTTGATGTTACGTAAACCGCAGGGTAACGGGTCATCAAAAAAGTGACGGACATATGGCACCAGCACCTTTTTGTTGTTCCTCGAGTAATTGGCCAGGATGTCACGCAACAGGACGCCTGGCGGGTCTCTGAATATCTCCTCGTCTTTCACATGTGTTGGCAAAAATGTTTTACGTAACACACGCAGAAATGCCACCCCCGATGACTCTACAAAATTACGCACATCGTCTATGGGGTCCAGTAGCAAGACACCCTCCGGATACGGTGGAATTTCCGGCAGCGGTTGTCCTAGCGTCAGCCGCAGATAGATAAGCGGTTCGTTTACATCCAGTTCCGTGCGATACCACAAATTGTCACCAACCCTTGGGTTAACTTCCATAAACTTTGGTAAACCGTCTACTGGATCGATCTTGGCCTGGATGGTCATGCAACCCCAGAACTCCAGGTTTCGAATCAGCGTCTGCAGTTCATCCAGACACGGACCCTTCGATGAAGAGACAACAGCAGATGAATGGTCTGCAATACCCCTGCGCCGTGTGCGCAGCACCTTGGGAGTGAAAAGCGATAAAAGCTTGAAGTTACGGTCTGCGATCAGGTAATAATTACGCTTGCCGGTGCCGGCAATATACTCCTGCACCAGGGGCCGCTCCTGGCGTGAACTGATCTCGACAAACAAGCTCCTAAGCTGAGAGGCGCTTCTAACGATAGATATTCCTTTAGCATGCGCCCCAAATCTGGGTTTTAATACCCAGGGAGGGTCAGTTTTGGCAATGAGTTGTTCCAGTTCCTCCAGCCCGCTTGGGGCCCAGGTTTTTGGAGATGGAAACCCGGCTTGTTCGGCGGCGCGCACGGTCAATTCCTTGTTCAACGGTGTCATTAAGGCATCATAATCCGGACCCACAACGACAACACCCAGTTCTGCCAGACGCGCTTTGTTTTTGGCCAGGACATAGATGTCGGGCTCAAAGGACGGGAAAATTACGGTAATGCCTTCCTGCGCACAAACTTCCTCAATGCGACAGATATAGCGCTCCTCCGCCCCGGTATTGTTGGTTTGAATCTTCCCGGCCCACCAATCCTGCCCCGGGTTGGGTAAACGACAGCGTTTGTCGATATGTCGCGACCAAGGGGCAAGCGCAGACCATCTTTCCACAAGCGTGTCGCCGTGTAGCCCTAGTACGACCTTCGACGCTTCTGCGTGCAGGCTGCGAACCACCAGGTAGGCCTGGTTTTCCTGGGAATTGGTAATGAGGAGGTTCAACGGGGTTTCCTATTTATTGATTTTTATTTTTAACCCCACTTCGCACTTTCTTTTTTTATCGGGATTCCGATGGTCACGGTGTAGTTTATCCCATTTAAACGGTACATTGGAGAGTGTTCGCGTTACAGTAGCGCAACGCAAATTGCCCATAACAACAGGTGTTTTCCAGAGTAACTCTCGTGGAATTAAAACATAAGGCAATTGGAAGTACGCTCTGGTCAACCCTGGAGGGTGCCGGCAGAGAACTGCTTTCTTTCGCGGTATTTCTCCTATTGGCCCGGATGCTCAGCCCCGAGGCATACGGCTTGATAGCAATTGCTACAGTTGTAATTGCAGTGACCAGCACCCTGTCAGAACTGGGGTTTCAAAAAGCAATCATCCAGACTGCCGAGCTTGTACCCCAACGATTATACAGTGCTTTCTGGCTATCAATAGCGCTAAGCGGGCTGCTCTACCTTATTATTTGGATGACTGGACCCATCTTGTCTGCCGCTTTCGGTGAACCGGAACTGAGCTCGATTATCAGGTGGCTTGGCCTAATTGTAGTGCTGAAGAGCTTGACGGTGGTACATCGTGGGCTGCTGGTACGGCACTTTCAGTTCAGGTTACTAGCCATGCGCTCCATTGCCTCGATCGCTGTCGGCGGCGCGGTCGGCGTGGGCATGGCGTTACAAGGCTATACCGTATGGGCACTGGTGGGACAACAGTTGGCTGCAGCGGCGACATCGACTCTGACATTGTGGCTGAGCGTTGCCTGGAAGCCAGCATTCAAATTTAGCTGGCCAGATTTAAAAACGATGTTGCCATTTAGTCTTTTTATCACCGGCAGTAACCTGGTTGATGTGGCAAATAGGCAAAGTGATAAGCTGATAATCGGTGCTTGCCTAGGTAAAACCGAGCTTGGGGCATATAGTATTGCTTATAAAGTTTTTGCGGTTGCCAACTCAGTCATACTGGAGTCGTTGTCGAAAATTGCACTGCCTTCTTTTTCTCAGTTACAAACTGATTTACTAAAGCTGCGCAACGCCTATTACACTGCCGTTAGCGTCAGCTCAGCTGTATCTCTGCCGATTTTCCTGCTAATTATGCTTAGTGTAGATCGATTGATCCCGGTGTTATTTGGGGTTCAATGGGAAGCAAGCATCCCGATTTTACAGATCTTGATGGTCAGTAGTTGTGTGCACAGCATTAACAGTTTTAGCTCGGCACTGTTACTGGCACTGGGGAAAGCGAGAACGGTTTTCAGACTAAACATCATCAACGCCAGTTTGAGCCTCCTCGTTTTTATCATTGCAGTCCAATGGGGGGTTTTGGCGGTTGCCTTCGCCTTCGTGCTTCGATCCGCCGTCATGTTACCCGTAGATTTTTACTTTTTGCATCGCTATGTAAATATCTCCTATAAGCACCTGATGGGCAGGCTAAAGGCGCAAATTGCCGGGATGTTGGCAATCGTGCTCATTTTTGTGGTCTGCAACAGATACTTATCGGATCTGAATGACTGGACCGTGTTGTCTATCCAGTACCTGGCATCCGCGATTGCTTACTATGGGGTATTGTTTATCCTGGATCGACAATTGTGCATGCGAATTTCCGAATTCTTGATAATCGCGACCAGGCGGGGTTAATGCTACATTGCCGTACCTTAGCGGGCTGATTTTCCTGGCCTGAGGGGTCTAGCTAAATACAGCGCAACTCCGGGCTTAATCATCGTATTTGGTTAATAAAGCCTTAAGCATGTTAAATACCGATCCCAGAGCCCTGTTTCTTTGCTTGATATTCCTGGATATAGCCGGGCGCTTTGCCCGTCTCGAAATGCCCCAGGAGCAATAACAACAAGTCACCAGGCTCACAGGCATCTAAAATTCTGAACATGACTTCCTTGCCAAATGTCAGAACCGTGGTTGCATCCCGGGAGACCCCTTCCTCGATCAGGACCTGTTGCATGTGTGTGACGTCAGCCCTGGTGGAGTCAACAACGTCGTGAGACAGTTCGGTCCCTATCTGCCGTGGGCGTTAGAGATTTGAGGGAAGCTGCTCCTAGAAGGAGAGGACCTTCGTTCCCGAACCTCTGGTGTTCCGGTTGTCACGCCAGTGGCATTGCCGGGTAGCTAAGTTCGGAAGGGATAACCGCTGAAAGCATCTAAGCGGGAAGCCTCTCCCAAGATTAGATCTCTCAACATTTTATGTTGTGAACCGCTCCGACTCACACAAATTGATCTGCGGAATACTGGGACGATTCAGTGCGTGAGTTTTGCGTGAATCAGTCGTGCACGGTTGTGCACAGTACTGCAAATGGCGCATCGAACACCCCGGTAACTCTTTGATTAATAAAGGCTTAGAGGTTGACGTTGCGGATTGAAAATCCGCGTGTCGGTGGTTCGATTCCGCCCCTGGGCACCATTTCAATCAAATACTACTAGGCAACCATTCCCTTCCGCTATTACCCCAAAACCGGAACTCACTTCCATAACTGAGCTAATAGCCGCTTCCGACCCAAAGCGGCCAATAGAAGACGAGTCAATGTCCTACATACAGCCCTGCCGGAATCAGGCAGGATTAATCAAAGCTTGCGCCCTCAGCGGAGCCAGTGTGACAAATCCCTGCCAATGATGCCTTGCAGCTTCTCAATATCCGGCCGGTAAAGGTCCGTGAGGCGCCGCCTCGCGTCCGGATCCATGGACGTCTTGGCAAGTGCCTTGTTCCTCACCCTCTCGCGAACATAAACCCAGCCCCGCTCACCCAGCACGGCCTTCCCCACGCCGCGCACGAGGCCCTGAAGACCACTTTCGGAGCGACGGAAGACTGCGTTAACGCCCGGGATTCGCTCCAACCCGGTCGCGTTGGCCCTGTTAAATGAGGCCGGCCGCCACTCCGCGTCGACACCGAGGAACGCGAGGATCCGCTTCACCTCCCTGGGGGTGTCCGCCGCGAGGTCGTCGAACAGACCGATATACACCCTGGTGAAAGTGGACAGGAAATGTTCCACGCCCTCTGCATAGAATCCGCCGCCCGCGTACCGCCAGTCGCCGCCCCACCCGGCCTGCTCCCTTACCTCCTCCTGCTCAAGCGCCTCGTCAAAGGACAACGTCTCTCGCCGCTCCAGTATCCGCAGCGAATAGTGAGAGAACGCCCGTTCTGCGGGTTGGCGGAGCATGAGGATGATGGCAGGATCGCCCAGTACGGATCGCATCATGGGCACGACCTGGCGGTGAAGGAGCAGGTTTTCCGCACTGGCCTCCCCGACGATCGCGGCATCGCCCGAAGCGGCAAACAGGGCGCTGTAGTCGTCGAGCGACGAGACGCAGGCCACGCGCTCGTCACCGGGCCCCTTGCCGGGGCCGTCGAAGAAATGGTTGCTGAAGAAGCGGGGCGACTTGGGCGTGCACATGAAGATGTCTGGATGCCCGCCCAGGTAGTAATGCAGAGAGGTCGTGCCCGACCTTTGAACCCCGGCAATGAGGGCGTTCGGCAGTCGGCCGAAATCTTCAGTCCTCGTGCTCATAGGGCCACTCCCACCCCGCGTCGGACCGGCACCGATACCATGACCGTGAACAAGATATTCACCGCCGACGCGATGGGGCGAATGACTTCGATGCCCGTCACTCCCGTAGAACCTCTTTTATCCGGGTTGGAAAGACGGGCCCGATGCGGACGTAGTAGGCCCCGCCGTGCTCCGCCTCGCAGGCCTCCGCCACGGAATGCGACGAGGCGTCGATGATCAGGTCGGGAGCCACGCGACGCGCGGTCTCAACCGGCAACATCATCCCAGCACTGATCACACTCACGCCATACCTCCCACAGATCAAACCCGACCAAGACTACTTAGTATAGTCATGGATGAACAGAATTGAGTTGTGCATCTATTGACGGAGGTAGTCTTGACCCCGGTTTCCCCTACTGGGGCTTTTTGTTAAGTAATTCCTGGAACCGGGAAGTGGAGCGGTTGATTGCCCTTTGTTCCCTTGTCCTTATTGGCACGGAAAACCGCATTTTTCCCGCGACATCAGTTCGTGCGATGTCTTCCTGAGGTAGTATTCTTTTTCTCTCAAGCAAACGGAGCAAATGGTGGTTGCTTACCAACTCGCCCAACTGAACATCGCAAAGGCACTTTACGGGATGGAAGCACCGGAAATGAGCGGATTCAACAACCGTTTGGATTCGGTCAACGCCATCGCAGATTCCAGCCCGGGTTTTGTCTGGCGCTTGCAATCTGAGCAGGGCAATGCCACTGACTATCAGATATTCAATGATCCAATGTACCTGGTAAACATTTCCGTGTGGGAATCCTTCGAAGACTTCAGTAACTTCATTCGCTCTCCCCTGCATTTGGAAGTGATGAGTAAGAGGTCAAAATGGTTTGAGAAACCGGACCAGGCCTATATTTGTTTGTGGTGGGTTCCCGGCGGGCACCGACCTGATGTCAGCGAAGCCCAGCAACGTCTTGAACTCCTCAGAGCCAACGGCCCAAGCCAGTACGCTTTTGGCTTTGCCTCGCATTTTCCACCCCCGGCATAATCGTCGAAAATACCGAGTAGAACACCTACTGATAGAGGATTGAGTTGCTGATGGACGATTGGGGTGCCAATGCCAGCTTGGATTAGTCAGGGTCTTGTTCCGCTTCTCGCCCGAAAGCGGAAGTCAGCGGCTATGTAGGCTTAATGGACGCTTTCGACCCAAGCGGAACTCAGGGGCTGGCCAGCGCCTCGCATAACGCCACGTTATCCAGAGTAATGCGCTGAATGGGAATTTCTCCCGATATGCCGAGTGAGGTGATTTCATAGCTCACCAGCCCCTCGGTGCAGTCCGGGAATTCGAGCGTCAGGGTGCCATCACCGGCCTGGTCTGTTGATGGGGTCGGTTCCGCAGCGTCGAATACACCACCTTCAGTCATGTAAATGGTCAGGTTTGCAGTATCTCCGTCGTACGGCCCCTGAGCAGTCAGCCAGCGATGTCCAGGCTCTCCGAGAAACGCGGTTACATCTTCCGAGGGCCGTTCGGTATCGAAGGTGAACCAGGCCACGAACATTTCTTTTCTATCTGGGAAAACCGCGATGAGAAATCCTTGTCCATTGGTGGCCGAATTGGACCAGGCGTCGTTGAGGCCGGCGTTGATGGAAAAACCCTGGGCCGTATCGAATACATAGGCAGCGCCGGAATTTTCGGCTGAATTATCGCTCTGATCGCCGTTAACGCCTCTGGCGCTGCTGTCTTCCACGATCGCAGCAACCACCACCGTGTTTCCCGAAATGGCCACCACATTGCCAAAATTGTCATTCCCTTCGGTGTTGGAGGCCTTGAGATAATCCTGTTGGGTCCACACGGTGCCGTTGCGTGTAAACAGGTAAGCCGCTCCCGCTCCGCTGACAGAAT
>PVMS01138099.1_pt1 | contig 13567 bp, 14 predicted proteins | sample 1853461 | NCBI WGS metagenome assembly PVMS01 (sample SAMN08582032, study PRJNA380276) | Marine sediment metagenome, whole genome shotgun sequencing project. | isolation source: ocean sediment barecode stripped | collected 2017 | reverse complement strand
GGACGGTTCTCCGATAGGAAGGCCAACACCAAGTGCTGCTGCCATCGGCTCTTCTATAAGATAGATCTCTCTTGCACCGGATGCCTGCGCTGCATCTTTGACAGCCCTCTGCTCAACCTGGGTTATACCTGATGGCACCCCAATAGCAATTCTGGGCGATATAAAACTTTTCCTGTTATGCACTTTCCTGATAAAATATTTGAGCATCTCTCCTGTTTTATCAAAATCAGCAATCACACCTTCCTTCAAAGGTCGCATCGCAATAATGTTAGCCGGGGTTCTTCCAAGCATCTTTTGTGCCTCTGTACCGACAGCTATAACTTTATCATTTTGAATCGCAACAACAGACGGCTCATTGCACACAATACCCTTATCCTTGGCAAAAACAAGGGTATTAGCCGTACCAAGGTCAACAGCAAGATCATTTGAGAACCAACCGAGAATTTTATGAATCATTTAATCCCCCCTGTTTATCTTCAACAACCTGAGTTTTTGCAATTTCATCACCGAGTCTCATTCCATTTTCACTTCCCATCATAACCAGGCATTCAAAAATTAATATTCCCAAAACAATGACAAAAGAAAAAAGCCAGCCTATTAACGGAATTACTTTTAGAATTCCGAACAAAATATATCCTGCTACAAAAGGAAAATTCCTGAATATGGATTCCTTGAATCCAGATACACTACTGGTTTCAGCACCGTCTTTAATGATAACCTTCAGCCCTATCAGTTTCTTGCCGATGCTTCTGCCCTGAAATAACCCATCAGATATTAAGAGGTAAATCATTCCTGCAAAAAAACCTATAGTCGGTATTATTTCATATAACGCTACGACTATAATGAAATCAATAGTCCTGGCTATGACCCTGTTTAAAAATCCAGCTTTCGTTAAATCCTGATTTCCTTTCAGAGTCTGCTCATAAAGAAGTTCTGTTTCACTCATAATAAATTCCATCTCATACTAACAAATGCCCTGTGTTATTTCAATAAACAGTATAATGTGAAGTCCTGAAATTATCAATATAATTAAGTAGTAAGGAGGCGAGAGCAAGCTTTTTTGATCCCCTTCTGTAAATCACGGCAAATTAGCAGGAATACCCTTTCCACTGTTAACAGCCCTCAACAATTGACCGGCATATTTTTTCTCAACTCCGAATTTGTATTTATCCGCCAGTCTCTGACTTTTGATGAAAGCATTCATCCCTTTTTTCTTTTTCCCACGCAAATAATCGATCTCTCCAATGCCTAAAATGCAATATATTTGACCTCTGGGGTCTTTCGTCTCTTTGAAAAACCTTGCGGATTCATCGAAACTCTTACCTGCCCTGTCGATTTTTCCGATCAATTTATATGTAGTCCCAATGCTCCAGAGAGTGTACGCATAACTGACCCTGTCTCCGATCTTTTTGTAAATTGTTTCAGCCTTTTTAAAATAAAACAACGCGTTTTCATAGTCACTGTTCATTCTGCCCACATTTCCAAGACCACAATAAGAATATGCCAGTCCAAATCTATCATTCAGTCTATTGAACATTCTGTTTGCTATTTTGTAATATTTTTCCGAATCCCTGAACTTGCAGGCAACCCTGGAGCTTCCACCCAATCCACAGTAAGAATATGCGATTCCGGAACGGTCTTTCAAAGCTCTGAATTTTTCGAGTGCAATTTGAAAAGTCTTGACGGCTTGACTTACATCCCCCTTTATCCTGAACGTACCTGCCCTTGCCCAGACAGAGAATGCCTGACCCTTTCTGTCACGAAGTGTTACGTATAACTGTCCAGCCCTGTTAATTAAGGTCATCGCTTGACCCCAGTCCCCAAGGGCCCTATAACATAGCCCCAGCCCTGCCAGAGAATCAGCTACCGCAAAATCATCATCAAGAGACTCAGCCATATTGAGTCCCTCTTCATAATAGGCCTTTGCTAGAATAAAATCTCCTTTTGCTCTTAATGTATCTCCTAACGAAAGGAAGCAGTTAAGTATTCCTGAAATGTCTGCTATCCTCTTAAATTCATCAAGTGCTTTTTTATATAGCATGACCGCTCTGGAATATTCAGTTGATTGTCTGCAAACTTCAGCCTGTTTAAATAAATCTTTTTTCATATTTTCCAACAGAGCCTTCTCAATTTCAATCTAACCGCACCTTTCCCTTACCTTCCTGACTGTCTCGGCATAGTCATCCGAGTTGTAAAAAGCGCTTCCCATAACCACTATATCCGCTCCGGCATTAACAACATCCGCCACATTATCTACTTTGACACCTCCGTCTACCTCAATTTCGATTCTCAAGTTTTTTTCTGTAATAATACTTTTGAGTAATTCGATTTTAGGAAGCATTTCAGGTATGAAGCTCTGTCCACCAAATCCAGGATTCACAGACATCACAAGCACCATGTCAAGATAAGGAAGAATATCCTCTAAATTTCGGACAGGAGTTGCAGGGTTGATCGAGACAGCGGCCTTTACACCGCATTCCTTTATGTTCTGTATAGATCTGTGCAGATGTCTACACACCTCTTCGTGCACCGTTATAATGTCTGCTCCGCTGTCAGCAAACTCCTTTATATAATGATCAGGGTCTTCTATCATGAGATGCACATCAAGCGGTTTACTGGCAATTTTTTTTACTGCCTTCACAACCAGGGGACCAATCGTTATATTCGGGACAAAATGACCATCCATAACATCTACATGAATCAAGTCCGCACCGGCTTTTTCAGCCGCTATTATCTCTTCTCCGAGCCTTGAAAAATCTGCTGACAGAATTGACGGCGCAATTTTAACCATAATTCCTCCTAAAAAATTAAACTTCCCTGTTCCATTATTAGATTATAAGTTTAAATTCAAAACCACATTCCCCAGCCACGACCAAGCGTAATCTCAATAGAGTCACCTGTTTTAATAATCGTACCTGCTGCCGGCTTCTGAAATATCACCCTGCTCCCCTTATCCTTTTCAACTAAACCAACTCCCAGTTCAGTAGCCACTATCCTTGCATCCTCTGCTGTCATGTTTACAAATGAGGGACATTTATAAGATACCTCGTATGGGCCAAGGCTTACAAGAAAATTTATTTCATTGCTGTCAATATTCCCCTGTAACGGCCTCTGAGCGATGATTCTGCCATTCTCAACAGTATCTGAGTGAACTGATGTTATTTTCTTAATTGCCATTCCAAGATTAACAAGCGTAAGTTTTGCATCTTTGAGAAACTGACCTTCGAAAGACGGCATTGAGTACATTGAAGACCCCTGGCTCAAAATAACTCCAACCTCGGTTCCGATTCTTATCTTTTCTCCATGTTCAATATTCTGCTTCAGGATATGCCCTTCCCTGACAGTTTCACTATGCTCCTTTCCTTCAACTATCATGAATAATTTTCTCTCATTTAATAATTCACCGGCTTCGTTAATATTTTTTCCAACCAGCAAAGGGACTTCACTGTTATCGTCCACATCAACAATTTTAATAACAAGATATGCTGCTAAAACCCCAACAGCCAGAAAAGTCATAAAGTAAAATATGATCTTGAAAAAAGTCTTAATCATTTATTTCAAACCTTCTGCCTTCTTTCAGTTTTCTGCCCTGAAGAAAAGCCCTGATCGGCATTGCAGGCTTTCCCGACGGTTGTAATTCAAGTATAGATACAGCCCCGTTGCCTGCAGATACAATAAGCTCATTTTTAGATATTTTTTTTATCACACCTTCAGGACCATTATCGTCAGTAGGCCGAGCTGATAATAGTTTAATTCTTTCTCCTTCAATATAACTATAAGCTCCGGGCCAGGGATTCATCCCCCTGATAAAATTGCAGATATCTTTAGCAGACCTGGACCAGTTAAGCAATCCATCAGTTTTTTTCAAAACCGGCGCATAAGATACTTCACCGGTCTGAGCATGTGGAGTAACGTTCCCACCTTCTAAGTCATTCAATAATGAAATCAAGAGGTCTGCACCGATCTCAGAAAGTTTCAGATAAAGAGTTCCGGTCGTGTCACTCTCCCTGATCTCTATCTCACCCTGAAGTAATACCGGACCTGTATCCATTCCTTCATCCATTAGCATTATGGTTATGCCGGTCTTCTTTTCACCATTGATTATAGCCCAGTTTACAGGAGCCGCACCGCGGTATGCAGGTAATAGTGATGCATGGATATTAATGCAGCCCCGTTTCGGCAAATCTATTATTGCTGCAGGCAGTATCTGTCCGTAAGCAACCAGCACAATTGCTGAGGGATTAAATGATTTTAACTCTGAAATGAAATTTTCATCTTTTACACTTTGAGGTTGTAGTATTCTAATATCCGCTTTCTGTGCTTCAAGTTTTACAGGGGAGGGTTTCATATGTCTGCCGCGTCCACTCTGCCTGTCCGGTTGAGTAACCACCGCAAGAATTTCATGGTTTGAACTCAACAGAGTTTGAAGTGGTAAAACAGCAAATTCAGGCGTTCCAAAAAAAACAAGTTTCAAGGGTTCTCCTGTTTATATCGAATTTAGAAGAGGTTTCTTTGTTTAATCTTTCCTGCCTGAAGCCCTATCGCGTGCATAACGCTTCTTAAAGAACTCTTTTTTAATGCGGCCGATCCTGTCAATCAATAAAACACCGTTAAGATGATCTATCTCATGCTGAAGCGCTCTTGCAAGAATTCCCTCAGCCTCTATTTCAACCGGTAGCTGATGCCTGTTGGTTCCTTTTACAGTAACTTTCATCGCCCGTTTGACAACCGTTGTATAATCAGGGAGACTTAAACATCCTTCCTCATATGCCTCTTCTCCCTCTATACATACAATCTCAGGATTGATGAGAACCATCAGGGAACTTTCTCCATCCCTGGCGCTCACATCAACAACAGCCAGTTGTCTGGACACACCTACCTGGTTGGCTGCAAGTCCCACTCCGGGCGCAGCATACATAGTCTCTATCATGTCGTCAATCAGTTTCTGCAGCTCAGCATCATACTTTGAAACAGTCTCTGTTTTCTGCTGTAACACGGCATCCGGATACTTTTTAATTTCAAGCAAGGCCATTTTTTAATTTAATTTATTTTCCTATGAAATAACAAGAGGTTAATGGTCTTTATGTCATCTCTGCTTAGATATTGAATATCGAAACTTGCGGCTCGGTAAAAAAATTCAATTAAGATACGATGATATATTAAATGGTAGCTAACCGACCTTGATCTTCCACATTGTCCCGTCTTTTTTATCCTCAAGAATAACACCCTTTTCTTCAAGCTCGTTTCTGATTTTATCAGCCGCTGTCCAGTCTTTATCTTTTCTGGCGTTTTCTCTTTCAGTTATCTTCTTATTCAGATCTTCCTCAGACAGGTCTATGTTTTTTACTTTCATCAAAGCCCTATACCATTGTTCATGTGTTTTGTTGAAAATATTCAGTACACCGCCGACTTCTGCAAGAAGCCCTTTTGTCTGGAGGACAAGGTCCATGGCTTTCTGGCCTGATGGCCTGGAATCAAGAAACCTGTTAACCTCCCTGATAAGTTCAAAAATAAATCCTAATGCCAATGCTGTATTAAAATCGTCATCCATAGCATGATGAAATTTATCCTTAAAAGAAGAAAGCAGGTCCACAAGTTCAGCTGCTGCCGGGATCTTTTCAGCAGTTCCAGCAGTTTCGATAAAGTCATTTATTCTCATCACTGTCGTGTAATACCTGTCGATCGAAAGCTCCGATTCATTTAACTGGACATCAGAAAACTCTATAGGGCTTCTGTAATGCGCTGTCAACAGAAAGTATCTCACTACTTCAGGTTCAAATTTACCAATAATATCCTTGATAGTGAAAAAATTCCCCAGCGATTTAGACATTTTTTCTTTATCTACAGTGATAAATCCGTTATGCATCCAGTACTTCACGAATGGCTTGCCTGAGCATGCTTCACTCTGCGCTATTTCATTTTCATGGTGTGGAAATATGAGATCAGCCCCGCCGCAATGAATATCAAAACTTTCACCGAGATATTTGGAAGACATGGCTGTACATTCTATATGCCACCCCGGCCTGCCTTTTCCCCACGGACTGTCCCACCATGGCTCACCTTCTTTTGAAGCCTTCCACAAAGCAAAATCAAGTGGATTTTTCTTCCTCTTATCAACATCAACCCTCGCTCCTGCCATCAGATCATCAAGGTTCTTTTTGGAAAGTTTTCCATAACCATTGAACTTGCTGACTTCAAAATAGACATCTCCATCAACAGGATACGCATAGCCTTTGTCAATAAGCACCTGAATCGTCTCTATCATCTCTTTAATGTGGTCTGTGGCATTTGGTTCGATATCCGCACTGCCTACACCCAGCAGCTCCATGTCTCTGTAATATTCTTCAGTATATTTGCGCGCAATTTCTTCGGTAGTAACTTTCTCCTCTGCCGCCCTTGCAATAATCTTGTCATCGATGTCTGTTATATTCCTGACATGGGTCACTTCAAATCCCCTATATCTGAGATATCTTTTTATAGCGTCAAAGACAACAGCGCTGCGCGCATGGCCCAGGTGACATACATCGTAAGCTGTTATGCCGCAGACATACATATTTACTTTTCCCGGAACAAGAGGAATAAATTCTTCCTTCTTACCGCTCATAGTGTTAAAAATCTTTATTATTCCTCTCTTGCCTTCCAACGTGCTTATTCTCCTTTCGAGTTCATTCATATGTAATTTAATCTCTTCAAACTTTTCATCAAGAGGGTCAGGAATATGCACATGATCAAGCATTTCCACCGGTCCCTCATCTAACATTTTTACAATCTTTTTCTTGATCACCCTCCCAGGCACTCCAACAACTATGGCATTCCGCGGTACAGGCTGCAACACCACAGAGTTAGCGCCAATCTTTACATTATCTCCTATTGTTATAGCCCCAAGGATCTTTGTTCCGGCGCCTACAACAACATTATTCCCCAGGGTCGGATGCCTCTTGCCTTTCTCTTTCCCCGTGCCCCCCAGAGTAACTCCCTGATAAAGAAGGCAGTTTTCTCCTATTTCCGCAGTCTCACCAATGACAACTCCTATCCCGTGATCAATAAAAAAACCCTTACCAATAACTGCAGCGGGATGGATTTCGATTCCAGTAATAAAACGAGTCAGTTGTGACAAAAACCTCGGCAAAACCGGAAGTTTCATGTTCCATAGAATATGATTAATCCTGTGGGAAAAAATAGCGTGAAATCCAGAATATAACAAGATGACTTCAATCATATTGCCGGCTGCCGGATCCATTCTGAAAACAGCCTGATAATCATGTCTTAAGTCATTCCAAAATCCCATAATCTGAATCCTTTAAACCCTGTCTAACGATAATTCACAAAATCTATATGTATGCCTAATTCTTTCTCCTTTAATAGCTGAATAACCGACTGAAGGTCATCGATTTTTTTTGCCCGCACTCGCAACTGGTCTTTTTGTATTTCAGACTGGACTTTCAATTTTGAACTTTTTATCATCTTTACTATTTCCTTGCTTTTTTCGGTCGGTATTCCCTGCTGAATAGCAACAGACTGTTTAACCGTTCCGGAGAGGGCAGACTCAATCTTTCCATAATTAAGCGATTCAAGCGGTACTTTTCTTTTAATCAGTTTACTCTGTAGCACGTCTACTACACTTTTCAGTTTATATTCATCATCAGACACAATAACAATCTCGTTTTTCCCATGATCCAGTTCTATATTACTTTTGCTGCCTCTGAAATCAAACCTCTGTTTAATTTCTTTCATTGCCTGTTGCACAGAGTTCATCACTTCCTGCATGTCTACCTTACTTACAATATCAAACGAATTTTCAGCCATAGATATAGACCTCCCATCAGAATTTAAACATTTAGTTTAAAGAAGCAACAAAGTATTATCAACCTGATCACAGTCAGAATTTTAATGCGTATTATTATTATCTATGCTCTACTCTGCGAAAAGTGAATCCCCTCTTTTAACATAATTATATATAAAACCGTGTTATTACAATATGAATTAGTTACACATTTAAGATATTAATAATTTTTATAAGCCTTATAAATAATTTTAATTTGACTTGCACGCTACATTCCAATAAAGTCTATAAATAATCTGCAGTTAATTAATAACTGAATCACTATGAAAGGAGAGAAAGGATGCTAACAAACAAAAGGAAATTTAAAAGATTTGACCTCCCTCTTATTGTAAAATTCAGACATTCAAATGGAGCAACAGATTATACTTTGGGGTTAACTAAGAATTTTTCGTGTGAGGGACTTGGTCTCGAGGCTCCGGACTTTGATTTTATGCTAAAAGAAAATCTGGAATTGAATCTTAAGTTTCCTAAGAGTGGTTCAGCAGTTTCTCTGATCGGTGACGTAGTATGGAAAAGAAGGCTTGGGGATAAAAGTTTGGCTGGAATCAAGATCAAAATGGATGGTAAAGATATACAGAGTGATATGATAGAAAAAATATCCTCTCATGCAAATATCCCTGTCAACAATATATATAGCAAAGATAATGCAGATATTATTTTACTCAAGAAAAAAGGAAAGGCAGCATCAAAATTGCCTGAAAAGAAAAGCAAGCCCTTGTCAGCGCCTTCTAAATTAGGTTTTGTAAAACAGTACCTTAAAAGCGGTTCTCTGTGTAAAGTTACGTTCAGACTTCCGAAGGATGCGGCTCCTGATGCTCAACAAGTAACAATAGTTGGTGATTTTAATGGCTGGGACACAACTATAACACCCCTGACCCGCTTAAAAAACGGTGACTTTTCGATAACACTAGACCTGGAAAGCAATAAAGATTACAGATTTAAATATTTTATCGACGGCGACCGATGGGAGAATGACTGGAAGGCAGACGTTTACGCACCCAATGATTTTGGCACTGACGACTCAGTTGTGATTGTTTAGTCACATTATGTGATAGTTAGAAAAATTATTATTTCAACTCTGAAATTATTTTACGGATAGTTCCGAGTTTCCTCACAGCTAAATAAACCTGCTTTCGATTAATAATATCCGAATCATACCGAACATATATACTGTCGTCTGAATAATTTACCGAAGCTTCCAATATCCCTTCTATTTCCTGCAGAATCTTTTCCATGTCCTCTGCACATGAAATACATGTTATATCCTCTGCCTGAAGTTTCATTTCACTGATATTGTTTTTATCAGATTTCATTAGTAAAACAGATTCCTGAAAATGGCATACATTATTCTATATCCTATAACAGCTATGCCTTTTATGTTTCCTGTAAATTTTGATTTACCTGTGCCTGCCCGGTAACTTACCGGCACCTCGGTTATTTTAAATTTTCTCCTGACCGCCTTTGCCTGCATCTCTATCGTCCATCCAAGATTGTCATTCATATCAAGTTCCAGTAACTTGTCAAACTTAATCGCCCTGAAAGGACCTAGATCTGTATAGTTAAATCCATAGAATATTCTTATTAACGCTGTTGCCAGAAAATTACCAAAGCGCACAGGAACCCTGAGGGATCCTTTCTCCGCTTGCCCCATTACCCTCGAACCAAGCACCATATCATAATGTTGCCTAACAATAGGCTCAACAAGTTTAATTATCTGATCAGGATAGTCGCTATAATTTCCATCAAGAAATACCGCTATGTCCGGCTTTTTATTCTTAAGGTATTCTATTGCTTTAAGACAGGGATAACCATAACCTTTCCTGGGTTCAAATAAAAGAGTGGCCCCTTTTTCCCTGACTATTGAAGGAGTTTTGTCATTGCTTCCATTGTCCACAACTACAACTTCATCAACTAAATCTTCAGGAATGTCACTAAGAACAAGCGGCATGGTTTTTTCCTCATTAAGCGCGGGAATTATCACAGCTATTTTTTTATTGTCTAACATAATCTGAAGCTAGTTCTGTCTACGTTATACTAACATTAGATACGATAAATCTAACCATAACGTACAAGAGTTATTGTCCTGTTTTTCAGATAAACCCCTTTATAACTTCCCACAGCTCTCCCCACCAGTCCAGTTGATTTTCTATAAATTGTTTCCTGCCGGATACTGTGAAATATATTACAGCCATAACCAGCACTGCAATAATATACAGAATAAAATATATGTCTTTTCTGTCTTTTCCCTTCACTGTTTTAGTTCCAGAAATTTTACTATTTTATAATTTTCATCTGAATATACTACCCTGAATTTTTCTTCAATCTTCATCAGCCACCCCATAGAATAACGGAGATTCCTTTCCCTTTCGATCCATCTATCTTCTTCCGAGTTTCTTCTGACCAGCACATAAGTCGCATTATTGTCCCTCAGCTCTGCTAACCACTCTTTATATGAATCAAGCTTTATATAGACTACGTTACTGATATATGACCTGTCCCATAATGGTGATAAGAATAGAGGCTCAAATGTATGCACAAGAGTATCGCCCTTCACGATATTATTGCTTATCCATATCCAGTGTCCATATTCCTGTCTGGCATGTAAATCTATATTAAAAGGTTTGTGTCGGGCAAGAGTGCGTTCATTGGCAGGCAACTGCATAAAAGTCTTTATCTGCTCAGGAGTGATACATGGGGAATTAGCGGTAAAAAAAGTATATACTGCAAGTATAAGTGCCGAAATTGTTATAACCCTTCTCCTGTCACCAAAATGACTCAGCATAAAACCGAAAGACACCGCTCCAAGACCCACGATGAAGATCACATAGCGTGGAGTCCAGTTCCTCGGGTATATAAGAAATGAAATTACAAGCATTATGCTCACTGCCAGAAAATTATATTTTTTGTTAATCATGGCATATACGATCGAGAGTAAAACACCCGGCAAAAAAAGAATAAACCAGATCGGACCGAGCCCGCCTAACCGTGAATCATATAGGTAATATTGAACATTCTCGATCCACACATAGAGAGGTCTTGTTACATATGACAATCTATTAATACTCTCGGGCGCAGGCTCTACGATCCCTTTATACAGTCCCTCAAAAATAGTATTGCCCAGAAAAGATATCTGCATCGGATATACCGGATTATTATTCAGTGCCCAGTTTTTTATGTACCAGTAAGTACCTAGCAATAGTACAGGTGGCAAGAAATAAACGAAGAACATCTTCAGACTTTTTGCAAGCTGATAGTAAGTGTACTTTGGGTCAGATTTAAAAGCACTCCAGAGTTTTTTAGATTCCTGAACTACAATGACAGAAGATAAAATTCCCACAAACAGGGGGCCGGAACTTTTCGCTCCGAGCAATATACCAGTTGTCAGCCCAGCAAAGATGAGATAATATTTCCTCTGCTTGAGATATGCAACTTCTTTCCTGCTCTCCCCGCCTGTCTCAAAACTGTCTCTCATTAAGAAATTTATTGCTATTAGAAACAAAACCGATATTGCAACATCTACATAGTTTGTCGTCGATTGCAGAATCATTACAGGTGTAAAGAAAAAAAGGAAAGAAGAGTACAAAGCATATTTACTCTTTATTCCCACTTTCAAAGCTATGCTATAAATAGTTACAACACCGGCAAGAGTAAAAAAGAGCTGACTTAAATCTGTAATTACGTCATTTTCTAAAAAGATAATATTCCATAAAAAGAAAAGCTCGATATTCTTTGGAAACATGTTGATCCACTGGTTAATAAAAGAGTAATTAGGAACCTCCTGTATAGCCCCGCTCTGCATGATATACCCCACAATCGGAAGGTGATACCACAGGGCATCCCATGTATAGGAGGGGAAAAGGTATCCAAGCATTATTGTCCAGCATGTCATCAATACCAGCAGACCAAATAAGCAGCATAATATCACGTCACCCTTCAGCAATTTAAACAGATTGCTGGTCTTATACTTCCATTCATAGATGATTGCGGCAAAGAAAACCTGTTTGTTTCCAGAATCAGTTTTTTTCAAGCTGAAAACAGTGATGATCAATATAACCGCTGACACAAATATGTTCAGAGTGAAAAGAGGAAAAGCATAGAGCTTATTGAAGAGAACACCAAGTAATAATGCTGATAATATTATCTGTGAAAGAGCCAGGACAAATGTCCCGATAATCCTGTCAACAAATGATATGAGCTCTTTTTTACTAAAGAGAAAGATATACCATGAAGAAAATAAAAACAGGTTGACTATGATATAAGATAGGATATTCAATCAATCAAGACAGTTCCAGAATCTTCTGAAACTGCAGTCCGTCATTTTATGGTAATATTCATATTGCTCTTCTGCACGTTCTTTCATGCCAAGCTTTTCATAAACTACAGCAACATCCCATAAAGCATATTTCTGAGAGGGATCAATCGCAAGCACCTTGTCATACATTTCCAGTGCCTTTTTATACTCTCCCTTTTCTTTAAATATATAAGCTATATCAGAAAGAGCATATGTGTTTTGAGGATCAATTTTCAATGCTTGCTGATACTGGACTATCGCCTTGTCATATAATTTCATCTCCCTGTAAACATAACCCAGATCATAATTCGCATGAGGATGATCATGTTGCATAATTAGCAATTGCAGATATACACGCTCGGCTTTATCAAACAAACCCTTTCTTTTATATATTAATCCAAGTTGATAATAAGAATACGCATCGTTAGCCTCGTAAAATGATTTAATTGCCTTATCTTCCAGTTGAATTGTCTGATATATAACTGCCATAAGAGTATGGCGTTTAATGAAGATATAAAGAGATAATATGATAATAGGAATACTTATCAGCAGGAATAGTATTTTTTTTTACTATTCATCATTAACAGATAAAAAAGAGGCTATAAATGCTGGATAAAATAAATTTAATTTATCCATAAAAGCTTTTCCACATTTAGTTTAGTGCATGTATACGATCGCCATGCTAAATGTCTCACCAAGTGCAAAATCCTCGGTCCTGAAATCTCCCCATCCAGGCAGGTCAGTGTTATAGGAAAAAACCGTTTGCCATTTCGGGGAAATATTAAATGCCAGATCGATGCCTGCGCTTAAGGCGTTAGGTTCCAGAACCAAAGAATCTTTTATGATGACAACATCTTGGTGCCAGGACGCGCCACCACCAGGCCCATTAAATGCATCTTGCAGCTCCTGCGAAACTTCCGCGTTTCCAACCGAATGTGTCCAGTCCACAAGTCCCCTTATAGACAGCCATGATGTGACAGCATACCCACCGCCAAATGAAATTTTAATCTGGTCAGATGGTTTAAATGTTTGATTTAAGGGGAGCTGGTCATTTTCAAACCTGAATTTATAACCCGTATCCAGCCAGGCATATCCTTTACTAAACCCCCGACCAAATTTTAGTTTCACTGTAGAGTCATATTGACCATCACCTAAGCTTAAATGAGTTACAGGACTTTCGTAATCGTATGCTTCCGGTATCTTTACCTCAGCCTGAATTGACATGAGAACACCTGAACCCAGAATATTGCCAATGAGGCTGTGCCTTAGACCGAGATTTATATCACCAATTCCACTTGGGCCTTGCTCAACTCCAAATTTAATATTATCGTTAGATTTTTGCCAGTCCCATCCTATGCCAGTAAATATTGTGAGTTTATCGGTGATTCCATACTCCCCGTAATATGTAATCTTTGTAGACTGAAATTCTTCCG